>JAABUK010013274.1_pt1 | contig 10309 bp, 8 predicted proteins | sample 5559141 | NCBI WGS metagenome assembly JAABUK01 (sample SAMN10711869, study PRJNA513367) | rock metagenome | isolation source: Antarctica rocks | place: Antarctica: Victoria Land, Pudding Butte nord | collected 2016-01-03 | reverse complement strand
CTTATATTATTATATTACTTTTATTAGAAGGTTTAAATATTTATTAAATTTTAAGGTAAAAGTATATAAAGCTTTTTATTTATTATTTAATATCTTTATTTTCTTCTTTATTAGGTTTTTTTAAGAATTATTTAAGGAAAGGTATAACCTACTTTTAAGCTTATCCTCTTATATATATTATAATATATATTAATTATTATTTAATTTATATAATATATTTATTAAATTTAAAATATAATTAAAGTTATATAAGTTAATCTTTAAACTTATCTTTATTATTATAATATAAATTATGTTTAATAATTTTAATATTATTTCTATTATTTTTAAGTAAAGAATATTAAGTCTCTTATTTACTTAAGATAGGATTCTATCTTAAGGTATTTATCTTAAGGATATTTAAAATATTAGGATTCTTTTAATCCTTAGACCTCTTAAGGGCCTAACTCTTAATTAATTTAATTAAGTCTTATAAAGAGGAGTATTAAAGGTAGAATAAAAGTAAGCTTTATTAAGTTAAATTAATATTAAATAATATTTAATATTTAAATATTAATATTTATATACTTAAGAGATAATATAAGTTAAATATAAAGTTTTTATATATTATAAAAGTAATACTATTATATAAATAAAGGAATTTATATAAAGATTAATTAACTTAATTAGCTTAAGAGGCTTAATCTTTAAGCTTCTTAAGCTTCTTAAATATTAGCTTAACTACCTAGCCTTACTTAGCGCTTAAGCCTGCTCGCTTAGTTCGGTATACCTGCTAAACTAATGCTCGTAACAATATCGTGTATTAAAATAATCTAGTTAAATGATTTACTACCATACAGATTTCTATATAGAATCATGGGGGGGAGTAGGTTTAGGTTACTTGGAGGCTTTCTTCGGAGCCTTAGTTCTCTACGCTAAATCGACGAAGCTAATTAAGCATAGAAAATAAGTGTGACTGATGTCCCTATTAATTACCGAGGGTCAAAAAAGTCGTTGCCGGTCTTGGCCGTAATTTTGGAGAGGACACCGGCAACGACTTTTTTGACCGACCCTCGTACGTGAGAAAAGCTCTCAAGCTTCTTTCTCCTCGCTGAAGATGCGCCTCTGTGCGCCCATGTTCTTGCCCATCGTCTGTCTTCTCTTTGCGGCTGTGGGTAACGCTATCTTCGCAGACGAAGCCTACCAGACAGACTATCACCACGCGCTACTCGGCTTTCCTCAAGCCCACACCACTTTCTTCCACCGGCCTTCCGCCGCTTCTAAAGCTTCACTCCTCTACACTCTCTCCGAGAGACTCGTCCTCGGGGCGCTTAATCCTAAAGATGGTGCGGTGATATGGAGGCAACGGCTTACGGACCGGGCACAAAACGAGACCGGTCCGGGTCTCTTAAGGGGAGGAGAAGGAGGGAACACACTTGTCAGTGCGGTCCATGAAAAAGTACAGACCTGGGATGCAACGGATGGTAGATTGGTCTGGGAATGGATAGGTGATGGAAGGATACAAGGACTGGAGACAATTGAAGGGGAAGGAGATGTTCTAGCTTTCAGCGGAGGACATGGCACGACTGCTACGGTGAGAAGGCTAGCAGCAGATACAGGAGAGCCCCAGTGGGAGCATACAGATGCAAGGTTCGCTGCTCGTCGTTGGCGGTCTTTAAGGTAGCTCGTGCTGATGACTTACAGTGGAGATGTGCCTTACGCTGTGCTGTCGTCTAATGATTGCATTTTTTTTTTGTCACTACACACAGCGCTACTGAAGGGTTTAAAGATAAAAGTCACAGAATTGGCTGTATCGACGGGGAATCCAATCGGTCAGCCAATATTGTTGAACTCAGACACCGAAGTCACATCGGAAGAGTCGCTCTTGCACGTCGGTGCTAACTCGGGGGTACCTCTCCTGGTATGGACAGATAAGAGCTTGAAAACATTAAAGGTCAATGTCATCGGTACAAAGCAAATCACAAGTATCAACGTTCCTTCCAACAATGGCGAAGTAGCTGAGAGAATCATTGTGCACGCTTCGCGCTCTCCTGCAGCTAAACCCCATTTCTTAGTTCATTATCAGGGAAGAGACTCGCACTGGGCTGAAGTATATCATATTGACTCAAAAGCAGCGCAGAAGGCGTACGATTTGCCACGTTTTGGGGGAAAAGGAGCTTTCTCGGCTAGCTCGCAGAATTCCGATGTATACTTTACCAGACATACTGGGTCCGAACATATTCTCGTCTCATCAGCCGACTCGTCCGTACTGAGTCAATGGGATGTCAGTACTAGGAGTCGTGGAGGCACGCTTGAACTGCAAGACGTCACTCATGCTGCATCAGAAGTTCTACATAGAGGTGGATCTACCTACGCTGTGAGATCAGCTTTAGCACTGCCTTCGGGCGATTGGAATCTCATACGTAATGGCGAGCCTTCCTGGTTGAGACCCGAGGGGCTTGCCGGCGCGGTTGCAGCTACTTTCGTCGACATTGCTACGGAAGGATCCTTGGCCGAGGAGCTCGCCGCAAAGAGTCAAAGAGGTTTGCTTGCGGCATACGTACATCGGGTTAGGCGTCACTTGAGGGACCTTCAATACTTGCCAGACTGGGCGCAAGCACTTCCGAGAAAAGTCTTGGGTAGTTTCATTGGTGACAAAACGCTCTCACAAGATCAGAGCCTACGCCATGATAATTTTGGATTTCACAAACTCATCGTTGTTGCCACTGATCAGGGGCGCCTTGCGGCTCTTGACGCTGGCAATCAAGGCATGGTAGTCTGGAACATTCAAGCTGTCACATTGGAGCCTGGGCAGAGGTGGGAGATTATAGGCATTGACGCCGACGGAGGTGATGCGCTGATACGAGGCAAAGGAGGAGAATTCCTTCGTGTCGTCTCCCACACAGGTGCCATCGTACAGTATCAACCGGGGGCCCTCATTTTATCTCTGAAAACTACTATTCCCATTATAGATGCGTCTGGAAAAAGGGTCCTGGTACCGATCAAGGATGACGGCTCTCTCGGAGATGTTCCCGAAGGGGACTATGAAAAGGGGACATTCATAGTCACTGAAGGTGATGACAATATGGTCAATGGCTGGACCATAGGCAGCGGCCGGAAACCTGCCTTGACATGGCGTTTCAAACCGGCATTAGGAGAAGTAGTCACGAATGTCGATGCTCGACCGTCCCATGACCCAGTTGCGTCGATCGGAAAGGCTCTTGGTGACCGCAACGTGTTGTACAAATACCTCAATCCGAACATTATCTTGATCACGGCCATCGGAAAGGAAGCGTCGACAGCGACATTCTACATTATTGATTCCACTTCTGGCGCCGTGATCCATTCGATTACTCATCCAGGCGTTGACACGAACAGGCCTATCGTGTCCACAATCTCCGAGAATTGGTTCGCTTATTCTTTGTACTCGGAATCCAGCGCCGTCACACATGGTGCAACCGAGCTTGATCCAAAAAAGCTGCAGGGCTACCAGCTTGTTGTTTCCGAGCTCTACGAATCAGCTTACCCCAATGATCGCGGCCCGCTCGGCCCATCGTTAAATTCTTCTTCTGTTTACCCAGCAGCGGAGGAAGCAGAAGACGCCCTCGGCGCACCCCACGTGATCTCGCAGACATTTTTGATCCCTAGTCCCATATCCTCAATGTCCGTCACATCGACTTTGCAAGGCATCACGACTCGCTCGCTCCTCTGCATTGTGCCAGATCTTAACGCCATAATCTCCATATCTCGAGCTTTCGTCGAGCCAAGGAGGCCGGTTGGTCGAGATCCTACGGCAGCCGAGATGGAAGAGGGTTTGTTCCGGTACAGCCCCATGTTGGATTTCGAACCTAAGTGGATGCTGAACCACAAAAGAGAGATCCTGAACGCTACAGACGTAATAACCAGTCCTTCACTCTTAGAAAGTACGAGCCTTGTGTTTGCGTTTGGGGAGATCGATCTGTTTGGGACTCGGACAAGCCCAATCGGAGCGTTTGACATACTTGGGAATGGGTTCAGCAAGCTCCAGCTTGTGCTGACAGTGGTCGCATTGGCTGTAGGGACGACCGTTGTGGCGCCGTTTGTAGGTCATCCTCAATTTCCTGCTTGTCCCGGATTCACTGCTGACATGTTGCAGGTACGAAGAAAGCAGATTGATGGAATATGGAAGGCATGACATCCATCATCATGTTCTTGTACGATGTCATACTTCTTTCCACATTGTAACCTCGTGATACCCTACACAGCCTATTGTAGCCTGTCGTTCTTACGGTGGACTCCGTAGCATTCCTAAGTACGTAGTGAGTGTTGCGGAGAGAAAAAGAAGTCTCCGGCTGGCAGTGCTCGGTGTTACATGTTCCTGGCTACATCTTGCTTTTTCTATTCTTTCAAAGCCTTGTCACCACCTAACGCCTGCAGCCCCGCAACATCTGGCAGCGTTCTGTCGTACATTGGCTCAGGCATTCCTCTTGAATCTGGCAGTTCTACTCTCAAATTGCCTTGCTTTATGCGACACAACTCCACTCTCACTCCTGGATACCTCCTGAGTCTAGAACGTAACTTGCTAACTCCGCCAAAATCTCTCCTATCCCCGTTCCTTTCATCGTGTGCTTGAGCCTGCAGAGCCTGCGTTTCTGCCTTCCTATTTGAAACAGAAAAGCCCCATGGGATCATCTCTTCTTTTGAATCTACAAAGTTCACTTCAGACTCAATTCGGACACAGTCAAACCTTTGTCCCAAACCCTATTCGCACTACACCTCTTAACTCATCCGCATCATGGCCGACTCAAAGAAATACGCTTCGAAGCTCGCCAATGCCCGTATACTGATCATCGGCGGCAGCAGCGGCATAGGTTACAGCGTCGCCGAAGCATCTCTGGAATACGGCGGCCACGTCATAATCTCATCCTCCCAACAATCCCGCATCGACGGCGCTATCAAGCAACTCCTCCAAACCTATCCATCAGCCAAAGGTCGCATATACGGTTACGCCTGCGACCTCTCCTCCCCCTCGGTCGAAGCCAACATCGAGCACCTCTACGCCCAATGCGGCGACAATCTCGACCACATCGTCTTCACCGCTGGGGAAAAACTGGCCATCATGCCGCTCGCCAATGCCACCCTCGAGAACATGCAAAAGGCAGGCATGGTCCGCTTCTTCGCCCCTCTCCTCGTGGCCAAACACGCCAAAGCCCATCTGAATCCCGGCCCAGCCTCTTCCATCACTCTGACCACTGGTAGCGTGAGTGAAAAGCCCCACAAAGACTGGTCGGTCATTGCATCTTACGCCACAGGTTTGCACGGCATGACTCGCAACTTGGCTCTCGATCTGGCTCCCATACGGGTTAACCTGATAAGTCCGGGCGCGGTGATGACGCCGTTGTGGGATGATATGCCGCAGGATAAGAGGGAGGCGCTCATGGAGGAGTTGGGGAAGAAGTGTACGACTGGCGCGGTTGGAAGGCCAGAGGACGTGGCGGAGAGTTATCTCTATGTGATGAGGGATTGGAACTGTAGTGGAAGTGTCATTGATACTAATGGTGGGGGTTTGCTAACCAATTGAGTCATTAGTATGCAGCGTATAAAAGGCAAGGGAGTTATATGCTTTACAGAATTGTAGGGACCTGTAGAGTCACCTTTCCTGAGAGTTATGTCCTTTGCATGGTAGTGGGGACCTGTGAGGGCACCTTTCGTTGGTCTGAGAGCTCGTTCAGAGAGATAATTTCCACCCATATACTGGATGGTATTAAGAGGCGCCCAGATGTTTTCAAGGTCCATCAGACGCGTTCCAATCCTTAAACGTGGTAATACAGTGTACATTACGGGTGACGTCAAGTCTAATATTCGGCTCGCCAGGACCGAAATCGATACCGCCACCAACATTCCCTTTCGTAAGCTTTCAATATGCTCTAATGTCAATCAATGTCCATCTCTTCGTCTGATTGCACCCACATCACTCATCCTGAGGCACACTAGTCTTGCAGTAATTGTTTGCATGGTCCGCGGGACAAGCGTTGACGATCTCGACGATGACACTGCAATGAACGGTATCGTGGGATGCAGACCCACAGGGCCTAAAGATGTCGACACGGTAGCAGGTGCCACTGTCCACAAAAGGGCATGTGGGTTCCTGTCAGGGAGCCTGGGCGTCTGCTGTGCTGGAGAGACGTCAGTATAAGGCATTTTGGCCTTGCGCAACGCGTATTCAAATTCAGAAAGGAAGCTCACCAGATGCTGGTATCGTAGGAGAAGTTCATATCTCATGAGCTGCCATCACACACGTCCGGAGAGATGTCGTTGCTGATGTCGCCAGCCGCCGCAGCAAAACGTTGCACATTGTCTGTGCAGAGTTCGTCATCAAAGAAGACTGCTACTGCGATCGTTCGTTGGCGTAGATGCCACATACCAGCCGTAGTAGGTTTGTGGGCACCGGAGCAGACAATCTCGCCTTGAGCTCCGTAATAGTCGGAGGTTGCGATACCTTGGACACTCAGCCGCGATGTGACCAATGATGATGATGATGATGATGCGACTTATGGTCTTGCGTTGGGCTTCGTTAAAATGATTGCCGGCGCAAGGAGTAGAATGATGAGACTTCAATGGCAAAGCATGTCAGTACCTTATACCTTTCAAGCTTTGAAACCCTTTGGCAGTGCTCGATGGAAAACACGAACCAGATGACGGCCGCTAAAATTGCATATATTCTCCAGTATCTCCTCCAAGGTTTTACTTTTTCTTCTTCTTCCAATGCTACTGATGAAATAGCGCTTGCTTCCACTGGTGACTGTCGCATGTTCTCAATAGCCAATCCCTCTGTCATCCATGGAGATAGGTCTTTAGTCTGATGATGCAACGTCTTCCACGGGGTCCACGATGAATCGGTGCCCGGCCCATCCCCCTCCTGCATTGTGCACAATCTGGGGCAGTAATGTCAGGATTTGGAGGACCTGAAGGACTATATCTCACCCAGTAAAACCCATTGAGGGCGAGGGTAAGGACCAAATTGAATAAAACAAAAGCGGGCCGTTTGTCGCAGGCAGTGGACAGAAATAGACACCTCGATAACATGGAGTGTAAGAAGGATCAACCTAGAGACTTCATCTCAAGGCTGTATCTAGCGTTTTTAACGGGGAGTATCCAGATTCATTGGGACGGAAATGCATGCTTCCCAGCCGTACTTTACAGCATTTTGCAAAGGCGTTATCCCGGACGCTAGTGGGCCGCACGTCGCAGAACCTCCCCTACTAAAAATAGGTAGTAAGGCCTTAATAATATATAATTATATTTATAATTTATAGACCTCTTAATAGATCTTATAAATAATTTTATATATCTTAATTTTAATATTTTAAACCTTTAAGCTTAATCTACTATCTTATTATTATTATAATACTATTATACCCTTATTATTATTATTCCTACTTAGTAGTAAAACCTTTATAATACGCCTTAATATACTATTTATATAATAGCCTTATAATAATATAAAGATCTAATTTATATAACTTATTATAAGATTAAACTTATTAATATATAATCTTTTACTATCCTTTATCTTATAATTATAAAGCTCCCCTTATTATTACCCCTATTATCCTTATAATAATTAATAAATATAATAATAAGTAATTATTAAAATTTATATAAATATCTTATTTTAAGCTGAATTTATAATTTATAAGAGAGCTTTAGGCTTTAATTTTAAAAAGAGGTATTTATAAATATACCTTTAATAATAAGCTTAAAGGTATTATTATTAAGTTTAAGGATAATAACTTAAGGCTTAATAATATATTTAAAATATTATTAATTAAGAGAGCTACCTTTATTATAAAGTTATTATTATTAAGATTATATATAAGGCCTTAATTTACTTTATAAATATTAAATCCTTAATTTAATTCTTTATATATATTACTTTTTAATATATTATAATTAAGTATACCTCTTCTTCCTCCTTTTCCTCTTTTAAGTTAAGGAAGCTTCTAGTTAAACTTTAAATAAATAATAAACTTATAATAATATATTATAATTACTCTTTAATAAATATTATTTATATCTTTTAAATCTTTTATATCTTTTAATTAGCCTAATTAGCTTTACTATTAATTAAAGGAGGAGGATAAAGAGGAGGTAAGATTTATATAAGAATATTTTATTAACTTTTATTAATTTAAGTAGGCTACTTATTATTATAATTTAAAAATTAAGGTAAGTAATCTTTTTATAAGTATAAGAATAACAAGTAGATTAAATAAATTATAAATTAAAGTTTAAAATAATCCTATTAAATTTATAATTAACAATATATTAAATAAAGATAAAAACCTTAATATTAATTAAGATTTAATTAAAATCTTAAATTATATTATTATTATTAAGGCTTCTATTATTATAAAAAAGATAAGGATAGTTACTCCCTTATAAGTTATTATTATAAATAATATAATACTTTCCTCCTAGATTATTATTATAAATAATATTAAACGTATAAAGTTTATTATCTATTTAAAATTAATACTTAAAAAAGATATTTTAAATAATAGGATTAAGAAGTAATTATATTTATAAGATCTTAATATAAATTTACCTCTCTTTATATAAAACTTTAAATAAAAATAACTTATATAAATATTCTTATTTAATTATATTATTAGAGCTTATCTAATCTTAATTAAGGCTATTATTATATATAATAAGCTAATTAAGGTATATTAATAAGCTATTAATATTATAAATAAATAATAATAAGATAGTATAAAATAAGAGATTTAAAACTTTTTTAATAAAGGTTTTAATAACTTTAAGGTCAAAATTATATATTAATTTAATATTTAAGTTATAAATAAGTCTATTATTATAACTTTAAGATTATAATAATAGCTTATTTACCTTAATAATTATATTATTACTTATACTTTAAGTAATCTTATAAAAGCTCTTATATAAGAGTATAAAATTAGGAATAAAAGCCTAAATAAGAAGTTATATAAAGAGATTTTAATAATATAAAGGTATATAAATAAGAGATATTAAAATAATAATATACTTAAAGTATATTATTAAATTAATAATTCCTTTAATTATATATTCTTTATAATTAAATAAGTTAAAGTCTAAGCTAGTATTATCTTATAAAATAATATAAAAAGGATTATAAAATAAATCTTACTAATAATACTTATAAAAAATATAAGGATATATATAAAGAAATAATTGAAATTAATTAGATAAAAGATATAAAAGGAGTAATAGATTAAAATACTTTTTTTATTTAAAAGTTATCTTTAAGTAACTCCCTTATATAATTAATATAATACTTTTAAAGGAATATTTTAATAAGTTATTCTTATATTATATCTTCCTTATAATAGACCTTTTACTTTATTAATTTAGCTTCCTCTTATACTCCCTTTTATTCTCCCCTTTATATTATAAAATATATAGACTTTTAAGTTATAAAAGGAGCTTAAGAAATAAGCTTAAGAATTATTTAACCTTTAATCCTACTTTATAATTACCTTAATAAGAACCTCTTAAATATTTAAACTATTTATAATATTTAGGCCTTTTATTATATTAAGATTATAAGTAAATTTTTAAAATAATCTTATTAAAGGTAATCTTACTAATTTTATTAAATAAATAAAGAAGAGGAGGCTTATAAATAGAATAATAAATAATAATAATATATATAATAAGCTTATAAATAAGGGTCTTATTATTAATTTAATATAAGAGTAGAAATTTAATAAGGACTTATAAGTAGCTCTTAATATTAAGTATAATATTAATATATATTTAACTTAAGGTATAAGTTAATAAGATTATAAAAGAGATATTAATATATTATATAATAAGTATACCTTAAAGCTTCTTAAATAGCCTTTATTTTATTACTTTAAACCTTTAATTTAACCTTTTAATACTCTATTTAAATAGGAGCTTTATATTAGTTAAATTAATATATAAGAATAATCTAATCTTAACTTCTATTAAGTAGAGGGATAATATAAGGGGTAAAGACTTTAATAATAATAATAATACTTATAAAAATTAATAGATATTATCCCTTAAATTTAATAAATTATACTATTTAAGTACCTAATTAATATAATAGTAATAAGCTTTTATATAATATTTATAAAAAATATAATATTAAATTAATTTATAATCTCTACTTTTTATATATTATCTCTTATATATAATACTTAACTTATAAAAGAGATTATTAAGATTTACTTATTTTAATTAAATTTTAATTATAAGCTTTAAAAAGCTATTAAATTATCTATCTTCTTTATATAAAGTAATAATATCTTAATACTTCTTA
>JAABUK010013273.1_pt1 | contig 10309 bp, 8 predicted proteins | sample 5559141 | NCBI WGS metagenome assembly JAABUK01 (sample SAMN10711869, study PRJNA513367) | rock metagenome | isolation source: Antarctica rocks | place: Antarctica: Victoria Land, Pudding Butte nord | collected 2016-01-03 | reverse complement strand
TGTGGCGGCATGAGGGTTTCCAGACATCCACTTGTGCCGAGGAGATCGTAAAACTCCCGCGCGCCTTCGTGGAGCGCCTGACCGAGGCGCTCTGCTACGTGGCCTGAACCGCTAAAGTCGAGCTAATCTGACTCCGCAATATCCAACCGCCTCCCACTAGAAAACTGCCGCCACCGAGTGTGTAGCTACGATAACATGAACTCACTATACAGTTGTGAACGAATCTGCGGGCTTTAGCGCCCCTCACCTCAACTATACTTATGGCTTAGGAATCAAGTGCTCGATCAACCTATAGGGACATGTCGTATAAATATCCACGAGGTCCGATGCCCAACTCCGTCGTGCTGTATACCCGCCCTGGTTGAAACCCCTGCGCGGGGGTGAAAGCGTTGCTTTCCGATTGGGGGATCCCTTTCATCGAAAAGGACATCACGCGCGACTTGGCAGCGGTCGAGGAGATGCTGCGCTTTCGCGGCGTCGCCCCGCTCACCGTGGTCGATGGCGTCCCGGTGAGCAATCTCACGGCGGCAGCACTCGAAGCGCTACTTGCGGAGGATGATGCGTGACTCGATGCTCATGGAGAGGATTAGAGGATTAACTGAGGGTGAACCAGATCGAAATACCAGCAGGCGACGGTGGTCACCAGACGAATCGATCGCTAGAGCATCCCGATCAGAGGCCGAGATAAGCCTGCTTCACGCGCTCATCGGTGAGCAGATCGCGAGCCGCGCCCGATAGGGTGATCTGGCCGGCCTCCAGCACATAGCCGCGCGCCGCCTGTTCGAGCGCCGCCTGCACATCTTGCTCCACGATCAGGATAGCCATACCATCGCGGTTCACCTGGCTGATGATCTCGATCAGGCTCTCCACAATCACCGGGGCCAGGCCGAGGGACAGTTCATCGATCATCAGGAGGCGCGGCTTGCTCATCAGGCCCCGCCCGATCGCGACCATCTGCTGCTCCCCTCCCGAGAGGTTGCCGCCAAGCGCGTGCAGGCGTTCTTTCAAGCGCGGGAACAGGTCCAGTGTGTGTACCAGGTCATCGGCGATTTGCCTCCGGTCGCGCCGCCGAAACGCTCCCATCAACAGGTTGTCGCGGACACTGAGCGCCGAGAAAAGGCGTCGCCCTTCGGGGACATGCGCTATGCCGAGTTCAACGATCCGCTTGGTCGGGAAATCCTGGATCGGTTGACCATCGAACACGATCCGCCCAGATCGCGGACGCACAATACCGCTGATCGCGGACAGTGTCGTACTCTTCCCCGCGCCGTTCGGCCCGACGAGCGCGACAATCTCACCCGGCCCGATCGCAAGGTCGAGATCCCAGAGCACCTGGACATCGCCATAGCCCGCGCACAGCCCTTCGAGACGGAGGAGCGGCGCTGATGGAGGGGACTCGTGATCGATCACCGCGCTAGAACTGTCGGCCCGGTTCATCATGCCCTGCTCCCTCCGCAGCCGCCACCCGTATCTCTTCCTCAATCGCCGCGTCGATGGTCGAGGGCAGCCCCACCGCATGTTCTCGGGCATATTTTTTACCCAGGTAAGCCTCGATCACGGCCGGGTTGCTGGTAACCTCTGCGGGGGTTCCTTCGGCGATCTTCTTGCCATAGTCGAGCACGACCACCCGCTCGCACACCCCCACGATGACTTTCATCACATGTTCGATGATCAGGATGGTGATCCCCCGCGCGCTGATCGCGCGGATAAGCTCCATCGCCTGATCGATCTCGGTGCCGCGCAGCCCCGCCATCACCTCATCGAGCAAGAGCAACTTCGGCTCCATCGCCAGCGCCTTGGCGACCTCGAGGCGCTTACGCCAGGCGACCGGCAAGCTATCCGCCGATGCGGTACGCTGGTCACCGAGGTGGACGAAATCAATCACTTCATCCGCCTTCCGAAACGCCTCAGCGGTGGAGCGACGGGCTCCGCCCGCGCCATACATCGCACCGACCGCGACATTTTCTCGCACGCTCAGATTGGCGAACGGGCGCACAACCTGGAAGGTACGCGCGATCCCGCTCCGTCCGAGCGCATATGGTCGGCGACCCACGATAGAGCGTCCCTCGAAGGCGATCGTGCCGCGCGTGGGCTTCGCCGTGCCGGTGATCAGGTTGATCAGCGTCGTCTTGCCCGCGCCATTCGGGCCGATCAGGCCGAGGATCTCGCCGGAATACACATCGAAGCTGATGTCCTGCACCGCCATCACGCCGCCGTAGCGCTTGGTCGCATCGCGCACCTGGAGGATGGGGGGGGCGTTCGGATCGCGCGTCGGCTTGGGTGCAGCATTTACGGTCATCAAGGTCCTCCCTCAGACGCTGCCTCGCTACTCCGTCCCACTCAGCCGGTCGATGCGGCCGGTCGCGTCGTGGCGCGAGCGCGGTTGCGAACGATGTGCAGGAGGCCACGGGGTAGGAATAGCACCACGAGAATGATCAGGCAGGAGAAAATCACCGCCTGCCACTGGACAAACCCCTGGCTACCGGAGGCGGTACGCAAGATCTCCTGCAGGCCGAAAAGTACGAAGGCCCCGATCCAGGGTCCCCAAATAGTACCGACCCCACCGATGAGGCAGATGATGATCATCTGCAAATTGTTGATCGTGCTGAAGATCCCGTCCGGCTCGGTCGTCATGTTGACCAGCCGATACCCCAGCATCGCCCCGCCAAAAGCCGCCAGCGCCGCGCTGAGCATGTACGCGAGAACCTTATGGAGCGTCGTGTTGATCCCCAAGACTTCCGCCGCTTCCTCGTTCTCGCGGATCGCCACCAGACTGTAACCGAACTTCGCCCGGCTGAGCCAGGCGGTCACACCGAGGCCGACGAGCGCGGTGAGGAGACCGAGATAATAGATAGCACGGTCGGCGGGGATGGTGAGTCCACCGATGGCGGCATCCTGGGCGAGCGGGAAGTTCAGCGGACGACCGTTGTTGAAGAAGTTCTTGGCGAGGCCGGTATGTGCGAAACCCTCCGGCCCGAAGAGAAAATCCCAATTGACGATCTGCGGCATCGCGACCGATATGCCGAGGGTGGCGATCGAGAAGTAATGGCCGCGCAAGCGCAACACCGCCAGTCCGAGCAAGCCGGCCACTGCGGCGGTGATCACGACGGACAACGGCATCGCGACGAACCAGGGCCAGCGCGGATGGCCCGGCTGCCGACTCATAAATGCTGCGGCGACATAGGCACCCAGGCCGACATAGGCGACATTGCCGAAGGCGGCATACCCGGTATAGCCACCGATGAAGTTCCACCCGTACGCGATACACATCGCCGTGAGCGCGTCGAAGATCGAGGTGGGCGTGTTGGTCAGGAATGGCACAGCCACCATCAGCGCGATCAGCAGCGCCACCGCGATCATACGTTGGGGTCGACCGAACTGTGCGCGCCCCGCCGCCATCGCCAGCACAATCCCGAGCGCGAAGATGATCAGGTTCGCGAAGCGACCGAGGTCCATCAGCGATAACCCTCTTTCCCCAGTAGCCCGGTCGGTTTCACCACCAGCACCAGGATCAGGATCGCGAAGACGGCGACATCCCGCTGCGCGGCCAGCCCCACGCCGGCGTACTCATTGACCAACCCGAACGCGAGGCCGCCGATCAATGCACCGGGAATCGAGCCGAGTCCCCCGAGGACGACGACGCTGAAGGCGAGAACGTTGTAGTTCCCGAAGCTATTCGGCGAGAAGCCGCCGACAACCGAGAGGAGGGTCCCAGCCGCCGCCGCGAGCGCGGCACCGATGCCAAACGTGAGGGCATAAGTGCGTGGGATGTCGATCCCCATCAGCTGCGCCGCGACACGATCAAGCCCCACGGCGCGGATCGAGTTACCCGTCTTCGTATGATCGAGAAAGAGGTACAGCCCGAGCGTCAGGAGCAAGGCGACAACCACCGCGCCCAACTGCGTGAAGGGCAGCCGCAGTTCGCCGAAGACGAGCGAAGTGTTGGCATAGGCCGGGCGCGTCTGGCGGGTGTCAGCGGAAAAGGCGCGCAGCGCCAGATTGATCAGGAGACTCTCGATGCCGAAGGTGAGCAGGAACGTCGTCAGCAAACTCGCGCGCAGCACCAGATTGATGACATAGCGCTGGAGTAGGAAGCCTAACGCGAACAGGGTCAGCATCGTGAGCGGCAGGCTCAGGAACGGGTCGAGCCCGGTCGCCCGCCACAGGAAATAGGTCATGAACGCCGCCAGCATGATGAATGCGGCGTGGGCGAGATTGATGATATTGAGGATCCCCCAGACCATCGAGAACCCGAGCCCGACCAGGGCCAGGAGGCACCCCTGGAGCAGGCCATTGACTAGATGTTGCATCGGCGCTCCTTCGGGGTAATGCCGTACACGCCCGTTCCACAGGGTGACAGAGGCGCAGGAAGAGGTCAGACCGGTAGCCTATCACGCCGATCCACAATCGGGGTCGCTCCGTCCGGTTGCTTGCTATCGCGCATTCCATGCCGGTGTGGGCCAGATCGCTTTCCCATTGGCGACATCCTGCGGGAATACCGTGACCTTCTGGCCTTTCTGCCACTGCTCGACGGCCATCGGCTTGAAGGTGTTGATACCCCGCTCATCGAACTTGATCTGTCCGTAGAACGTTATGACATCGAGCTTGGCGATGGCATCGCGCACCTTGGCGGGATCCAGCGTTCCGGCGGCTTCGATCGCCTTGACGAAGGCAACGCCACAGGCGGTACCATCGGCGCTCTGATAGGCCGGCTCGTAACCGAAGCGCGCCTTATAGATATCGTTGTAGGCACTAGGGGTCTTGAAGAGGTCGTTCCCCTGATATTTCAACGCCGGGGTCCACTGCGTGCCGCCGAACACGTAGTCGGCATCGGCCTTCAGGGTCGTCTGAAAGTCGGGGGTGGAGGGACCGACGCTGAACGCGAAGCCTTTGGGGCTGAACCCCAACTCTTTCGCCTGCTGCATGATCGCCACCGCCTCGGACTTGTGACCACTATTGAGCAAGAAGTCGGGGTTCTTCCCCTTCGTCTCCGTGAGGACGGCCCGGAGGTCGGTGCTGGCATTGGGATACTTTTGGTAGTACACGACCTGGAAGCCCTGTTTCTCGGCATAGGTCTTCGCCGCATCCGCGACCTCGACGGAGAAAGGATCGTCGGCGGAGAGGATGGCACAGGTGGTCGGCTTCGGGCTCTGGAAGAGGGCGAGATCGACACAACCGGCGAGATAGTTCTTGGCGGGACTCAGCACCGCGAACGTATAGGTATACCCCTGATTGAAGATGCTCTCCGCCGCACCATTCCCCTCGATCATCGGGATCTTGTTCTGCTCGGCGACGGTGCTCACCTGGAGGGTCGAGGTCGTGCCATACGGGCCGAGGAGGAACTGGATCTTATCCTGCTTGATCAGCTGCGTTGCGAGGGTCGCGCTCTTCGGGCCATTGCTCTCGTCATCGTAATATTTCGTCTCGATTTTATAGCGCTTGCCCGCGACTGTCACCCCACCCGCGCTGTTATAGGTTTCCTTCCAGAGCTCATAGCCGTCCTGGGTCAGCTTACCCTCGCTGGCGGTGCTCCCCGTGAGCGAGATCGGTGCCCCGAACAGGATCGTACCATCGAAGGTACCGCTGAATTGCGGCGAGCCACTCACAACCGGAGAAGCCACACCACCGACGGCAGAAGCGACAGCGGTGGCCGCACCGGCCGGATTGGTCGCCGCTGCCTGTGCGGTCGCGACGATCCCACCCGGTGCAGCGGAGGCGGCCTGTGTAGCGACCGCTGCTGCCGTCGGCGCTCCACCACTCCCCGAGACGATCGTCGCGGCGGTGGTAGCCGCCGCCTTGACCGTCGGGGCAACCTCGGTACTGGTCGACACCGCGCCGCAGGCACCGAGGAAGGCGCTCAACGCCGCTCCGGAGAGACCGAAGAAGGCCACCCGCTTAAGGAGCATCCGCCGGGTAACGCGCGAGAGCTTCACAGATCCTGACAAGTCCATTAATTCATCACTCATCTACTGCTCCCCCTGGTGTGAGCGCAACTATCGCGGTCGTGTACTATTGCCGAGCGCCGCGTCGCGATCACACGCGGCAACGCCGAAACCAACGGCCATTCTTCCCGACGATCCTACCGATTTGCATAACGTCTGCACAGGAACCGACGAGGTGTGTGATTTATAGCATAAGATGAGCGGTAAGGCGACAGGTCAGATATAACCGTCTGGGTGGCGTAGGCCGACCGGCAACTCGCCTACCCCCGCGCCGTGTAGCGCTTGCCCATAGCCTCCGTGCTCCCCAAGGTTCGACCGCGGACACAGATGGGGATGCCAAAACGTGTTCGCCGTTGCTCTCGCTGCGGATCTTCTGCTACCGTTGCAGGCTGGCGACGGCATAAAGCGAGAAACCCTGACGCGAGGGGGGAACGTAGCGATGGATCCCGCAACATTGGAGGCACTAATCGAGGTAGCACAAGGCAAGCATCCCGCCGATCTCGTTTTGCAAGGCGGTCGCGTCGTCAACGTCTTCAGCGGCGAGATCGAGGACGTTGCCGTCGCGATCGTCGCGGGCCGGATCGCCGGACTGAGCCCCGACCCAGGTCGGTACGCCAACGCACGCGCAACGATCGATCTCGCGGGGCGCTACCTCGCGCCGTCGTTCATCGACGCCCACATCCATCTGGAAAGCACACAACTCTGGGTCGGCGAGTTTGCGCGGATCGCGGTGGCGCACGGCACCGGCGCGGTCGTCGCCGATCCGCACGAGATCGCTAACGTCCTCGGTCTGGCCGGCGTGCGCGCCCTGATCGATGGCGCGCGCGATCTGCCGCTCGGCGCGTTCTTCGTCGTCCCTTCGTGTGTCCCGGCATCAGCGCGCGAGACGAGCGGGGCGATCCTCGACGCGGCCGCGATCACGCCCGCGCTCGATTGGCCGGAGATCATCGGCCTCGGTGAGATGATGAACTTTCCCGGCGTCCTCGCCGCCGATCCCGATGTCCTGGCGAAGATCGCCGCTGCACAGGCGCGGGGAATGCCGATCGATGGACACGCGCCAGGTGTCGGCGGTGCGGGACTCGATGCCTACGCCGCCGCCGGGATGGGTGCCGACCATGAATCGACCACGCTGGCGGAGGCGCAGGAGAAGCTACGCCGTGGCCTGACGGTGATGATCCGCGAGGGCTCCACCGCCAGGAATCTCGAAGCACTGCTGCCGCTCGTCAACGCCACAACCGCCGGGCGCTGTACCTTCGTCTCCGACGACCGCGAGGCCGCGACGCTCCTGCACGATGGGCACCTCGACGCGATCCTACGACTGGCGGTCGCGCGTGGCCTCGACCCGCTGATCGCGATCCGGTTGGTGACGATCAACCCCGCGCGCTTCTGGCGGCTCGCTGGCCTCGGCGCGGTCGCGCCCGGCTACTTCGCCGATCTCGTCGTGCTGGACGACCTGCGCGACTTCCGCGTCGCCAGCGTCTTCCATCGCGGGCGATTGGTCGCCCGCGACGGCGAGCCGCTCTTCGACGCGCCGAACCCGCCGCCCGCGAACCTGCGCGGCACGATGCACGTTGCCCCACTCGCCGCCGAAGCACTGCGACTCGTCGATCCCGGTGGCGCGCTGACGATCGTCGGCGCGCACCCCGGCCAGATCGTCACCACGCGGATCAGCGAACGACCGACCGTGCGCGACGGCGAAGTCGTCGCCGACCCAGCGCGCGATCTGCTGAAACTCGTCGTGGTCGAGCGGCACCGGGCGACCGGCAACGTCGGCGTCGGGCTGGTGCGCGGCTTCGGGCTGCAACGCGGCGCAATCGCCTCGTCGGTCGGCCACGATGCCCACAACATCACGGTGGTCGGCACGAACGACGCCGACATCCGCGCCGCAGTCGCCGCGATCATCGCGCTCGATGGCGGGATCGTGGCAATCCTCGCTGGCGAGACGGTGGCCGCGCTCCCGCTGCCGCTGGCCGGCCTCCTCTCCGACCGTCCGATAGCCGAAGTCGCGGCGCAACACCACGCCCTCGAAGAGGCGGCGCGCGATCTCGGCTGCACCGCCGCCGCGCCATTCGCGCTCCTCTCGTTCATGGCCCTCTCGGTCATCCCCGCCGTGCGCGTAACCGATCAGGGTTTGATCGAGCTATAGGCAGCAGGGCCATGAAGGGGCCAGCCGTAAACGCTATAGGTAGACAGGGTTTATGTGTGAGTCACTGGTATAGGCTGGCTGGCGGCTGAAGCCGCGCCTTGAGGGCGCTCACGCGCCACGAAGCCCGCCTGCGCGGGCTGGGTTTGTGCGCGACGCGACGCTTGATGAAGAATGAATAAGGCATGGCATTACCTTCAATCGCGTCTTAGCCGCCGTAGGGAGGCTTCGTGGCCCGCAGGCCCGCGAGGTCGGGTGCCCCCTGGGCGATTCAGCCGCCAACCAGCCTCAGCATCGGCTCATGCATAAACCCTGTACAGGCAAGCATCTGTATATTGACAAGGAGGTAGCCGATGTCTCGTATCCCCGGTGTCGATCCCGCCAAATCCGAAGGTCCGATCGCCGCTGTCTTCGCGGCACAGGCGAAAAAGTGGGGTGGGCCACTGCTGAACCATCTCCTCTACGCCCGCCGACCGACGATCTTTCGTGGCGCACGGGCGATGTGGACCGGCATCGACGTCTCCGGGCTGATCGCCGGGCCGCTCCAGGCGTTGATTAATCGCCGCGTCGCCAGCATCAACGGCTGCGGTACCGGACAGGGCACCGGGTGTGCGTGCCGATGGTGTGTCTCCTCATTCACTGAATGATTAGAGGGACGACACGGCCTTGCTCGAGCGCGGCGTAGGACGAGGCGTTCGGAGGTGACCGTGGTAAGTCCTTAGCGGCGCGGGCGCGAAACGCAAACGAGTTGCCATCCGCTCTCGACGGTGGCAACAACACCTGCTAGAGTCGATGCCCTATCGAAGCCGACAGGCGCAGGGCCTATCGCGGTGGCTAGGCGACATGGCCTCGAATTGCGCGCGACAATGGTCACCACACGCTCGGGGCAAACATCGGGGGCTAGGGGATGCGGAGCAGGAACGCTGGTAAGCGGGTGCCGATTAGGCGACAAGCTGGTGCCCGCCGGATCGCGGACGGGGAACGCCGCTTCCGGGCGCTGGTGCGGCACGCCACCGACGTCATCATGGTGCTCGACGCCACCGGTGAGATTCGCTACGTCAGCCCCGCGGTGGAGGTCGTGCTGGGGTATCGCCCGGAGGAACGCCTCGCCGGGAGTGCCTTCGACCGGATCCACCCGGACGACGCGCCCGCCGTGCATCGGCTACTCGCGCAGATTCTGGCGTCGTCGGGTGTCGCGGCGCCGATCGAGCTGCGGCTGCAGCACCGCGACGGCTCGTGGCGGCACCTCGAGGGGACCGCCAAGAACCTGCTCGCCGACCCGGCGGTCGGCGGCATCGTCGTCAACTACCGCGACGTGACCGCGCGCCGGGTCGCGGAGGAGGCGCGCGCGGCGAGCGAGCGGCTTTTCCGGATCGGGTTCGATCGCTCGGCGCTGGGGATCGCGCTGGCCGAAACGGCGGGCACCATCCGTGAGAGCAACCCCGCCCTGCAACGGATGCTCGGCTATGACGCGGCCGCGCTGCGCGGGCTGGGGCTCCACGACCTGACTCACCCCGACGATCTCGCCCCGAACCTCGACCTCCTCGCCGACCTGCTGGCCGGGCGGCGCGACCATTACAGCATGGAGAAGCGCTACCGCCACCAAGCGGGTTACGTCGTCTGGGGCCACGTAACCGTCTCCGCCATCCCCGATGCCGCGGGGCACCCCCAGTTCCTCGTCGTTATGGTGGAGGATATCTCCGAGCGCAAGAAGGCCGAGACGGCGCTGCGCCGCCAGAATACCTATCTCGCGGCCCTCCACGACACGACCCTGGGGCTCCTGCACCGGCGGGAGCCCGATGCGCTGCTCCGGGACATCGTCACCCGCGCCGGGGCGCTCGTCGGCACGCCCGACGGCTACATCTACCTGCTGGAGCCCGGTGACGACGCGATGACCGTCCGGGTGGGGGTGGGAATCTTCCGCGACGGGGTGGGCAGCCGCATCCGGCATGGCGAGGGGGTCGGCGGGCGGGTCTGGGCGACCGGCCGACCCCTGGCGATCGCCGAGTACGACGCGTGGCCGGGGCGCAAGCCCGGCATGGCCCCCGACCGGTTTCGCGCCATCGCGGGGGTGCCGCTCACCGCCGGGGGGGCGGTGGTCGGGGTGATCGGCCTGGCCCACGTCGCGCCCGGGCGACACTTCGGGGGGGAGGAGATCGCCATTCTGGGGCGGTTCGGCGCGCTGGCCTCGCTCGCGCTCGAGAACGCGCGCCTGCACGACGCG
>JAABUK010013272.1_pt1 | contig 10311 bp, 9 predicted proteins | sample 5559141 | NCBI WGS metagenome assembly JAABUK01 (sample SAMN10711869, study PRJNA513367) | rock metagenome | isolation source: Antarctica rocks | place: Antarctica: Victoria Land, Pudding Butte nord | collected 2016-01-03 | reverse complement strand
TCCGCCGCTGCACTCGTGGGGGTGTGTTGTAGGTCCTCCTTGGCGGCTTACTCAGCACAGGCCTATTTCCTTCTTCCTTGCTAGTCTGCGTAGATAGCTTCTTCTTCATACACTCATTCATCAGATAGTTGTATCTTGCCTTTTACCCATGGCGCTGCTAAATCCGCACGCTGCGCGATCCTCAGAGTACGAACGGTTGGATAGTACTGATTGGCTTGTCCTTTATCCTTGCATGACGGATGAGTGTCAGATCTTTGGCGCCTGAAATGCAGGCAGCTTGACAAATCATCAGGAGCGAGACCAAAAGAGCAGGCTGGAAGACTGGGTGGAATACCACGCCTGTGAGTGGACGATAGCTTCGGATGCGAAGCTACGTGATTCGAGCTTTATAGTTTAAGGATGGTTGTAGTACCGTTTCATTTGGATTAGATAATAAAGGGACCTTTCACTGGCAATGCTAGTATTGATCTGCTTGGCGATGGTACAGATGGAGATGGCACAGAAGGGAGCGTATGACAAGGAGTGTGCAAATTTGGTCTATGATGATGAGTGAGCGCAGGTAGAAGGTACAATAGACAGATAGGCATTCAGTGCATAAGACACACGCCGCTTCGCCACTGGCTTTGCACTTTGCAATTCAAGCATGCGGCTGTGAGAATTCGGCAGACAATTCCCCCTGCAGCCAATCTTGAAGTTTTTACTAGTCCATAACACAAAGTAACCCTTCTCCATACACATTCCAAGTGGACCAAGCCTCTTGATCTTGGCTGTACGCTCTATGATGCCTCCGAAGGCTTCATTTCCTCTCGTGGCATTCTGACAAGAACCAGAATCTGGTGCTCATGTATGACTCGCAACTCGGACTTTCAAGAAGCTGATAGTAGTGCTCGCAAATCTTTCTCCTCTCCTTATGAGTTTCATCAAACGTCGAAACTTCTCGAACGCGTTTTGAAAGGTCTGCAATGGACTGAAACTTTCCGAGCCAGCAAACATTGATGATCTAGTCGATCGGATCTTGAGTGTTTGTAACTGGGAACTGGCCGTCAATTGAGCGGTTGATCTGTTCTGGTCCTTTCTACTTCGTAGTAGAGCTCAGTGCCTCGACTCATATATCAAAAGATAGATTCTAAGGCAAATTGCTCGGTGATCGGCCCGGCCATATCATAAGTCCCCCTAATTTACCCACTTTTACTGGCACGAACGTATAATTTATCCCTTGTGTCACTGGAAGGGCACCCTTCCAGTGACACAAGGAATAATCAGTATTAAAATTCTCTTTAATTCTAAGAGCGTGATCAAAGTTAATCCGTCTAAAATGATCTTGAGTATCGAAAAGAATATTCCGAGGGTCAATATCGCTATTTGTATACTCAAGAGATTCAGAGCAAGCAACTGCATCAGAGATTGATTGCATCCACTAAAGAATGGGGCGCCACATTATCATCATATTTATGAGTTATAGATTGTTCCATTATTAAGAAGTTGCATAAAGATAATATCAGAACAGCGGAAGACTTGGACAATGTACGGATATGGCACTCGATCAAGCAATTTAAAGATGGATTGCTTATGGCTTACACGTCAGTCGCCAGATTTAGGAGACATCTTTGCCGCAAGGTCTTCGATAAATGAGAGTGAAACAGAATGCCCCCCTACACCAACGATAGATGAACCAAAACAGTTTGCAAGAGGTTGTTTAATACTGGGGCTGAGGTCGGCCGCATTTGTAGGCGAGGACGAGTTGCGGGTAAGAATAGAAATGATTTCACACAAATATTCATACGTCCAGTTGAGCCCAATCATACTGTCTCGGCAGGTAGAATACGAAGGGAAAGATATCTAAGGTCCGGGTGAGGTGAAATCAAACACGGGCGGTGTTTTACGACTGGAGAAAATTGTCTTGCTATTGATACTCTGTATGTAGTTGACTAGTGATGTGCGGGAGGGCTGTCCCGGAAGCTTGGCTCTGCAGCTCCCACCCATGTGCTCTGGCATGTTGTCATCTTCTGCGCTGCGAAGTTGTTTGAAGCGTGGTGTTCTAGCAAAGAGTTTCTATCCGCCAGCAGCTCCCATCTCATCCGTATCATATGTCCTTTGATTCAGCTTTACAGATACTTTCTTATCGTTTCTGTTTCTGCGACACTATCATTGTTGCCTTCCCTGGACAAATGTCAGAACGCTCCAACGACTGACAATCCCCTCGATCATCATGGACGCAGAAGGAGTAACAACTTTGGTGGACGTTCTTCAACTAAGCCACGGAGATGCTCAGTTTCTGCTTCAAGTAGGCGCATTCTTATTGTGCTCGATTGTGTGCCAACTAAGCTTTAACAGAAATACAATAACGATGCGTCCAGAGCCATTCAGGAATATTTTGAGAACCCCGGTGTCCTCAAGCAAGCAGTCAGCCTCTCCATACATTCATTGAGAACCTGGTCTCACTAAAAACAGCAGCCAACAAGAGGCTGGGATGAGCCTCCTCCATATCACAATACCGATATACCAGGTCAGGCTGTCATCGTCCAGCAGACACTTGCACGAAGCTGACTATTCCCGTCAAGGCTTTCGAATAGATGCCAGCGATAATGTGCCGAGTAATGCTCGTGGAGCAGCTCCTTCCCGTCCTCCTTCCAGAACCAGCTTCCGAGATGAGCCTATCGATCTGACGGCAGAGCATCGCGCAGGTACCAAAGCATCCATTGAGTGAGTGTTGTGTAGATGTTGACAGATATTAGCCGATCCGTCAAAAAGTCTGTCCTATCAAGGTCGTGATCGAGAAGAACGAGAGATGCAAGAAGCGATAGCATTATCAATGGGCCAGCCTCCACCGGGCCAGGAAAATGGGGTCACCGGTACTGGCCAACAATTTGGGCCTGCGCGAGGCGAGTATCATGATACCAAGCGGTGGGCTATGACGGTATCCAAAGCGACAGCGAGGGAGATCGTCGACGATCCTCCACCTGCAGGTCGGCAACGAAAACCTGGCGAACCAGCTTTCTTGAGAGCATCCGACCGCCTAGGTTCCGAAAGTCTTGCTGCGCTTCTCACGATATATCATTCCATACCTCTCGCTAGAGAAGCTCTGATGCTTCCAAATTATCAGCAATTCAATTACGGCTACGATCCACAGTGGTGGACAGGACATCACATTGAAGCATCCAAGATTGTGTCCTTGGACGAACACGCAGCGCAGCACAACCGTGATGACGTACTTATCGAGACGCAACGCCTGATGGCCTTTCTGGATGGCACCAATCGCGCTTACGCCAGTATCGATGCGTTGGCAGAGCTGCCAAGTTATCACGAGAAGGAAGCAGAATCGGAATTGAGCCGCTTCCTAGAAACATGGAGCGATGGAGCGATGGTTCGAAGCCGAGATGACCCATTGACCCAGGTCTTTAGCTCTCATGGAATCAGAAATGATCCTGGCAGTACCATGGATAAGTACTTTTTCTGCCTAGAACCAATGGTTGACCCGGAGCAGCCCGATCAAAGCTTTACCGACATCCTCGACAACATCATCTGGTCTGATCAACTGTCGGACAGATCTTTGAATGATGTGTGGATTGATAAAGTAGGAGATATCATGACATTGAGGCTGTCTGACCCGAAGAGGAAGCAAGGCAAATTAGGCATCGAGATTCCAGCTGTTTGGTATCCCGATCGGTATATGGAGCACTTCAGAGAGGCCAGTCGTGACATGCGAATGCGAAGACGGAATATTCTGGAGGAGGTGTGGGGAGTACAGCGGTCGAGAAAAAACGTATTGAGCTGCACGCCAACTGGTCGGCAAGGCATACTGGATATTAAAAAGGTCTTGTCGGATGCAGTAGAGATGGCACCATTGGTAATGAAGAATCAACAGCAGTCAACGGTGACCAACACAATCTCAAGTCTTGCACTTTCAAGTGTGGAGGTGAATGAATGCATGAAAGCTCTGCAAGACCTGGTCTCAAGTATTGAGATGAAATTGACAGAGTTCGAGACCGAGAGCAAGGAACTTCGAGCAGAACTCAGAGCGACAACTGGAGAACTTACGAAACCCAACGTCGAGCCATCGTTGTCGCCGTTACATAGGTATACACTTCGCGGTGTTTCTACGAAAAAAAACATTACCTATGTGCTGCGACCGGCAGCTGAAGCTCTACAACAATTGGAAGCTGAGAGCTTAGTGACGGGACAGGGGCAATGGTGGCGCATATCGTTGTCGACAGAAGGAGCAAATCACAATCCTTCAATTGCGTATGGTCCAAATCCTCAGCCTCTCCCATTGTCCGAGCAGAGGGATTCGGTAGGCGCAAGTGGGCCCTATTCGCCATGGCCACCTAGTAACACTCAAAATAACAAATCATCATCAGAGCACAATGGCAACGTTGTCGTATACGCACTTCAGAAAGTAAGCGAAGAGGACGTCTTGAAAGCTGCTCGAGAAGAGGACGACTCGATTACATTGGTCTATGCTTCCGACAATGCTGTCAACTTCCAAGGTAGTACTCTGTCAGGACCACTTCAGACGTTTGTCAAGGCGGACAACAAGATGTTCGACAACGAGTTACGCGGTGTTGAGCAGTCACAAGGATTGGATGGTGTGACGAATGGAGAAGAGATGGCACAGCTGCACTTCTCATCTTTGAATGGTATGCAGGAGGTGCCTTTGATTGACGACTCCGACGAAACAATGAACGGCGAGAAGGAAAGCCCAACACCTGCAACCGTGGCCGTGTCCGCCAGACGCGGAGCTGACGGACAACCCTCGCCGAAACGGGCGAAAGGAGAGGATGGCCCACCTGGTTACCATGAACCTGACCGATATGTGCCGGAAATGCAGGAACGAAGTGGCGGCATGGGTATTCTGGGCACAGTCCAACCCAACCGAATTGGACAGCATCCCGAAAAGAAAATGGACAGGGTCAACGATGATGCGGCGTCCGATGGCAAGGGACCACCGCATCCGGAACATTTTCCTAGCGTATGAATGGTGGGTCGTGAAGGAATCATATCGTCTTGAATCGATTGCTCCTGCGAGCTTGTCCTCCTTGGCAGACCTACAATTTCCGAGAGGCGATAGCAGACAGACTGCCCCAGATCCCGCCGTTCTCGACGCGGCTTGCTGATGATGCTCAACTACTTCTCAGCTAGGTGACTAGCTTGGGGAAAATCAGAAAGCCACATCTTGATGTGGTCTAAGAGTCATGGACAGTTCTAGGCCCTCAAGGACGATCAGAGCGCTTGACGCTTTGAGCTATTCGAGCTTGATTAACTAGCTGCTCGCAGCAATCGATCCATCTTGGCAGCCAAACCTGGGAAGCAGCAAAGAGAGCTGATGCTGCATGAGGTTTCCAATAGCTTCCAAGTGAGTATTGCTGGTGTTGTCCTGAGCAGCTGGATCGTGAGCTGGGCGCAGAAAACTTGATTGGCATGCATGCTGAGTGGCAATCTCAGCCTCAGAGAACAACTCAAGCTTCTTAATCTCAAGACAAGGGGAATAGCCAACAAGCTAACGTAAGAAGAAAGTTGACTATTACTTTTGCATATTGACTATGAAGAAGCTCGTCACTGTGGTAGGGTTATTTTACAGAAGATATTGGCTTGACTTGATCAGGCTCAAATTCGACACCCATACACTGGTGTTTTTGCGCCCCTAATTCCCACGTCCACAGCTCCGAGCCTTTTCCAGACGTCGCAGAACGTCTCGCTTTTACATTTCTATTGTTCTTTCTAGCCGAAGCCTCTTGTCCCTCACATAGCTTTCCTGAGCACTTTCAAAGGCACAGTGTGTGAGAAGCAAAGGCATGGCGATGCTTGAACTGTTCACAGTCTCAAAGCTTGAAGTGAACAACGCATTGAAGGCCCAACAATCCAAGGAATAGAGTACCACGATAGTCGGACACAAGATCTTTTTTGCCCATTTCCAGTTCCGGTCGCCAACCTGAGCAGCTGCTGATTCAACCTGAGATGAGGGTGAAGAGCCTGAACTGAGGCTGAGAATGCCTGAGCGTGCAGGCGAGGGGCGGAGTCGAGATGATGTCTGGGTAGCTCTGAATTCTCTGCCGGCTGAATTTCTCGGTTTTTTCATCAAGAAAATGAAGCCATCATATGCAAACGGAATTCTGGATATTATGACCGTGCCACACTCCGATGCAGACAAGGATCAGTTCATCCAGGATTGGAATAAAGCCTTGTTGAACAGCAAGTATGCCCCAGAAAAGATGCCCCAGAACCTCTCCCGAAGAGGGAGCACAGAAAGAGCTCACCAATGAGGAATCGATATTTGACAACCTTCGGGGACAACATTGGGCAGGATGATCAGGTTCTTACCAACGAATACGGAGATTTGACGGATCCAGTTCTGGATACATGGAACTGCCGAGAGCTCGTCTCTCGGCTAGTTAGCTCGTAGTGACAGGAGGAGACCGCAATGCGAGAAGAAGAACATCCTGACCGTCGAGGATGTAACGTCCGTCCTTCCAGGCAAGAGAATGACGTGTACAGCACTTTACAGAATCATGGAGGTGACACATTTGCGGAACGAACTTGTGATGGCAGTACCGCCGTCGTTGGGGGAGCGATGGAGCAGAAACCGGAAAGATCCAGACCTCTTGGGCAATCTAGCTACGTGTTTCCAATCCGGTACCGAAGATACCGCCAAGACGGTCTATGTCCTCCCGCCACTATCTGAATGCGTGGAAGCGCTGGCCATATGCTCACTGACGTCGACCTGTTGCAGTACTCTGGTGATTGGGACAGAGGAAGCGACCAAAGATATGAAGACATTTCTCCAGGTTCTTTTCAAAAGCATCTCTTGCTGGCCGTCAGGCTTTTCTTGGGAGCGTTTTCATCAAGTCTTGATCAAAGTCTGCATGAAGGCCAATCAGGAAAGATGGGTCACTAACAACCATGAGGATGTTGGGATCGTCTTAGCCGGTACGGTCCTGGAATCCTTATGGGCGGGATGTAGAGGGCTAGGCGAGCTTCTAGGGTGCGAAAAAATTTCCGAGAAAGTTCTTAACATTGTATCTATACGACGGTATGGTTTGCGAAGCTTGCTGACATCGGACTTAACTACGAAGAACTCCGGACTCTCTAATCAACACAGCGACCCAATCAGCCCAGACGACTCGGATGTTTTGCATGCCTCAGAAAACTCGACAGAGTCCGACAGTTCGGACGACGCCGACAATATTGACGAATTCGGGTCTGATGAATCTGACGAACCTGTTGAGTTGAATACGGTGCTGAGGCACTTGAACGTCGATAGCGGCGACCAGGTGCAAGACGGGATGATCAAGGACGAGGTAGTACTTGATGTTGACAAAGTCACGAAAGAGATGACAGAAATCGATATGGACGACGCTGTGGAGGTGGAAGAGCGGATTGTAGCTGCTTTGGAACCCACCGAGCGCGAATGGTATACTATCACCGCAGAAGACGAGACTCAGGTCCTATCGTAGCTCTTGTGTTATGATGATTCTTGTGAGTCTCGGGCTCTACTTCTTTGCGAGCAGGCTAAAGCCTGAAAAGACCTCAATCGGGCGTGAAAGCTGACCGCTTTCTATAGCAAGCATTTTAACAGACAAGCCCGATATTGGTCGATCGATCGAAGTCCATACGGCTCGCTATCTCCAACTGGTCACGCGCCAGGCCCAGTTCATGCTTGCCAATGGGTCATGCAAGAGATGCCCCACATACATGAAGCCGTGGTTCATGTTCATCATTGCAAACGCCTCGATAGAATTCAGGCAACGGCTAGTCCGTCTACTAAACCACCTCCGCCCAGCCACTTTACCTGCAGTTCCTCCTAGGGAGGGAAACGTGGTCAGCTGACATGTTTGACTATATTCCGATAATTGACATTGAGAACCCTGAGGCTATTGGATCATTCTTCTCGGCCTATCTAGGGGCTGCTCGTGGCTCCGAAGACGGCACCTACCTCTACACCGGTAGTGCCACATCAGCTATGTCTTCGGGCTCTTTGGTTGGCGAGGCCCAGAGGATGTACTACGGCCACCAGGGGATACTCTCGTTGGGCCACAGATAGATTGTACAGCGGAGAGCTCACACAAAGAGGGGCGATGCCTATCACATCCATGAGAAGATGACAGTTCCTAGTGCCATTGATTTCTTCATCTCCATGACACGGTATCCGGTCAAACCTGCAGGGTCTATCAACAAAATTACGGCGGCATTGGCAGTTTTTGCAGAAAATTGCAATATGATATTACTAGAATCTTACGCAACGGGAACAAAGTTGCGAACTTCCTACTCCGATAGCCGGTACTATATTCTTCAGAGGCTGTTTGTGCAGAGTGGGTCAAGTTGATCCGGCCTGCTGATCCTCCAGACCCTCCATGGAAAGGCACAAATAAAATACTGCCGCTCCTGCAACGTGCACCTGCGATTTGGAACCTTACTAACCCTTCAGCCCCAACAAGTCGGTCTGGTTCTTAGAGATCTAGCTGGAACCGATGGAGCAATGGCAGCAAAGTTCACAGCCGCCATCCTCCTTCTCTTAGACTCGGAACCGGCTAGCGTCTGCATCCTCTGCAGAGGCTCAGGATTTCGCCTCTGTTCCCGAAGATCTAGGCTGAAACAAATGGATCTATGGCGGCAGGCCGCGAACGATCAACCCATCCATCTCCTAGAAGATTCGCTTCAGTTCTCGAGCGCCCGCAGAAGAATGTTGCCAAACCTAACAGAAAGTTAAATCGGAACCGAGTAAACTTCAGGGATGGGACATTTTCGCACTGTGGCGTTTCGATCGGCCCTAGGGATAAGCAAAAATCCTATTCAAGATACTGCAAAGGAAGATGCGAAAGATGCAGAGATCTGAACCTGGTCTGTATTCCTCTAAGAATGGGAAACAGAAATTACCGGAATCGTATTACCGCAGAAGTACCATGCAGCGGTCCCGTTACTCACAATCCAGGGGACCTTGCCGAAAGCAAGAATAATGCACTTCGACGACGGCCCGTCTTCGTGGATGAGAAATGTACGCGATGGGGCGGCGATTCGATCCCCTCTGAGTCGAAGCGATATGCTCATACGAGGTCCTGCCTAGGAAAGTGCGAGAGATGCAGAGATCTGTATCTAGTGTGCTTGTGCTCTCTCCGCTCTAGGGAAAACAACAACTGGTTGAACTGCAGTGTCGCAAAAGTACCTTTTAGCGGTCTCATCACTTACATTCATGAGAACCCTTTCGCTGGCACGTGCAGTCGGTGCGGCGCTCATGTTTCTCCCATCGATGACCATGAGCCGAAATGTGCCGGAAAATGCCAGCCGTGCGCCAATGAAAATGAACCTTGTATGGATATTCGACATAAGAGATGCGCTCGCTGTCGAGAAATCGACAGGCCTTGTGGCGGTCGTGTCTCACACTCGCATTCGGTGCCTGAACACAGATTAGCCGGGTGTGTGGAGTGCGATCGGTGCGGCCGACAATTACATCCCACCAAACTCCCCGAACATCGCACAGCTTGTGGGAGGGGGATGTAAGAGTTGCCAGAAGCAACAGGTCGCTTGCATTTTCGGCAGATCATGGAGCGGTTGCAACAATTATGGGCAGCAATAATCGCAGTGTAGCGGCCCTAGTACACAAATCGACATGACTACCATAACCGAAAAGCCCTGTCCACGCTGTGAGAAGCTGCTATCAGTCTCGAGATACAAAATGTCGCTTCACGAGGCACATTGCCGCGGTAGATGCAGGAGGTGCCGGGACTTGTGATTGGCCTGTATCAAATTTTTTAAAGGCTGTGAAGCTTGTATCAAGCTGGGGTACGTTGCGGTGGTGGTGTTACCCACAAGGACATGGTCGTTGATAGCAGATTGAAGCCGAATACAGCGAAGGGAAAGGAAGCCAAAGCCAAAGCCAAAGCCAGAAGGGCCTGATATATTGGCTCGGGACCCTCCCCAACAGAGAATGGGGGAGAACAGGAGTGCTTGCGGAACAGAGAGTGGAGAGAGGGTATTAAAAGAGGGACCCGGAAACAACCTTCTACCTTTACCTGGGTTAAGAGTGATCTTAGCCGGACGAACAGCAAAGGTGGCTGGTGTTAAGGTGCCGCTGTAGGTACGATCATTGGAGAGTGAAGAGTGAGCTTTGGGTATTGTTAGAGGACGAATTAAATATTAAAGTACTACTGTAGTTTTACAGAGTTACCTTACGACTGCACTATATAATTTAAAGATTAAGAATAATTACTGCCAGCAATATTCTGGTAGCTCACTATATAAACCATAGTAGCTGGCGGCTAGCGAGGTACGTCACACGTGACTACGGTCCAGTAAAGAACCCGGACCTTTCCCTTTCCC
>JAABUK010013271.1_pt1 | contig 10311 bp, 17 predicted proteins | sample 5559141 | NCBI WGS metagenome assembly JAABUK01 (sample SAMN10711869, study PRJNA513367) | rock metagenome | isolation source: Antarctica rocks | place: Antarctica: Victoria Land, Pudding Butte nord | collected 2016-01-03 | reverse complement strand
CATAATCACTCTTCATGTTCAACGTTTGCTCTGATGCTCCCTATAGGTAACCTAGACTGCCCTATTCACGCGCAGGAAAACCAAAAAGAAAGCTCGTGTCTTTTGACCTTGTTCTATCTACGTGCTCCCGGTCCCCGGCTGCCCGTTATGAGATGCCAACTGCAGTGACAGCGGAATCAACCGAGGGGTGCGCCGCCGCCCGTCATCTCGCCGCTGAGTATACAGTCTGCCGCCAACCGCCCAGCCCGCACGGTGGTTGCGTTTCCCGCATGTGTGGGGACCGTCTGCCGCCGACAGCCTGGCGCCGCCGCGCCGCGCGCCCCACCGCGTCACGTCTCCGTGACCGTGACGGACTTGGCCAGGTTGCGGGGCTGGTCCACATTGAAGCCGCGCAGCACCGTCAGGTGGTAGCTCAGCAGCTGCAGCGGCACGATGTTGATGATGGGCTGCAGGCAGTCCGCCACCTCCGGCACCTGCCCGGAACAATCAAGGACGTTCTTTTGAGATGCTGTGACTTACCATGTTGCAAGTTGTCATCTTGCAACAGCCGCTTGGCAGGCATGGCTTGCCGGTGACCGGCTCGCTGCGGCCGCTGCCATGCTGAGCCGCAAGCATGCCTCCATGTTGCAATTGTTGCGGGCACATGTCCGAGCAGACATGCGCATGTTGCCCGACACATCATCTCGATGAACACCCACCCACCTCGATGAGGCGGCACTTGAAGCGCTTGAGCTGCGCGGTGGAGGCGTCGCCCTTGTTGCACATGACGATGAGCTGCGCGCCGCGCGCGTGCAGCTGCGCGATGACGGACTGCATCTTGGACCACATGCTGTCGTTGGTGGCCACCACCAGGATGGGCATGTGCTCGTCCACCAGCGCCAGCGGCCCGTGCTTCATCTCCCCCGCCAGGATGCCCTCGCTGTGAGCCAGAAAGAGGGCTCGTTGGAAGTTGGACTACTTCAGAGAGATCCTGCCATGAGCTGCTGGCGCAGGGCACACAGCGCTAGCGGCCCATGCTTGTCCTTTCCCGTCAGGATGTCCTGACGCTGCGCGCTTGTCGGCAGTCAACCTGAGGAGGTCCAAAGAACGTAATTGGCACAGCAGCAGCTGCGGCAGAGGGAGGGACGCAGTGGAATGTGTGGTGCTGCACGCATTGAGCAGTCAACGCGATGTGGGAGCGCTGCTTAGTGCGGCATGCGGTTTTACCACACCGATGAACGTCTTTCTGCGGCAAATTGGGGACAGAGAGCCTGGAGCGGAGCGCACCTGTGCATGAGGGCGACCTCCTTGACCTTGAGCGCCGCCTCCAGGGCGGTGGCGTAGTTGTAGCCGCGGCCGAAGATCAGCAGGCTGCCCTCGTGCTGCAGATGCTTTGCCAGCTGCTGCATGTCCTCGTCCAGCTTGAGTACCTGCACAGCAAAAGGAACTCGTCAAATGAACTCTGAATGATGAGCGAGCAGGGTCTGTCACCACACTGCCTGCTGCAAAGTGTTTCGAGTACTGGATTTGAAACCGTAGCACAACCGTTCGTCACACCCTCTGCGTTGCCAGTCAACACCGTTTGAGGGCACAAAATACAGGGCAGCCGATCGCCTGGCGCAGGGCTCCCACCTCGCGAATGCTGTCTGGCAGGCAGGTGAGGGACTCGATGATGGTGTCCCGGTGATTCCGCTGCGCAATGGAGTCCTCCGACAGCGCCAGCGCCACCATCGTGATGGCCACGATCTGCAGATATAGTGTTGTTTGTTGGCATAATGGTCTGTCGGTATGATGGCGACACCGTTTCGCCGTCAGCCGCTTTCGTCTACATTTGAGGAGAGCATGAGCAGCAAATGGCATCAGGGGTCTGCACGATGCGGAGGCCATCTGGCACATGGCGAGACGCAGGAAGGCGTTCAGAAACCACAGCAGGGACGCAACCTGCAGGTGCCGGCAGAAGAAGGGTGCACACAACTGACCTGGCTGGTGTACGCCTTGGTAGAGGCGACACCGATCTCGGCGCCGGCGTTGATGTGCACGCCGCAATCCGTCAGCCGCGCAATGGTGCTGCCCACGGTGTTGGTGATGCCCACGCACAGCGCCCCGCGCGCCTTGATGTACTCCAGCGCCTTTACACCAACAAACTGGTCTCATTGTTGACCAAATTAAGATGTTGAAATCGTTATCAGCCCAAAGCAGCTGCATACAGGGGGACGAGTCATCACACAGCAGCGGCACCTGGATGGTGTCAGCCGTCTCGCCAGACTGCGACACAAACACGGCGGTGTCGTCCCGGAAGATGGGGCACCGCCGGTCACAGAGGTCCGAAGCCAGCTCCAGCGACACCGGCACCTGCAATCGCACACGAGTTCTGCGACGAGAACTCCACTGGCGCACACGCTGAGCTGGTGGCTGTGACAAGACACACTCAAAATGTCCAGGCCGCCCACGGTCTACAGAAGGAATGGGCGTGAATCGCTGCGAGGAGACAAACCTGTGCGAGCTCCTCGATGCACTGACGCGTCGCAAGGCAGGCGTGGAAGGAGGTGCCGCAGGCGACCATGATGATGCGGCGCCCGTGCTTGATGGTGGCCACATGGTCCGCCAGCCCGCCCAGCGTGATGCGCCGCTGCTTGTAGGGGTCCACATTCTGTCCGATGCATGCAATGAACGACGTGAGGTTCGGCTGGAAGCCGAAGAATCTGCTGCTGGGATCCTTGTACAGTGTTGTGTTTCGCGACTGTTTCATATGATGTCACGCACAACGACTGGCTTGCGGCAACTTCACGATTGAGGAGATGAGGCTGCCGCTGCACATAGCGTTGCTTGCCTTGTCCTCAAAGGACTTGCGGCCAAAGGCCACGCGTCCCCGCATCGTCTGCAGGATGCTGTCCGGCTGCTCGTGGATCTCCTTCTGCATGAAGTGGTCGTACCTGCACGGCAGCAGGCCAGCCGCACTCAACGCATGCTGTGAACCAAGCCTGCCACCGCAAAAGCAGGCCTGCACTCTGCGCCCCAGATCCATTTTGAGGGCTCGTCGTCAGGTGAGTCACACTAGCGCCTTCACCACACCACTGCCTCAAGCAACACCTTTAACAACCGATGGAGTGCACAGCGCTGACATTGCCCAGGGCGCATATTCTGGGTGCGCACCCGCCCTTCATGATGTTGGCGACCTCCATGTCCAGCGTTTCCAGTGCCCGCGGCACGGCGACATGCCGGTCCGTGAACTTGGCGTTGAAGATGCCCCAGGCGCCCTGCCGCGCGTGCAGCACATCGTTGTCCTCCAGCACCACCACCCTGCGGCCAACAAGACGGTGCGACTTGGCAGCGGCGACGAGAGGAGAACGAAGGAGCTTGGAGAGACAGCGTGCCATATGATGCACTGGAATTGCGGATGGAGGCATATTTCTTATTGTAGCCACAAGTTCTGCGGTGACTGGCAAATTCAACGGCAGCTCAGCCAGCGCTGTATCAGGCGTTGGCGCAGGCAGCGGGGCGCGCGAGCGCAGAGCAAGAGCGGGCACAATCGCAGCCAGAAGCTGCACGAAAACCCTAAACAACACGCACTTTTTGGTGTGTTCCACGACGGCGCTGGCATCGCTGGCGACGTAGCACTCCAGCGACCCGGCGGCGTGCCGCACGCTCTCGTCGTGCACGTTGGCCAGGCGCAGGGAGGCGCCGTGGGGCACCTCCTTGATGCCCAAAATGAGGGGGCTGCCGCGCTTGCAGGCCACCATCTCCCCCGGGTACAGGCTGCTCTTGAACAGCAGCGCGTACGCGCCGTCCAGGTGCTTCAGTACCTCCATCACCAGCTGCAGGGTCAACAACTTGAGCTGACGCTGGAAATCTTTATACATACGGTAGGTAGGTTATGAGTGTCCTTGAAACAGAGGTCAAGAGGCTCAGCCGGGCTGGGGCGGGAAGCTTGGAGATCGCACATGGCTGGCGAGCTGTGCAACATGTGCCTGCACACATCCTTGCAGTGCCTCCAGTGTTGAAGTGCTTTCTCGACACTGACTCGCACTCCATGTCTGCATGTGAAGGACAATGGGGTGGTGCAGCGCACCGCGCTGAAGGGCACACGCTCCGGGAGGCTGTGGTACACCCACTTGCACAGCTTGGGGATGACCTCTGTGTCCGTCTCAGACACAAAGGTCTCGCCCTGCTTCACCTGCAGCACAGCAAATGGACCGGCGATGAGCAGAGAGACTGGACATGCTCAGCCTCGGCCGGGCAAGCCCAATCATGCCATGTCGGCATGCCAGTACCATGCTCAGCATAGAGACTCGGACATGCAGCAGAAGCAGAAGCAGCGATGCGAGACTTACGAGGAAGTCGCGCAGCGCTTTGTGGTTGGTGATGATGCCGTTGTGCACCACCACGAACTCATTGCGCGCGTCCGACACCTGAAGGACGGGCTCTGAACCATTGAAACTCGAGCAGGTTCGTTGACGAGAGTCAGCTATGCATTTCATTTGCCAAGCTGCAGCACCAACACGGTTGGCACATGCAACATGCCATGGAGACCCTGAGCCATGTGATGCTACTTGCAGCCTGGAAGTAGGCAGCACCTGCGGGTGGCTGTTGATGGCGTTGGGCACGCCGTGCGTCGCCCACCGCGTGTGCGCAATGCCGGTGTGGCTGTCAAACACGCGCTGCAGGTCCACACGGCTGTCCTCCAGCTCCGAGTAGGTCTGCGCCACCAGGGCGTCCACCTTGCCCTGGGCCTTGATGACTAGCGGCACCGCCGCGGCGTAGCCGGTGCTGCAGCGTAGCACATGCGATGGCTTCAGCACGTGGGGCCACACACAAGGAGAGGATACTGCGTGCTGCACGAGGCTGCCATGCTCGGCCACGACTTCATTGCTTGGGGCTGATGAGCGCGCACAGCGGATGGGCGCACCCCACAGCATCCTGCCAGCTCAATGCAATGCCATAGCAGGAGCATGCAGGCATACCAATTTTCGGCAAGCAGGTGCTTTCTCTTCAGGAATGCATGATGTGTATGTACCTGACGTGTATGGTGCACGTCTATTGCAGACAGGTCTGTGAGTGCCACTCTGCATTGCCGCGCTCACCTGAACTCGCGGCCGAGCGCCGCAGTGTTAGCGCCATGGCCGTTCGCGTCACCGCTGTTCGCGGCGCCGTTGGCGCTGCCGTTCGCGTGGCCGTAGCCGGGCTGACCGACCTCGGCCTGCTGCAGCAGGTCGTCCGCATCAACGGAGATGCCCGCAGAGTCATAGCCGCGGTACTCCAGGCGTCGCAGCCCGGTGAACAGCAGCTCCAGGATGGCCTGGCGGTCCCGGCTGACCCGGAAGTTGTAGTAGCCAAAGATGCCACACATGCTGGCGACGAGGGGCTGTCAGTGCTGCTAAGGCTGTCGCAGATCGATCGCAAATCTTCGTCTGTGCTGGTGCAGCTTCCGGAGCGCGGCGTTCAGCTGTGCCGCGCAGCCTACGCCTCGTGGCCTGCTCAGTCTGAGCCCTTGCTGTACACCGCCTGCAGCAGGTACGGCGTGGCCCGCACCGCCAGGCAGAAGGCGCCCAGCGCCAGGAGGTGCTTGCGCAGCTCCTGCGACGCGGGTAGATACAAGCTGCTGAGACATTGTATCAAGCGCCATCATGCTTTGAGGCACGACATCCGGCGCACTGGCGGTGGAATGCACCATACGACGCTCGCCTGATGCGCCGCGGCGCGTTCCGGACGTTTGGGCGCGAACATTTTTGCGACGAGGCACAGAACGTGCGAAGCGGCGCGTTCGATGTTTTTGTTTAAGGAAGCAGACGTGATGATGACGAGTCCGCTGCACCGTCGACTTTGCCATGCTCACTGTCGTTAGGGTTGATTAAGTCACTTAATCAACCCTACTGTCGTCACGCCTGTCGTCGGCTGCCATTATATAAGCATGACTAGTACGTAGTAGGGTTTCTCAGCACTCTGTGCGTTTTCGGGCGCATGCAAGGGCAGGGGACATTTGTTGTGCACTTCAGGGAAGGGCTGTCCCACCAGCGCGTCCACTGGCCCCTTTGCAGCAGAAAGCAGCTTTTGATCAACCTCGCACTCTGCTGGCAGGTCGACGCAGCGTCTGCCAAAATCCTTGAACAGAGGGGTCGAGTCGCTCGCAAGCTGTTGGCCAGCCAAGGTAGACTGCGGTGCCATCGGAAGGCACATTCGGTTCCTGAACGGTCAGTGGCAGTCTCGAGAACCGTACCCGGAGGTGAGCAGCTGAGTGAACCTTCCTGGGGTGATCGAAAGATGGCACCTAGCAACGTGCTGGCAGGCCTCAGAGGCTGTTCTACCACGTTGCGACACTTCAGTCAGTTCATTGGCGTGTTCATCGGTATTTTAGAACACTAATGCAATCTGCAGGTACACTTCCGACCTCAGTGCCACTCCAGTGTGCAGAGGCCAGTGTGCAGAGGCACAGCCAGAACGGAGGTCCGCACGCTAGATCGCCGGGCGTGGTTCCGGTTGAGAGACTGCAGCGGTATGGGGGCGTGACGGCTGGTGCAGGCATCGAGGTATTCCTTGAGCAGGTGCTCTTTGTTGCCCCGCTACGGGCGTGCCTTCCCGCTGCGACGCCCAGACACACTCTGAGCAGACACACTCTGAGCTGCAGGTATCGGAGAAATTTCTGTTGCCCAGCGTGCAGCAGGCACACAGTTTCTGCCTTTCTCCTCGTGTGGATGGTGCCATCACACTGCGCTGTCTCATCGGCGGATACACAGATTTTTTTGCTTTCGGATTTGAGTCTGACGACACGGGCATCTCACTTGTTGACAGGCGGCAGCCAGCGCTGAGCTGCTGAAAGATTAAAAGCGCATGCCACCCGGCCGGCCCCCGCGCTCCGCTTACGCGGCGGGCGCCCCGATGCATGGCGATCCTTATGGCGCGGCGCCGGAGCCCGCACCCCAGCAGCCAACTCCATCTCGAGGTGAGGAGCGATCGGCCCATCGTTGATTAGTTGTCGTGAACTGTCGCACATAGGGATACCTTCGAAAGCGCCACCATCTATGCAAGCTGCGGTGTGTTCAGGCTTGGCAACAAATCAGAGCAGAGTCGTTTTGCCAGTTTGCACAAGCTTGACGAGTTGTCGCTTGCATGCAGGTATGCTGTCCTTTCTGCGGAGAGGTGGCGGTGAGGGCTCAGATCCAGACCTGAATGGCATGGGCCGGCATGCAGCCGCCCTCGACGAGCTGAACAGGTGGGTTCACATTTATGCTGGATGCTTGCAAGCTGATCATCACTTGCGCGCCCCCTTTCCTCTCTGTCTTGGCACTCACGTGCTTAACGTTTTGCTCAGGCATGCCATGCTCCTTATGCAGGGTGGAAAGATCAAACAGCGGTTCGACGGCAGGGGTGTCTTCTCGGATGGGTACGTGCCGCCTCCTAACGATGAGGACGACACGCAGCTGAATGCCTGCGATCAACTGCGACATGGTGATCGTTGAAGGGGTCAATCGGGTGGTCACAAAGGTTGGCACTTGTTTCTCACGAAGTAGTGTTTGTTGCTCATGCCAGGCGGGGAGACCCAACACCAGTCGTTCTCTCGGCGAGCAGCGGCGGCAGCCAACGTGGTGCGGGGCACGCTGTCGGAGCGCGGGCAGCGGACGCCGACTGAGCCGCCAAACACGGTGCCGCGACCGCCGCCGCCCAGCACGACACAGCGGACCGCGGATCAGGAGGCTCACCACCGCCGCTCCCGCAGCGCGCCCACGGTGGAACGGCCCCTGGTGTGGCTTCACCACCTCCCTGGCAGCACATACACTACCTCCTGTCGACCTCCTCGCATGCTGTGTCAGCTCAGCTTCAGCCTCGGCCCAGCAGCAGGCCAAATGGCCTCACTGTGAAGTAGAAGAAGAAGCAAAAGAAGGGAATGCCAAGAGTGGCGTGTCTGTGCAGCGCTTCAGCCCCACGGGCCTTTCCACACCCCCTTGTGGTGCCTGTTAATGCTATCGGCGTTATCTGGGCCGTGACGCAGTCGTCAGCGTCCTACTACAGGATTCTGACGTTCCGGATCAGCCGAGAGACGCTACACTGCTTTCTGCAGCTGCTAATTCGACTGTTTGGTCGAGACGTCCGATCCCCGGTCAAGGCCGGCTTCGGTCATTGCTCCATTTCCGACCATCCTGCCGGACTCACGTCGCTCTAGCGCTTGAGCATGCATTCACTTCGCAGCTCACTATCTGTGAGTCGCCTCTTTGGACCGAGGCAGAGCTCGCGCTCCCCTGAACTCCGACACCCCTGATGGAGCCGGAAAAGTCCGACGCTTCCCACCTAGTCTGCTCCCGATACAGCAGCGGCATGTCTGGTCGCCCTTCCCTGCCAAAACCGCTGTTGACGTTCCCACGGCGACGACCGCGACCGGCTTCTGTGTTCCGTCGCTTCCTGCGATTCGTCGGAAACATCCGATGCCTGCAGGTCGGGCCTATCCGGCTCAACATGGGATCTTGACAATGTTGACATGTGATCATTAAGGCTGCGGATGTCGGATTGCCGAGTGAATCTTGGATATCCTGCAGAACGCACCAGGCGTTAGGAGCGTCAAGCGCGGCAGCTGGTTCAATCCGGAGGTGCTCACGAACCAGAAGGTGGGACGTTGACATGTTGTTTGCCTAGCTGAACGTTATCGAATCTCGCGTACCGTGTGCTCACCTGCGTGAGCAGACCAGGATCGGCACGGTCACCACATCTACTCACCCTTGGCCTGTTGCTCGCAGCGTGAGTGGGGCAGCCAGTTCAAAGACAAGAAAAAGGTTGTCGAATGGCCTGGGCACTGCTTCGAGAGCTTCATCATCGTGGTAAGTAGCGCTGCACCTAAGGTGCCATGGCATCCAATCATACGGCGTGAGGGCTTCCCAGCGCCGTCGCAGAGGCTGAGGTGACACCGTCTGTCCCAGGGTCTGCCGCCAACTACCCAGGTGCAGGTCCCCAGCCCAGAGGAGGCAGCGCTGCACTCAGGTGCGCAAGCATCTAATGTTGCAATCCTCTCATGTTCATTGCCTCAACATTGCGCCTTGTCTCTGTGCTGCCCCCGCCGCAGTAAGCCTGACGTCCCCCCGCTGTAATACGCTTGGCGCGTGACCTCTGGCTGGGCTGCAACTGCAGATTTGCCGCCAGAGGCATCAGGGAAGCCGCCACGCACGCCGATTGGCGAGGCGCTCCCAGGAGAGGTGGGACACGGCAACTTTTTGTATGGCGTGTTGCCTGCTCAGTGAATTGCTCAGTGAAGCCGGTCACTGCATGCGGCGGCTTTCTGCAAACTCTCCTCTTCTGGTCAACAAAGTACAGCAGCAAGGCCCCACCCGTTCTCCGAGCTGCAGCATCCTAAAGCTACGTGCTGAATGTTGATACATGATGAGTGGTTATCGCTGCAGATCCTGTACAGCTACCCGCCGGACAAGCCGACCAACCACGATGTGGTGTCCTTCTGCTTCCCGCACGGTGTGCAGCCGACGCTGCTGGAGCGCACGCCCTCCATGAGCGCCCTGAACGAGCTCGTGTACAGCCAGCAGTACGCTCACGATGACGCGGTCTCCTTCGTCTTCCTGCTCAAGGTGGGGAGGCTCAGCGCTCGCGCTGCATCCTTGTACATCTCTCTGTTCACTGAGCTGTGCGGCAGAGGCTGCGGGATCAAGACGACTTCGGCGGGCTCTCCCTGAGCTGAGGTGGGGCCATTCACTGAGTACTGCGGTTTTGGAATGTCTGGCAGGCGGCGGACAACCTGCCGCTGTACGGGGTGTGCTGCTACATGGAGGAGATGGTGCACCGGCCGCCGGCGGTGCTGGCCAGCAAGTACCCGGGCAGCACCAAGCCGCTGTCGCGGTACCTGGTCGCCGCGCCCCGCTGCTACGCCTTCCTCACGCACTTCCCCTTCTTCGCGCTGCACATGAAGGTGAGCTCAGCCTCTAATCCTTCTGGCCTGCATGCTGGGTTTGCAACTGCTCAGCCTATAGTGCAAGAAGCCGGGTGCATGAGTGAGGCCAAGTATCACGCGAGGCGCTGCAGAATCGTGGCCAGGCAGCAGCTGCGGGCGGCGCAGCTGGAAACCCAGTGCCCCTGCGGTCACAGCACACGACGTCTGAGGAGGCAGAGCGCCAACCTTGCAAACTGACCATACTTCATATGAAGTATACACGTTGCAGAACAACGCATGGCCCCTACTACTTGTTACCCGCAGGTGCTGCACATGATGATGGGGCTGGAGCGGATGGACCGCATGCGCATGTTTGCGGACGAGCTGACGGCGGTGGCGGCGCCCCGCATCTCGCGCGGCCTGCCGTCAGCCAGCCGCCGCCGCGTGGCGGATGCGGACGATGACAGCGCCTC
>JAABUK010013270.1_pt1 | contig 10312 bp, 8 predicted proteins | sample 5559141 | NCBI WGS metagenome assembly JAABUK01 (sample SAMN10711869, study PRJNA513367) | rock metagenome | isolation source: Antarctica rocks | place: Antarctica: Victoria Land, Pudding Butte nord | collected 2016-01-03 | reverse complement strand
ACCGGAACGTCTGACTCACGAGTTGGCAAGCCTCATCAGGATCGGAGTGGCCTCGGCGAGGATGCGGCGTTCGTCGTCGGACAGCGTGGCGGCCCGACGATTGACCCATTCGTCGCGTTGACGGCGGGAGGCCTTGAGCGCCGTCCGTCCCTCGTCGGTGATCGACACCAGTATCTGCCGGCGGTCGGTCGGGTGGTCGTCACGGCGAACCCAGCCGCGGTCGGCGAGCATGGTGATGGTGCGGGTCATCGACGGGGCTTGGACGTGGTCGTCGCTGGCAAGCTCGCCGGGGGTCCGGGCGCCGTTGGCGGCGAGGTTGGCGAGGACGCCGAACTGGCCCGGCCGGACGTCTCCCTCGCTCTCGAACCGGACCCGGCGGGAGAGCCGCATGCAGGCCATCCGCAGCTCGGCGGTGTTGAGCCGGGCGCGTGGACGTTTGGCCCCGGGGGCCGGCGGAGCCGGGACGGCGGTCACGTCGGCCGGGACCTCAGGAGGCGCCGGCAGCGGAGCGTTCATATCGTTAGCGTAGCTCATTAGGCTTGCTAACGACATCCACCCGATTGCGCCTGAAACGGACGCCCTTGGCTGTGTATCTGCTATGAGCGTGTGCGCCGGGAGGACGCTCAGCGGCTCGGCTGGATGCTACGAGGTCGGCGAAGGTGGGTGGCGGCACGGGTGTGCTTGTAGCACCGTCGACGGTGCTACAAGCACACGTGCGGTGCTACCAACGGTGCGGCGGCATGCCCGAGGCGTGCCTGGGCCGGCCCGCCGACCTCGCGGGCACGGATGGGTGCCCCGGGTGAGACTCGAACTCACACTGTGCGGTGTTTGAGACCGCTCCCTCTGCCGGTTGGGGTACCGGGGCGCAGGCAAGATGGTAGCGGTCGGGCCGCCCGCTACGCTGTCGCCGTGACCGAGCCAGTCCGACCCCCACCCAAGCGCATCCTCATCGCGGAGGACGAAACGCTCGTGCGCCTCGACCTCGGCGAGATGCTGGGCGAGCTCGGCTACGACGTCGTCGGTCAAGCAGCCGACGGCGAGCAGGCGGTCGAAATGGCCACCGACCTCAAACCCGACGTCGCGATCCTCGACGTCAAGATGCCCAAACTCGACGGCATCAGCGCGGCACGCCAGATCATGGACGCCCGCATCTGCCCGGTCGTCATGCTGACCGCGTTCAGCCAGCTCGACCTCGTCGAGCGTGCCCGGGAGGCCGGTGCGATGGCCTATCTGGTGAAGCCGTTCACCAAGGCCGATCTCGTGCCCGCGATCGAGATCGCGGTGTCCCGGCATGCCGAGGTCACCGCGCTGGAGGTCGAGGTCGCCGATCTCACCGACCGCCTCGAGACCCGCAAGTCGGTCGAGCGGGCGAAGGGTGCACTGCAGGCGAAATACGGCCTGGACGAGCCGGCGGCGTTCCGATGGATCCAGAAGACGGCGATGGACATGCGGGTCCCGATGCGCCGGGTGGCCGAACTCGTGATCGACGAGTCCGTCGGCGGCGACGCTCTCCCCTCCTGAACCGCGTGCGTCAGGACCCGCGTGCGGTCACGCATCGATCTGCCCGATATGGCCCATTGATGTGTGAAAGCGCGGTAACGCTTCTGTGACAGGGGCAGTTTCTGGCCGATCCGTGGCCAAAACTGTTCTACGCTCCGACCACTTGCCAGGCCCATGATCTGCGCTTGTTGCCGTAAGCAGCACACCATCAGGAGGATCCAGATCGTGCACTCACCCCTCGACCCATTCGGCTCACGCCCGACCTCTCGTCGCACCGCCCTTCGGGTCGGCGCGGTCGTGGCCGCGGCCGCCCTGGCCATGTCGGCCTGTGGTTCCCGTGGATCTGACACCGGCTCAGGTGGCACCACGACGGCGAAGATTGCGAAGATCGGCGTGATCGCACCGCTCTCGGGTGACCTGTCGGCTCTCGGCCTGGGCATCCAGAACTCCGTCGACCTCGCGATCAAGCAGGCGAACGCCGCCGGCGCGATCCCCGGCTGGACGCTCCAGGCCGACCCGCAGGACGACCAGGCCGCGCCTGACACCGGCAAGAATGCGGCTTCGGCGCTCTCCTCCGACGCCGACGTGATCGGCGTGGTCGGCACGCTGAACTCCTCGGTCGCCCAGACGGTCGCCCCGGTGCTCGCCTCGGCGCACATCGTCCAGGTCTCCCCGGCCAACACGAACCCGAGCCTCACGCAGGGTCCGGGCTTCGCGACGGCGCCCAAGCGCGTCTACGACACTTACTTCCGCACCTGCACCACCGACTCGATCCAGGGCCCGTTCGCGGCGCGGTACGTGTACGACACCCTCAAGATCACCAAGGTCGCGACGATCAACGACAAGAAGACCTACGGGCAGGGCTTGGCCGCGGCCTTCACGACGGAGTTCAAGAAGCTCGGCGGCACCGTCGCCGCGGCTGAGACGATCAACCCGGACGACAAGACATTCGGGCCGGTCATCTCGAAGATCAAGCCGAGTAAGCCCGAGCTGCTCTACTACGGTGGCGAGTTCCCGCAGGCGGCTCCGCTGAGCCTCCAGATGAAGCAGAGTGGCCTGAAGATCCCGCTGATGGGTGGAGACGGCATCTACTCCACCGACTACATCAAGCTCGCCGGCGGCAAGACCGGCACCGGTGACCTCGCGACCTCCGTCGGTGCACCGACCGACACCTTGGCCTCGGCCAAGTCGTTCGTCGCCGCCTACAAGGCGGCCGGCTACAAGGAGGCCTACGAGGCCTACGGCGCGTACGCCTACGACGCGGCCAACGCGATCATCAGTGCGCTGAAGGTCTCGCTGAAGAGTGCGTCCTCGGCCACCGATGCCCGCCACGCCACCGTCGACGCCATGAAGGACGTCAGCTTCGACGGCGTCACCGGCAAGGTGGCATTCGACGAATTCGGCGACACCACGTCGAAGGTGCTGACGGTCTACAAGAACGCCGGGACCGCCTGGGTCCCGGCCAAGACCGACACCTTCAAGTAGGCAACGAGCGGCGTCGCCGCGGTCGGGACATCCCGGTCGCGGCGACGCCGCTGCCCGGTGCTCCCTCGGATCGGCACTCTGGGATTCGCATTCCCAGCTCGATCCTCGGCAGGTAGATCCCTCGACGAAGCGGAGACCACGCGTGGCGCTGCTCCAACAGCTGGTGAACGGGCTCTCGCTCGGTGCCTTGTACGCCCTCATCGCGGTCGGTTACACCGTCGTCTACGGCATCATCCAGCTCATTAACTTCGCCCACGGCGAGATCTTCATGATGGGTGCCTTCGGAGCCCTCACCACGAACATCTGGATCTTCAACGGCTCCACGTCGATCTGGACGCTGCCGGTGATGATCGTCATCGCGATGGTGGTGTCGGTCGCGGTCGCGGTGCTGATGGAGCGGGTGGCCTATCGACCCCTGCGTAACGCGCCCCGGCTCGCGCCGTTGATCACCGCCATCGGCGTATCGATCTTCCTGCAGGAGGCCGTGCGCCTTTTCTACGGCGACATCCCGGGCCTGCCGGACGCGAAGAAGGCCATCTCGTTCCCGCAGATCGACCACGTCACCGGCTTGGCGGTTCAGCTCGGTGGCATCGACATCGCGCGGAGCGCGCTGTTCACGATCGCGATGCTGCTCATCTGTGGCGTGTTCCTCTGGTACTTCGTCAACCGCACCCGGATGGGCCGGGCGATGCAGGCCACCTCACAGGATCCCGACACCGCCCGGTTGATGGGCATCAACGTGAACCGCGTCATCGTCGTCGCGTTCGCGGTGGGCGCCGCCCTGGCCGCCGTCGCGGGGGTCTGCCACGGCCTGCTCAACAACAACATCGACTATAAGATGGGCTTCCTGGCCGGCCTGAAGGGCTTCACTGCGGCGGTCCTCGGCGGGATCGGCAACATCGCCGGCGCGGTTCTCGGTGGACTGGTCCTCGGTGTCGTCGAGGCGCTGGCCACCCAGCTCCTGCCGAGCGCCTGGAAGGACGTCACCGCGTTCGCCCTCCTCATCCTGGTACTGGTGTTCCGGCCGTCCGGCCTCCTCGGCGCACGGGTGGTGGACCGCGCATGAAGGTTCTCCGCTCCCGCACAGCGCGCCCGCTCTGCCTCGCCGGCGGCGTGCTGCTGATCGTCGCCGCGCTCCTGCCCTGGACGTACAACCGCGACATCCTCGGTGACCTGACGCTCGCGTTCTACCCGTTCGGCTCACAGATCTGGGCGCTCGTCCTCGGCATCCTGCTCGTGCTCGGCGCCGTCTTCGGGTCGCAGGCCCGGCCCGTGCTCGCCGCCGCGATCAGCGGTGCCGCCCGGGCCTGCGCGATCGGTGCCGCTGCCGTCACCGTGATCGCGACGCTCTGCATCCTCGTCAAGCTCGGCAGCTTCCTCGACCTCGACCCCGGCCTCTGGATCGGCCTCGTCGGCTCCGGGCTCGCTCTGATCGGATCCTGGGGACTCGTCGAACCGGCGGTACCCGACCCCCGCCTGCACTTGGTGGGCTGGCTCGAGGTGCTCGTCCTGGCGGCGGTCCTCGCGCTCGGGCTGCTCACGGTGAGCCACCTGCTCGACCAGAGCGACCCGTGGCAGTTCTTCTCGTTCGGCCTGTTCGTCGCCGCGCTCGCACTGGCTGCCCAGCGGCTCGGTGTGTTCGGTGAACTCGGAGTGGTGTTCGCCCGCCGCCGCACCGTCGCGATGCTCGGCAGCTTCGCCGTCGCCTTCACGTTCCCTCTCACCCAGCACGGCGACGCCAACATGGCGATCATGGTGCAGGTGCTGGTCTTCGCCGTCACGGCGATGGGTCTCAACATCGTCGTCGGCCTGGCCGGCCTGCTTGACCTCGGTTACATCGCGTTCCTCGGCTCGGGCGCCTACGTCGCCGCGATCCTGTCGACGTCGATCTATTCGAGCGTGGACTGGCATCCACCGTTCCTGCTCGTGGTCCTCATCGGCGGCGCGGTCACCGGCACCCTCGGCCTCATCATCGGGACACCGACGCTGCGCGTCTCGGGTGACTACCTCGCCATCGTGACGCTGGCCTTCGGCGAGATCTTCCGGCTCACGGTGAACAACCTCGACGGCAGCAACGGACCCGACCTCACCCACGGACCGAACGGAATCCCCGCGGTGCCCGACCTGACGATCGGCAGGTTCGACTTCGGCGACACGCACGAGTTCCTCGGCATCACCATCGGCCGGCCGGCCAACTACTACCTGCTGATGCTGGTGCTCCTGGCTCTGGTCGTGCTGATCTTCGTGCGGATGAACAACTCGCGGCTGGGTCGCGGCTGGGTGGCGATCCGCGAGGACGAGCGCGCGGCGCAGGCGATGGGTGTCAACGCGTTCGGGCTCAAGCTGCTCGCGTTCGCCGGTGGCGCCTTCCTCGCCGGGATCGCCGGCACGGTTAAGGCGCACTACGACACTTCCGTCACCCCCGACCAGTACCCGTTCCTCGAATCGGCGTTCCTGCTCGCTGCCGTCGTGCTCGGTGGGATGGGAACAGTGGGCGGGGTGCTCCTCGGCGCGATGCTGTTGAAGATGCTGCCGGAGAAGTTCCGGTTCTTTTCGGAGTACCGGTTGCTCACGTTCGGCCTCGTGCTGATCCTGGTGATGCGGTTCCGGCCGGAGGGTCTGGTTCCGAGCAAGCGACGACAACTCGAGTTCCACAGCGACGACGAGGAGCTGGCGGCTTCCGTCGAACAACAGACTGTGTCGGGCATCGGCGTGACCACGACCACGGTCGGGCCGGAGGCGGCCCGATGACACCGAGCGACGTGGTGACCCCCGAGTCCGACGTGCCGGCGGAGCCCGAAGGTCCGGTCCTGGTCGCGCGTGGTGTGACGATGCGGTTCGGGGGACTGGTCGCGGTCAACAACGTCGACCTCGACGTCCACCGCGGCGAGATCGTCGGGCTCATCGGCCCGAACGGTGCCGGCAAGACGACCTTCTTCAACTGCCTGACCGGTCAGTACCAGCCCACCGAGGGCCAGGTGATGTTCAACGGGGTGGTGCTGCCGCCCAAACCGGTCGCGGTCGTCAAGGCCGGGGTGGCGCGCACGTTCCAGAACATCCGGCTGTTCGGCAACATGACCGCCCTCGAGAACGTGATGGTCGGCCGGTACTGCCGAACGAAGGCCAAGGCGTTGTCTGCCATCGGCCGCGGACCGCGCTACCGCCGTGAGGAGCGCGAGACCCGCGAGATCGCCCTCGACCTCCTGGGTGACGTCGGGTTGGCCCGGTCGGCCGATCACCTGGCGCGCTCGATGCCCTACGGCGACCAGCGCCGCCTCGAGATCGCCCGGGCACTCGCGACCGAGCCGTCGGTCCTGCTGCTGGACGAGCCAACCGCCGGGATGAACCCGCAGGAGACCCGGGCCGTCGAGGAGCTGATCGTCAAGATCCGCGACCGCGGACTGGCGATCGTCGTCATCGAGCACGACATGCGCTTCATCTTCTCGTTGTGCGACCGGGTTGCCTGTCTGGTTCGCGGCGAGGTGCTGATCGAGGGGGCGCCGACGGTCGTGCAGTCCGACCCACGCGTCATCGAGGCCTACATCGGCACCGGCCGTGAGACGGCCGCAGATGACCCCGCCGCCGCCGACGCCACCCCGGCGGCGCCGGACGTGCTGCTGGCCGGCTCGACCGGTCCGGAGGAATCCGTATGACCGCGATGCTCGAGGTCCGGGACCTACGTGTCGCCTACGGCAAGGTCGAGGCGGTGAAGGGCATCAGCTTCACGGTGCCCGAGGGCAAGGTGGTGTCGTTGATCGGCGCGAACGGCGCGGGCAAGACGACGACGCTGCGGACGATCTCGGGGCTGATCAATCCGCTCGCCGGCGAGGTGTGGTTCAAGGGCGCGCGGATCGACGATCGTGAGGCTCACGACATCGTCGCGCTCGGGCTCGCGCATGCTCCCGAGGGCCGGAAGATCTTCCCGCGAATGACGGTGGAGGAGAACCTGCGGCTCGGTGCGTTCACCCAGCGCAACGCCGCGCACGTGACCGAGGACCTCCAGCGGGCGTTCGATCTCTTCCCGGTCCTGCACGAACGGCGCGCCCAGCCGGCCGGGACGTTCTCCGGTGGTGAGCAGCAGATGCTCGCGATCGGGCGAGCGATGATGTCGCGGCCGTCGATGCTGATGCTGGACGAGCCGTCGATGGGCCTGTCGCCGTTGATGATGAGCCGGATCCTCGACACCGTGATCGAGCTACGGTCGCAGGGAACGACGGTGCTGCTCGTCGAGCAGAACGCCGCCGCCGCCCTCGAGCTCGCCGACTACGGCTATGTCCTCGAGATCGGCACCATCCGGCTCGAGGGCAACGGCCGTGAGCTGCTGCGCAACCCCGAGGTCCGCAAGGCCTACCTCGGCGAGTAGCGCGTCTAGCGGGGCTGGATCAACATGCAGGTCAGGCGTCCGGTGCAGATCCGACGGCCGTCGTCGTCGGTCAGCACGATCTCGTAGCTGGCGACGCTCCCGCCCAGGCTGATCGCGTCGGCGACACCGTGGACCAGGCCGCTGCGCACTCCGCGATGGTGCGTCACGTTGAGGTCGACGCCGACCGCGAGCTTGCCCAAAGTGGCGGCATGCAGATGCGCCGCGATCGAGCCGAGCCCCTCCGCGAGCACGGCCGACGCACCACCATGGAGAAGCCCGTAGGGCTGCGTGTTGCCCTCGACCGGAAGTGTCCCCTCGGCCCGCTGTGCGGTCGCCGAGGTGACGACGATGCCCATCCGCTCGTGCAGCGGCGGGACCGGGAGATCGGGACCGAGGGTGCCGGCCGGATTCGGGGTCGAGCCCGAGCCGGCGTTGCCAGGTCCTGCGTCGGACTCAGTGGTCATGCCGACATTGTGGGGCTTCGCGACCGCGCGCGTGCTCCGACGGAGGCGCGAACTGTCGGTTCGCCTCGTTAGAGTCAGCGGGTGCCAGCAACGACGAAACCGACTCCACTCACCCCGGCCGCGAAGAAGATCGCCGCGTCCAAGGCGGCTGCGGCGGCCCGGCGCAAGTCCGGCGACCCCGGTCCGTCCAAGCTGCTGCTCCTCGACGGTCACTCGCTGGCCTACCGGGCATTCTTCGCGCTGCCGGTCGAGAACTTCTCCACCGCGACCGGGCAGGCGACCAACGCCGTCTACGGCTTCACGTCCATGCTCATCAACGTGCTCCGCGACGAGGCGCCCACGCACGTCGTCGTCGCGTTCGACGTGTCCCGGCAGACTTTCCGGCGCGAGCAGTACGCCGAGTACAAGGCGAATCGGTCCGCCTCACCGACCGAGTTCAACGGCCAGGTCTCGCTGATCCGCGAGGTGCTCGAGGCGCTCAAGATCCGCACCCTGGAGATGCCCGGGTTCGAGGCCGATGACATCATCGCCAGCATCACCCATCAGGCCGTGGCGGCCGGCCTCGAGGTGCTGATCTGCTCCGGTGACCGCGACTCGTTCCAGCTGATCGGCGACACCGTCACCGTGCTCTACCCGCGCAAGGGTGTCTCCGACCTCGCCCGGATGACGCCCGACGCCGTCCTCGACCGCTACGGCGTCGGCCCCGATCGTTACAGCGATCTGGCGGCGCTGGTGGGCGAGACGAGCGACAACCTCCCCGGTGTCCCCGGCGTCGGGCCGAAGACCGCCGCGAAGTGGATCAACCAGTACGGCTCCCTCGACGACCTCGTCGACGCGGCTGACAAGATCCCCGGCAAGGCCGGCGAATCGCTGCGCGCCCACCTCGGCCAGGTCATCACCAACCGCAGCCTCAACCAGCTCGTCGGCGACCTCGACCTCGACGTCACCCCGACCGAGTTGACCATGCAGGCCTGGGACCGCGACGCGATCCACCAGGTCTTCGACGCGCTCGAGTTCCGCGTCCTGCGCGACCGGCTCTTCGAGTCGCTCGACGCGGTCGAGCCGGAGGCCGAATCCGGGTTCGACGTCGACGGCGTCACGCTCGAGCCGGGTGCGGTGACGGCCTGGCTGGCAGCCAATGTGAAGCCGGGTTCGGGCCGGATCGGCGTGTGCGTCGACGGCCGCTGGGGCTCGGGCACCGGCCAGGCCGACGGCATCGCGATTGCCTCGGCCGACGGCGCGGGCGCCTACGTCGATCTCGCCGCCGCCACCCCGGCAGACGACGCGGCCCTCGCGGCCTTCCTCGCCGATCCTGAGCTGCCGAAGGTCATGCACGACGCGAAGGGTCCGTTGCTCGCGCTGTCGGCTCGTGGGTTCAGGGTCGCCGGGCTCGCGGCCGACACGGCGCTCTCGGCTTATCTGTCCCGGCCCGACCAGCGTTCCTACGACCTGGCCGACCTCGCGCTGCGGCACCTGCACCGCGAGCTCAAGGACGACACCGCCGAAGACGGCCAGCTCAGCCTCGACGGCATGGGCGAAGACGTCGCCGGCGCCTCGATGATCAAGGCGCGCGCAGTGCTCGACCTCGCCGCCGCCCTCCATGCCGAACTCGACGGGCGTGGTGGAACGGACCTACTGGCCAAGGTCGAACTGCCGTTGGTCGAGGTGCTGGCCGGCATCGAGCGGGTCGGGATCGCCGTCGACGACGATCTGTTCGAGCAGCTCGAGACCCGATTCGCGCACCGGGTCCAGGCGGCGGCGGCGGCCGCCTACGAGGTGATCGGCAAGGAGATCAACCTCGGGTCGCCCAAGCAGTTGCAGGTGGTGTTGTTCGACGAGCTCAAAATGCCCAAGACCAAGCGCACGAAGACCGGTTACACCACCGACGCCGATTCGCTGACCGCCCTGTACGCCCAGACCGAGCACCCGTTCCTCGCGCACATGCTCGAGCACCGTGACGCTACCAGATTGCGCACCACCGTCGAGGGCCTGCGCAAGACGATCACCGACGACGGCCGCATCCACTCGACGTTCAACCAGATGATCGCCGCGACCGGGCGCCTCAGTTCGACCGAACCGAACCTGCAGAACATCCCGATCCGCACCGATGAGGGCCGCCGCATCCGTGAGGGCTTCATCGTCGGCAAGGGATACGAGTGCCTGCTCACCGCCGACTACAGCCAGATCGAGATGCGGATCATGGCGCACCTGTCCGAGGACGCCGGGCTGATCGAGGCGTTCAAGTCGGGTGCCGACTTCCATGCGGTGACGGCCGCGCGGGTGTTCTCGGTCGAGCCGTCGGACGTCAACGGCCCGATGCGCGCCCGCATCAAGGCGATGAACTACGGCCTGGCCTACGGCCTGTCCGCGTACGGGTTGTCGCAGCAGCTCGACATCTCCACCGAGGACGCCAAGTTGCTGATGGATGAGTACTTCGACCGGTTCGGTGGGGTGCGCGACTACCTGCGCGGCATCGTCGACGAGGCCCGTCGTACCGGCT
>JAABUK010013269.1_pt1 | contig 10313 bp, 9 predicted proteins | sample 5559141 | NCBI WGS metagenome assembly JAABUK01 (sample SAMN10711869, study PRJNA513367) | rock metagenome | isolation source: Antarctica rocks | place: Antarctica: Victoria Land, Pudding Butte nord | collected 2016-01-03 | reverse complement strand
GCCCGCCCGGTTGTTCTTCGTCGCTTCGGATATTGCGGCGTCAATGTCTCTTCTGATGAGCCAGCGCGCAAAGGCGGCGGCTGTGACGAGGCTGACCACAAGCGAAATAATCGCGCTCGCAATCAACACTTGGCGATTGCGCCGCCGCAGAGTTCGATCCAGCGGCGAAGGCGGCAGTGCCAGCCGCTCCTTCGCCTGCGGTAAACTCTCCGGCGCTGCATCTACGAAAATCGAATCAGGCAGCGCGACGGATGAAAACGAAGCATCATGCAGCAACGCGTCATGCGCCGCCGATGCTTCGACGTTTACGGTTTTTTCATCAGTGCATCCGAGCAGCTCTAAGATAACTTTTTGCGAGGGTTCATCAATGGATTGTCGCGGCGGCGGGATCAGCGGGTTGAAATTAAAGGAAGCGTTCGGCTGCGAGAGGGCGACGGTGACGGCCTGCATTCCGGCAAGGCTGTTGAGTTGCGCATCGACCAGATTGCCGTCTTGAAAGTAGAAGGAGCATGGACTGATCGGATATTCGACGACGAGCCGCCCGGACTTGCGCTTGTGCCGCAACGTCCCGATTAAATCCGGCAGCGGATAGTCGTTCAAATGCCCCGCCAGCGTTATGAAATTTGTGCTCTGCATTTAACTCGCCCGTTACGAAAGCGTACCCGCTTGACTTCAGCTTTTACCGATAGCCTGAAACATATATGTGCTTCGTGAATTTCTAGCGTATAACTTGCTCGTCGCGTTCGCCTGTGATCTTCCAGCCTCCGGCGGTGCGCTGCCAGCGTAGTTGCTGTAGCACCTCTCCTTGCCTGATTCGCCGACCCTCTTTTATGAAATACGATTTGCGGAAGCGCATCGTTGCGAGGTATCCATCAGAGTTCAGTGTGATTTCCGGCGCGACGGCGCGTATATCGAGCACGTCGGCGCGTTGGAATAAGCGTAGTTTCTCCGCGCGCACAGAGTCTTGCGAGACGTTGCGCGCCAGATAAAAGATGTCCACTCGTGAATCGTAAAAGCTCATCAGCTTTTCGATGTCGCGCGCATTGGTCGCGGCAATCCACGCATCGAGTGCCGCTTGCAGCGACGAAGCGGTGTCTTTCTCTTGCCCGGAATTTTGTTTGAGGGACGATGGATTAACTTTATCGGCGATTGACTGATCGAAATAGTAGGTGATGTTTCGATAGGTTACTTCCGCCGGTCTTTGTTTCAGCGCGCCGTTTTCATAGACGAGCCGTGAGGCGGTCATCTTCGTCCAGTTGCCGACAGAATCATACTCGTAAGCATAAGACTCTTTACTCACGATAGCATTGTCGGCGTCGCGCACGGTCTTGCCGTTGATGTTGCCTTTGTCGTCGTAGCTATACTCTTCTTTGCCGGATTTTGCAGTGTGGGAGACGGGATAATAAGAGCTATCAATAATTTTGCCCTGAGGATCGTAGGTCGTTGTCTCCATCAACTCGCGCGGACTCTCCGCGAGCACGCCGGACTTATTTGAAAGCGCCGCGATTTCGGTGCGCACTTTTTCGACGGGGCCGTTTAGACCATTGCGAACTCTGTCGTTGTTGGGTGAAGCCAGTGACGCGGCGGGATTTTGCGGGTTGTCGTATCGTCTCGCCAAGCTGTAAGTGATCGCAAAGCTGAGCGCAAAGACGATCAAGACAGCTACGACAAGAAAGCCGGTTGAATTAGACAGGCTATTTTTGCGTAACATCAATTATTTCATCGTAAGCTACTACCGACGCTGTAAATTTATCGCTACCTTCAATCGGGAAGAGTAAAGCAAAACGCGCCTGAAGCAAATACATCGTTTCAGGAAAGTGAACTGATAAAGCTCCGGCCAAAACGTCGCGGCTGATTCTACAACGCGCAATCGGAATCATCCAACTTACCGGCGGCTGGCGCTCACCTCATACTCACGAATGATCTTCCAGCCCTCTTCTGTCTTCCACCATTTTAATTCATACCAGACTTGATCGCGGCGCGGATTGCTTTGATCGCCGCTGGTGTACTCAAGACTGAATAGCATCGTCGCCGTGCGGCCACCCGAACCGAAGGTGATCTGCGGTTCGCCGACGTTGACATCTCTTACATCTGAGAATTGCGGGCGGCGCGTTTTATCGTCGCGCACGGCATCGAGTGAAACATTGCGGCTCGTGTAATATTTTTGAATCAGCGGCGCATAAAAGCTCAATTGCTTATCTATATCACGGGACTGCATGGCGGCAACCCATTCGTTGAGCGCATCGTGCAACTCTATGGCACGCGGACTCTCTTCTTTATTTGCGCCGCGCCATCTTCCCGCCCTGCCGCGCACTTCAATGTTACGCGCCGGTTCATTTGCGCCAACGGTAGTTTTATCCGTGGATGAACTGCTTAGGATGGCATTAGCTGGCGCTCCGCTCTGACCGAGAGCATTAATCGGCGACTGCTGTGCTGAGGCTTCGCGCGAATCCGACGCGTCGGATGATACGCCGGAATGAGATAACAGAAGGCCGCCGAGAACGCCTAGGATAAGCGCGATAGCAATGCTGGCGTAAACGAGAAGCGGTGATCCAAGGCGTTGACGAACAGTCGTCGGCTTGTCATGTTTCGCGCTGGCATCGATGACAAGCGGTGGACGAACAAAGGGTGAAGTGCCGCCCGCCGGTTTCTCCTGTGAGATGCTGGGAGTGGGCATCTCCGCGTAGAGCGGGAGAGCCATCTCTAGCGTCGCATCATCCTGCCACATGCCTTCCACGCGACGGCGTTCAGAATAATTATTATCTTGCTTCAGGTTCGGCCTGACTTGGCTAAGCGTCTCCTCGCGGTCAAATGCCGCCTGTGCCGCGCGGGTCGGTTCAATCGCCGCCTCCGCCGCCTCGCCTTGTAGAACATTAAAGGCTTCATCAATCGCAGGCACGGCAATCGCCCCGCCATTTTCAAAATTAATGGAATCACTTTGGGTTGAAAACTCTGCGAAACTGCGCGGGAGAAAATAGCCTTGCTCCTTGCGATCAACCAGCGCCTTGATTGGCACTGCCACACGTCGCGCATTGCTATCCAGTGTGATAAGTATCTCCGTCCCGCTGCCGTCGAATGGCGGACGCGCCGTCACGTCAACAATCCCTCGCTGGCCGTTTTTATCAATCACAAACAACTGCTTTGAGTTACTCATCCTAAAACCCTTTCATCATCAGTCCGTGCTGCATATTACAATCTTCTACTGTTGTTCAACTAAAATAAAGGTAGCCCGGCAACTTCGTCGCCGAAGATGCGCGTTTACCGTACACGATGCGCCTATTGACCATACAACTGGCAACCGACGTGCCACGTTTGCATGATACTTTCGGGGACATCTACCCACTAACCGGGCAACATAAGATGGCTAAGGTAATTTTAGGATTTGGATGAATAATTTCGGAGAGTAATTGAAGGACGAGGAGCAACGTAGTTTATTGCCACTGTCCGAAAAGGCAAGAATTGAAGTATATCTACCCGATCTGCCTCGCGCTGCTTATCGGGATTTGTTGAGTGCGTTAACACAGGAATTCACTTACACCTTCGGTGGATGCACGATTATTCGCGGGCTAAACGGCAGTTATCTTTCTCAAGCAGGCTTGCCGATTCAAGACCGTATCAATCTGATTTACACAGACACGCCATATACCTTTTGAAGAAAATTTTGAGATTGTCTCGGCTTATGCGGATAAACTCAAGGCTGCCGCTTACACTGCTTTGGAAGAAGAGGCAATTCTAGTTGTTGTGAGTCAGGTCTATCACGCGGAGCAGGGGTATATCTCAATCTGCGCTCAACAAATCATTCCAGCCGACCCGTCTCAGCTTGCCTCTTATTAAGGTTAGGTGATGATATGCGGCTCGTCATAATCGGCGCTTCAATGCCCTACACAGGTTGAAGAAGTTACAGGATGTGCGCGCCGAATTGATAGCTGAGAGCGACCCAGAACGATGCCCACAAAAAAGCGCTGGCGAGATTAAGCAAGCTATATTTTACGGCAGGCATTCCGGCGCTCGCGCACACAATCGGAATTGTGATGCGAAGTCCAGCCGCAAAGCGCGAGAGCAGCACCGCCCATGTGCCGTGTCGCTCGACAAATTTGCGCACGCGCGGCAGCCAGCGCGAAAGCTTTTCAGATTTTGCGATCAATCGGGCGGCGCGTTCGTGCGCGGCGTAGAAATAGATTTGATCGCCGCCTGCGCCGCCAATCGCCGCCGCTAAAATAGTCCAGCGCCAATCCAGATAGCCCGCGCCGCACATCGCGCCCGCCGCGATCAATACGGCCTCGCCCTCCAAAAAGGTTGCGACCAGCACGGCGAGATAACCGTATCTAGGCAGCAAGCGCATTAAGAGACTGTGCTGTTCGGGAGCGACAGCGATGCTTGAAGCAAAATTAAAGAGTGCAAAGAAAAGTGGCATGAAGGCGGGCGTAGTCAGCCGACGCGTCTTTCATTCGATGAAATCGGAGCGGCTTCGGGCAGTGTGGCAATGCGTTCGTTGCGTTCACTCGACGGCAAAGCCGAATCCGCAGCCAGCTCGCGCACGACTTGCAGGACGCGCTCTGTGTCAGACGGGCGGAGGCGCGAGTAAACGGGAAGTTGCAGCGCTTGCTCCGTCTTCAATGCGCCGGGACAATCGGCGGCAAACTCCTTGAAGAGCGGAAGCGACGAACAAACGTCAACGTGCGTCGTCTCGAAATCGACGCCGCGCCGGATTGCCAGACGACTCAGACGTGCAGGGTCTTGTGCGTAAATGCAGTATTGATAAAAGACGTGTTCGACATCGGGCGCGACAGTCGGCGTTTGTATGTTGCGGCAATCCGCGAGGCCACGCGAGTAGCGTGCGGCGTGAGCGCGCGAGCGTGCGTTGAACTCGTCAAGCTTTTCAAGGCTGCGTAGGCCGATGATCGCTTGCGCGTTTGAATAGCGCTGATGGTAATTGCGCGGAAAGGGGGCGAGCGGGCGAATCTTTTCCCACATATATTTCGAGAGATCGTAGTGGCCGAAAAAACTCGCGGCAGCCTGCAACGGAAAGCCCCAGAAGGTAAAGCCACGTGGACTGACCAATGAGCGCGCGATAAGACCGGCGGCGAAACGCTTTGCCAGATCAGCGGAAGTTTGCAGAGGCTCGCTTTCGACTTGCGCGCGAATAGGGGCGGCAAGTGCTTTGTCGCTTGTGAGCGCCATGCCGCCGCCGTATGTGTTGATGCCCTTTAGTAATTGAAAGCTGAAGAAAGAAGCCGCGCCGAATGTGCCGACTGTGCGCCCGCGATAACGCGCGCCGACGGCCTGCGCGCAATCTTCTATGACGATTAAGTTGTGCTTCTCCGCGATACGCATCACTGCCGTCATGCCGCACGGCTGTCCATAAAGATGCGTCGGGACAATGGCGCGCGTGCGCTCTGTGATGGCGGCTTCGATCTTCGCCGGATCAATGTTGAAGGTCGAAGGATCAACGTCAACGAAGACGGGCTTGAGTCCGGCACGGCGTGCGACTTCGGGCACGACCCAGAAGGTGAGAGCAGGGAAAATGATTTCGCTTGCTTCCGGCAAAGCGAGCGCGCGCAGAATGTAATAGAACGCCATGCGTCCGAATGAAGCGCTTGTAGCCGCGTATGAATCCATGCCGTGAAAGGCAGCAAAGCGCGCTTCGTATTCGGCGACGGCTGTCCCTTCGACGGCTTCGCCACGCTGGAACGCGTGGATGATTTCTTTCTCGTCGCCGGGCACAGAGCGCACGCCGTATCTGGCGATGGTGCGTAAATTCATGTTGACGGCAGCGCCTTTCGCTCGGCGACCCAAGGGCGATCAAAATAATCCTGTTTGCTCCAAGACCAGTGGTCTGCGCGTTCGATAAAGGGATGTTTGGAATAATTGTGCAAGCCCATCCAGTTAAGCAGTTGTGACGGGCGTCCGATGAAGCGCGAGTAAGCCATGCCGAGCATTAGTTTAGCGCGGCGCGGCGTTAAGTTCGGATGATTGAAGGTCAACGTGTAGCCGTCGAATTTCTCCCAGTCTGTTTCAAAGATCAGCGGCTTGATTTGCTTGAACTGCGGCGTGCCGGGATAGGGCGTCAGGATTTTGAAGTTGGCGTATGTCGTATCGAGTTCGCAGGCAAAGCGAATCAATTCTTCGATGCTTTCTTCCGTGTCCTGCAAAAAGCCTATTATGTAAAAGCCTGTCGTCGCGATACCGAGTTCCCAACAGAGCTTAATCATTCGGCGCATGTGTTCGTGCGGAATAAAACGGCGCGCGACTTTCTTCAGAACTACGGGATCGGGCGACTCGACGCCGAAGGAAATCTGGCGCAAGCCTGCCGCGTGCATGTGGCGGATCAATTCTTCGTCCAAATCGTCCATGCGCGTTTCGCACTCGAAGGATAGCTTCAGATTCTTCCGGCGAATTCCTTCGGCGATGCGGAAACAGCGTTCGCGGTCGAGCGTAAAAAGCGGGTCGCGTATGACAATGTGCGGCTCCGTGTAGCGCGTCGCCAGCTCTTCCATTTCCGCGAGAACAGAATCAACCGAACGCGCGCGAAAGCTGGCGGTGATGCGGTGCGGACAGTACGTGCAATGCTCCGGGCAACTGCGGCTTGTGAACATCGGCAGAGCGCGCGTGAGTCCGGCTTTTGTGCGGCGGGTGTAACCGAAGCGCTGCGACTTGACTAAATCCCAGCGCGGGAAAGGCAGCGCGTCCAGATCATCGGAAGCGTCGCTTTTGACAATGCCCTTTAAGTCTTCGCCCGCCGCCAGCCGCATCGCCGCTTCTTCCGGCTCGCCTTTGATAATAAAATCGCCGAAGCCCTCGAACAGCTCAGGCATGTGCGTCGCGGGCAAGCCGAAAAAGCCGACACGCATTCCGCGCGCGCGAGCGTTTTGCGCCCACTCAATTTCGTGTTTGTAATCAACGAGCGACGTGAGCACAAGCGCCACGTCGCCCTGCACTTCTTTGTCGTCGCGCGTGACTATGACTCGATGCCCGGACTGAGCGAAGATCGCGGCGAGATAACCGATATGAATGCTCGGTACGTTCTGAAAAACATGGCGCAGGTTTTTGGCGAATCGCGTCGCCACCGAAAAGCCTTCAAAGCGCGAGCCGTAGCCGCCCGCCACCGTATCCTTATTGACGAAACCACCTTTACCACGCAAATCTGCGAGTACAATTACGGACACAGGAAAATACCTCCGAAAATAATCTTGCAGTTAGTTGTAAACCTAACATTAAGAAAAGCATGGCATAGACGAGTTGAAATAGGCACGCGTTATTGTAACGAAAGACGCCGTAAGATACCACAAGGAGAGACACGGAAACCGGCGCACGCCGAATCAAAAAGCGTATGCCGGATAATGCGTGTCGGCAATTATTATGCGCGCCCGTAACATTTTCGCGGTTGGTGCAAATAATGAAGTGTAGGTGATGAAGTATTACTAACGGACTAATAATTGTGCCGAAGTACAGTCGCAACGAAATAGAGCTGGCTAAACATTCTGCTGAGGGCGATGAGGCTGCTTTCAGCGAGCTATATCAACGTTACCGCGACCGTGTTTACGCTTTCGCCTATCGCATGGTGGGGGTACAAGCAATAGCCGAGGACGTAACGCAGGAAGCATTTATGGTGCTGATAGAACACCCGGAGCGTTACCAGCCCGATAAGGGATCAATGCTGACATTCCTGTGTGCCATCGCACGCAACCAGATCATGTATTACTTACGGCGGAACGGACGCCAAGTAGAAGTTGAGAGCGAGCAATTTACCAACGCCGTCGAAAGTCAACAGAAGGTAAACGTTAGCCGGGACGCGCTAACACAACTGCTTGATGAAGAACTCGCCGCGGAGATCAACACAGTGATTAATTCGCTCCCACCGCTGCAACGCGAGGTGATATTGCTCCGGGAGTTTCAAGAACTCTCTTACGAGGAGATCGCAACCGTCACGGACGTTGATGTAAATGTTGTTAAAGCTCGCTTACATCGCGCACGCCAATCAATGGAGCAACGGCTTACCCCTTATTTAGTTCCACACGGAGAAACATCTTATGACCTGCGCTGAAATTGATGCTCACATCGAAGCCTTATTTGATGGCGCTATCGACCCAACTCTTAAAAATTCCGTCAAGACTCATCTCTCGATATGCCCGTCATGCGCCGAGCGTTTAGAACGGATGCAGGCAATGAGAATTTTGATGAGGAAGATAGATGTGCCCCGTCCGTTGCGATCTCTGGACGCGCGGGTGATGGGCGCATTTCAAGAGCGCCACGCGCCTTCGCAAGCATCCACAGCTTGGTGGCGGCGTCTGATCTTCGGGACTGTACTCGTTCCAAAACCCGCACTGGCAATGTCTCTCGTCGCCGTGTGCTTGGCGCTATTCGTCGGCATTCAAGTCGGCAGGTTGTCGGGCACACAGATCGTCATGACTTTCCCAACGTCTCCGGCTTACATCGGTAGCGCCCCTGTGACGCCCTCACAGGCCAATGTCGAACCTATAGCACGCCAGCCGATTGTGACACAGCGAACAGCATTACCGCGCAATGAGTCGCGCCCTTCGACGTTGCTGCGCAGTGAGTCGCATCCTTCAATGCCACGAAAAGCGCCGCGAGAAGTGTTTACGCGGACGGCGAGGACAAAGCCGCTTGAGAGTTTTACGGTCATCTCGTCATCAGGCACAAATTATTCGACAAGCGCGGCTCTTGTCGGTTTCGATCCCGTCACGGGCACTAAAGCGCGCGTGATTAAAAGAGAAGAGGAGAAGTAATGTTGAAACGATATTTCTTAGCAATCGTCGGTTTGATGCTGCTCTGCGGTGGGAGTGCTGTGCTGGCGCAGGAGCGCCCTATTTGGGGGCCTGCCGTTTCGTTCCCCAACGGAACATTTATCCAGACAGGGATCGGAACCGTTCCTCCCGGCGAGGCCGGGGTAGCAGTCTCCAACACATCAGTTGTGACTGCGGCCACAACGACGCAGGAGCGTGGCGTCTTTCGCCGGATTCTTAAGTTGTCCGACGGTCGCGCGATCATTTACGAAATTGGCGTGAAGCGACTCAACGAAGGCAAGCAGTTTGAAGTCATGTTGGGATCGTGGATGCCGACCACAGAAGAGGCGCGAGAGATAGACATTGATCCCTCGCGTGTGGAGACGAAATTTCTCAGCAATTACTCCACGCCGCTCACGATCAATGACGGCGACATGCTGGCTTTGGATGTACTCGTCAATAACCGCACGGGCGTCAAACTGGTTGACTATTTCCGTATCACTAGCCGCCCGTCAATTGTTCGCAGCAGCATCGGAAAAATGTCCAACACGGCGCGTCCGATTGAGATAGGGGATGTTGAACTCTTCGTGGAGAATTTTGAACTACGGCTTAACGGCAAATCAATTTACGCGAGTAAGGGCGGGATGGGTGGCCGATTCCTCTGGCTCGATGTCCCGCAAACAGGCCGCTTCATCTTTTCTCTTACTCCACTCCGCGAATCCGATGGCTTCCACCGCGCAGCTTATCTGACGCGGCAGCAGATTGTCTTCACTAACGGGGCGGACAAGTATGAGTTGATCTCCGAGCGTCCGATCATCCCGGCGTCGGGAGTCTTTTACCTGTGGGTGCGTCTCGACCCGACGTTCACGTTCCCTTCAAATTTTTATCATCAAGTCGGAGACCATTTCAGCGTCGGCGCGGCTGATCGCCTTCCCTTATATCAGAACAAGGAATAGGTCTTCAGCCTTCGGTTGAGCACAGCGTAAGAACGCACGCGGCTGACCAAAACTAACAAAGGAGAATCGAGACCATGCGAAAGAGCTTTGTGGCTTTTTGCTTGATGTGTGCCTTAACTTCGGCTCTGACCGCTTATGCCTCTGGCAAAGAGATTGATTCAAACAAACCGATCCCGATGACTGCACGCCGAATGGCAATGCGCGGGTCTGATCTGGTCGCTCATGACCGGGTCGCGGAAGGTCTGGCGTTGCTTAAAAAGGCTATCGCACTCGCACCGAATTACATCTGGGCGCATAAGCAATACGTCGCAGCTAGAACTCACAATCAGGGTCAGTACGATGAAGTGCGTGCGGAGTACGAACGCCTTATGGCGAAAGAACCTGATAACCCTGTTTACCCATTGGTCATTGCAGAAACAGCTAGAGTACCGAATGAGTATGTACGGCCATTGCTCGAAAAGGTTATTCAGTTAGCGCCCGATTGGGCATGGGCGCATTACGCTAAAGCACGCCTCTACGATGATGAGAAGAATCAGCTTATGGCGGCTGAATTTCTGAAGTGTGTAGAACAAGACGAAACGGCGAGCGATGCCTACTACTCACTTTCATACGT
>JAABUK010013268.1_pt1 | contig 10313 bp, 8 predicted proteins | sample 5559141 | NCBI WGS metagenome assembly JAABUK01 (sample SAMN10711869, study PRJNA513367) | rock metagenome | isolation source: Antarctica rocks | place: Antarctica: Victoria Land, Pudding Butte nord | collected 2016-01-03 | reverse complement strand
CGGCGGCTTCGATGACGCACCGGCTCGCACGACCGGGTCGGCAGCCCGCGCCGCCGGCGGCACCGTCGCGCTGATCTCCGTGCCCGGCCGTTACGCCTACGTCGAGGCGATGGATGCTCTGGACGCCGGCCTGTCCGTGCTGCTGTTCAGCGACGGCGTACCGGTGGACCAGGAGGTGCGCCTCAAGGATGAGGCAGGCGCGCGAGACCTGCTGTTGATGGGGCCGGACTGCGGCACCGCGATCATCGGCGGAGTCGGCCTGGCTTTCGCCAACGTGATCCGTCCCGGCCCGGTCGGCATCGTCGCTGCCTCGGGGACCGGCGCACAGCAGCTGTGCTGCCTGCTCGACGCGGCCGGCGTCGGGATCTCCCACGTCCTGGGTGTCGGCGGCCGCGATCTGTCGTCCGAGGTCGCCGGCCGATCCTCGATGCAGGCGCTGGCCGCCCTGGACGCTGACCCGGCAACGAAGGTGGTGGTGGTCGTCTCCAAACCGCCGGCTGCCGAGGTCGCCGGCGCCGTCGAGCGGGCCGCCGCGGCGATGAGCACGCCAGTCGTACTGGGGCTGCTCGGCGAAGGCCGGCCAGACCTCACCGCGGTCGCGCTGGAGGTCGCGGCGCGCGTCGGCGCAGGCGAACCCACCTGGCCGCAGTGGCCAGTTGAGCAGGAGCCACGCCCGGGCCGGCTTCGCGGGCTGTTCTGCGGCGGGACGCTCTGCGACGAGGCGATGTTGATTGCGACGGCCGCCCTGGGTCGGATTGCCTCGAATATCCCGCTCCAACCGGACTGGGCGCTGCCGGCCAATCTGCGTGACGAGGGCCACCTGATGATCGACTTCGGTGACGACCGGCTGACCGCGGGCCGGCCGCATCCGATGATCGACCCGTCCCTGCGCACCGAGCGGCTGCTCGCCGAGGGCGCCGACCCGGCGACCGGCGTGGTCCTGCTCGATGTGGTGCTCGGCCACGGCGCGCACGCGGACCCGGCCGAGGAGCTCGCGCCGGCCATCGCCGCCGCCCGCCAGAGCGCCGGGGACGCCGGCCGCGACCTGGCCGTCGTGGTGTCGCTGTGCGGCACGGCCGGCGACCCGCAGAACCGCGATCACCAGGCCGAGGCGCTGCACGCGGCCGGCGCGTCAGTCTTCGCCTCTAACGCGATGGCCGCCCGGCACGCCGTCGGGCTGGTCGCACCATGACTTCAGATGGCGATTCCCATCCGCGTATACGGGATGTGCGCGGCCTGTTGGCGGCCGAGCCCGTCGTCGTGGCCGCCGGCGCCGGCCTGCTCGCCGAAGCGGTCGAAGCCCAGGCGGTGACCGTCGAGCGGGTCGACTGGCGGCCACCGCCGGCCGGCACCGAGGAGCCGCTGGCCCGGGTGGTGGGCGACCCGCGTCGCCGGCAAGCCAACGCGACCGCGCTCGAGCGGGTCCTGGCGACCGCACCGCAGCTGGTCGACGTACGCCCGGCGTCGGACGCACTCGGGCTGGAGCCCGGCACGTTCCTGCACGCGGGGCCCCCGATCGACTGGTCGCGCGCGTCCGGCCCGCTGCGCGGGGCGCTGATCGGCGCGGTGCTCCTCGAGGGGCTGGCCGGCGACGCGACCGCCGCGGAGTCGCTGCTGGAACGCGGCGACGGGATCACGCTCGCTCCCTGCCACGGCCGGGGGGCCGTGGGGCCGATGGCCGGCGTGATCAGCCCGTCGATGTGGCTGTTCGAGGTCGCCGACGGCTCGGCCGATGATGGGCGGCGGGCGTACTGCTCGCTCAACGAGGGCCTGGGCAAGGTGCTGCGCTATGGGGCGTACGGCCCGGAGGTCATCGAGCGGCTGCGCTGGATGTCGGCGGTGCTCGGCCCGCTGCTGCAGACCGCGCTGCGGGCCAACGGGCCGGTGGACCTCGGCACGATCATCGCGCAGATGCTGCAGATGGGCGATGAGGGACACAACCGCAACCGCGCCGGCACCCTGCTGTGGCTGCGCGAGGTGCTGCCGGCGCTGATCGACTCCGGCGCGCCGACCGCCGATGTTGCCGAGGCGGTGCGCTTCATCGCCGGCAACGACCACTTCTTCCTCAACCTAGGAATGCCGGCGGGCAAGCTCGCGCTCGACGCCGGCCGCGACGTGCCGGGCGCGACGCTCGTGGTGGCGATGGCCCGCAACGGCACGGACTTCGGAATCCAGACCGCCGGCACCGGCGACGAGTGGTTCACCGGGCCGGCACAGGTGCCGGACGGGCTGTTCCTCGGTGGATTCGGCCCCGACGACGCCAACCCCGACATCGGCGACTCCGCGATCACCGAGACTGCCGGCTTCGGCGGCTTCGCGATGGCGGCCGCGCCGGCGATCGTGCGCTTCGTCGGCGGGTCGGTCGCCGATGCGCTCGCCGCAACCCGGTCGATGTACGAGATCACCCTCGCCGAGCACCCGCGCTATCAGGTGCCGATCCTGTCCTTCCGGGGCACGCCGGTCGGTATCGACGTGACTCGCGTTGTCCGCACCGGGATCCTGCCGCAGATCAACACCGGCATGGCCGGCCGGGTCGCCGGCACCGGCCAGGTCGGCGCCGGTCTGGTCAACCCGCCGGCGTCGTGCTTTACCGACGCGCTGACGGCGCTGGCCCGCGCGGTCCCCGAGGCTGAAACTGCCGGGAAATCGTCACTCTGAGGCGAGCCGAAGCCGCAATATCCGGGAAGTTGCGAGTTGGGAGGAGGGGCGGGTGACCCGAGCCCTCGCCGGCCGAGGGTGGGTGCCGGCAGCCAGCGAGCAGGTGGTCCGCACCGTCGCTGAGGGCACCGCCGGCTCGGCTGCGCCGGCGGTGCTGATCGAGCTCGACCGCCTGGTCGGGGAGAACTCCCGGATCCATGACGTCGAGTCGGTCAACCTCAACCCGGCGACCAACGTGATGAACCCGCGCGCCGAGGCCATGCTGTCGGCCGGCCTGAGCTCGCGGCCCTCCCTGGGCTATCCCGGCGACAAGTACGAGATGGGCTTGGAAGCGATCGAGCGGATCGAGGTGATCGCCGCCGAGCTCGCCGCCGAGGTGTTCGGATCGCGCTACGCCGAGGTCCGCGTGGCCTCCGGCGCGCTGGCCAACCTGTACGCGTTCATGGCCACCTGTCGGCCCGGCGACACGATCATCGCGCCGCCGGCCGACATCGGCGGCCACATCACCCACCACGGCGCCGGCGCGGCCGGACGATACGGCCTGACGACCGTGCCGGCGCCGGTCGCCGCCGACGGCTACACCCTCGACGTCGCCGCGCTGCGCACGCTCGCCCGCGACGTCCGACCGAAGCTGATCACCATCGGGGCCAGCCTGAACCTCTTTCCCCACCCGGTTGCCGAGGTCCGCGAGGTCGCCGACGAGGTCGGCGCCCGGGTGCTGTTCGACGCCGCCCACCTGTGCGGGCTGATCGCCGGCGGTGCCTGGCCGGCACCGCTGGCGCAGGGCGCGCACCTGATGACGATGAGCACGTACAAGAGCCTGGGCGGGCCCGCGGGTGGGCTGCTCGTCACCGACGACGCCGCCCTGGCCGAACGGGTCGACGCGATCGCCTACCCCGGCCTGACAGCCAACTTCGACGCCGGCCGGGTCGCCGCGCTGGCCGTGACGCTGGTGGACTGGAAGGTCGCTGGGCCGGCGTACGCGCAGGCGATGGTCGCCACGGCCGGCCGGCTGGCAAACGAGCTGCTGGCGCTCGACCTACCCGTCTTCGCCGGCAACCGCGGCCCGACATCGTCGCACCAGTTCGCCCTGGAGGCGCACGCCTACGGTGGCGGCCAGCATGCCGCTCGCCGGCTCCGAGCGGCCCACCTGCTGACGTGCGGGATCGGGCTGCCGGTCGAGCCGGTCGCCGGCGACGTCAATGGCCTGCGGATCGGCACGCCGGAAATCGTGCGGCGGGGCATGACGCCACACGACATGCCGGCGCTGGCCGGCTTCATCGCGCAGGGCCTCGATCCGTCGGTTGACCCGGCCGGTGTAGGCGCCGAAGTCAGCGAGTGGCGCGGGCAGTTCGGCGGCGTGCACTTCACCGCGGCCGGCTAGGTGCGCCGGCGGGCCATCGTTACCCCGTCGGCCAGGGGCAGCATGGCGAGGCTGACGCGCTCGTCGCCGGCCAGCCGCTCGTTGAGCTCCTGCGTTCCCCGCAGGTCGACGTCATCGGGGTCGACGTTGGTGTCAACCACCCGGCCGCCCCGAAATACGTTGTCCCACAGCATCAGTCCACCGGGTCGCACCAGCCGGATGAGGCGGTCGTAGTAGGCCGGATAGCTCACTTTGTCGGCATCGACGAAGGCCAAGTCGTACGTCGACTCAGCGCCGCCGGCCAGCAGCGCATCCAGAGTGTCCAGCGCCGGCCCCAGCCGCAGCTCCACCCGGTCGGCGACGCCGGCCTCGGCCCAGTAGCGGCGCGCCACTGCCGTCCACTCCTCGCTGACATCGCAGCACAGCAGCGTCCCGCCGGCCGGCAGCGCGAGAGCCACTGCCAGTGAGCTGTAGCCGGTGAACGTCCCCAGCTCGATGCACCGGGTGGCGCCGGTCAGCTCGACCATCAGCGCGAGGAACGCTCCCTGCTCCGGGGCGATCTGCATGTTGTGCGCCGGCATGGACTGCGTCTCGGCACGCAGCCGGCCGAGAATCTCCGGCTCCCGCACTCCGACCCGGAGCAGATAGGCGTGCAGCTCGTCGCTGAGGCCGATGGACTTGGCAGACATGGCCACCTCTCGGGAGTTTCAGTGCTCCGAAGCGTACGAGGACGCCGCTAAAGTCGACCACCGTGCTCCTGGGAGTCGGTCTGCCGGTGTCGGGCGCCTGGGCGAGGCCGGCGACCATGCGCCACGTCGCCGTCCGCGCCGAGGAGCTGGGATATGCCTCGCTGTGGACGTTTCAGCGACTCCTGCACCCGGTCGACGCCGTATGGGGACCGGAGTACCACTGCGTTCACGACCCGCTCACCGCCCTGGCCTACGTCGCCGGCCTGACGTCACGGATCCGGCTCGGTGTCGCCGTGCTGCTGCCATTCGCCCCGCCGATCGTCGCGGCGAAGGCGCTGACCACCCTTGACGTCGTCTCCGGCGGCCGGCTCGACGTGGGGCTGGGCTTGGGTTGGGCGCCCGAGGAGTTCACCGCAGCCGGCGTCGACTTTGCCAGGCGCGGGGCGCGGATTGAGGAGTACCTCCGCTGCCTACGCATGATCTGGACCGAGCCGGAGGTCGAGTTCGCCGGCGACTTCTACACCGTCCCACGCTGCCGGGTCGACCCTAAGCCCGAGCAGCAGCCGCACCCGCCGCTGCTGCTCGGCGGCGGGGTGCCGGCGGCGCTGCAACGCGCTGGCCGGCTTGCAGACGGCTGGATCAGCAGCAGCCGCACCGACCTGTCCACCATCGGGTCGTCGATCGAGGTGATCCGGTCGGCGGCGACCGAGGCCGGGCGGGACGCCGGCGCCCTGCGCTTCGTCGTCCGCGGGGTGGTCCGCATGCGCGCCGGAGCCGACAGCCACCGCCGGCCGCTGACCGGGACAACTGAGCAGATCCGGTCCGACCTCGCCGATCTGGCCGAAAGTGGCGTGACAGAGGTCTTTGTCGACCTCAATTGGGATCCACAAGTGCTCGCCGAGGAGACCGACCCGGCCTGGACCGTCAACTACGTCGAGCGGGTGCTCACCGAGCTGGCGCCCTAGGGCGCTCGTGCGGCCAGCAGGGGGTTATCGACGATCAAAGGACGCCGGGCAAACGGCAGGGCGCCGGCTCGCAACCTGCGCGAGCCGGCGCCTCTGACGATCGCGCCTGAGTTAGAAGGCGCCCGTTCCGTTCGGCGTGCCGTTGCCGGTCGGGCCGTCGTAGCCGGAAACCCCGGTGCATAGGTACGCCGTGCTGGTGTTCTTGCCCCGAACACACCGCCCGTTGCTGCCACTGGTGACGTCGAACAGCGATCCGGCGTTGGTATAGGCGAGCTGCGCCGGAATCCCGGCCGTGATGCCGGATAGGGCGTACACACCGCCGATGATCGGCGCTGCCACGCTGGTGCCGCCGAAGACGAACCAGTTGGCGCCACCGGTGCTGCCGTAGCTGTCGTAGACCGCGACGCCGGTTGCCGGGTCGGCGACCGCGGCTACGTCGGCGACGGTGCGCTTGCTGCAACCGGTGTCCGTCTGCCAGGACGGCTTGCTGATGTAGGCGGAGCAGCCGCTGCCCGCGCCACTCCATACCGTCTCGGTCTTGCGAGTGCCGTTGGTGTTCAAGGTGAGGCTGGTGCCTCCGACCGCCGTCACCGTGTTGTAGCTGGCCGGGGACTGGACGCCATAGCCGCTGTCGCCAGAGCTGACCGTGATGGCTACACCGGGGTGGTTGTAGGCGCCGGCGTAGGTATTCACGCTGGCCGACTCAGTACCGCCGTAGGAGTTCGACACCACCTGTGCACCTTTGGCGACCGCGGTGTTGACCGCGGTGGCCAGGTCGGCGAAGGAGGCGGAGTTGGCGCCGACGTACACGATCGGGCAGGTCGGGCAGATCGCCGACACCATTTCTAGGTCGAGCATCTCCTCCTGGCCCCAGCCGGTGTCCCCGGAAGCCAGTGTCGTTCCCCCGGCCTGGTTGACCTGCGTGAGGCTGGCGGTGCCCAGACCGAACTGATTGCGGTAGACGGCCAGATCGGCCGCAGCGTTCGGGTTGGCGTAGGCATCGACGACTGCCACTGTCGTCGTGGCGCTGCTGCTGAGGCCGTACGCCGTCCGCAGCTGTGCCGGCGAGTAACCACTTGAGTACGTCGTGGTGGCGAGCGGCTTGAGGTTGCCGTCGGTGACCACCCGCGACGAGCACGAGGCGAAGCCCGCCGGCTTGACGGCGCACACCCGCTTGTTGCTGTGCGCCTTGCCGGGCGTGGTGGCGCTGGACCCGGTGGCGGCGGTGGCCGTCCCGGTGACCAGCGTGAGCACTGCGGCGGCCGCGGTGGCGGCGCCGAGGGCACGAGAAAATCTCATGAAACCTCCGAATTGAGCCCGAATGGGCAGACGGTGCGTTACCGAACTGTGATAACCATAACAGGGGGCCGGTAAAATAGGAATAGCGTTTGTAGCGTGCGGCTCAGCCGGCCCCCGACCGCAGCCGGCGCAGGACCAGTGCCACCTCCAGCGCGGCGACCGTCGCCTCCCACCCCTTGTCCTCAGCACTGTCGGGCAGCCCACAGCGGTCCATCGCCTGGGCTGTCGTGTCGCAGGTGAGCACCCCGATGCCGACCGGCGTGCGTTCATCCAGGGCAATCCGGGTGAGGCCGGCGGTGACCGCCTGGCAGACGTACTTGAAGTGCGGCGTACCGCCGCGGACCACCGCACCCAGCGCAACGACCGCATCGTGGTCGCCGGCCAACTGCTGGGCGACGACAGCCAGCTCGATCGCGCCGGCGACCCGCACCACGGTGGGCGCCGGCACCCCACACTCGGCCGCCGCGGCCCGGGCGCGGGCGAGCAGCGAGGAGGTGACCTCCTCGTTCCAACGGGTTGCGACGATGCCCAGCGTCAGGCCGGCCGCATCCACCCGGGACCGGCGCGGGGCGCCATGGCCGCTCACGGCATCCCGTCCACCGGCAGGCCGGGCAGGTCGTGGCCCATCCGGTCCCGCTTGGTCCGCAGGTAGCGCAGGTTCTCTGCGGTGGGATGGACCGGCAGCGGCACCCGGCCCAGGATCTGCAGGCCGTAGCCCTCCAGGCCGGCGCGCTTGGTGGGATTGTTCGTCAGCAGGCGCATCGACCGGACGCCGAGATCGACGAGGATCTGCGCGCCGGTCCCGTAGTCGCGGGCGTCGGCCGGCAGCCCCAGGTCGAGGTTGGCGTCGACGGTGTCGGTGCCGGTGTCCTGCAGCTGATAGGCCTGCAGCTTGTGCAGCAGGCCGATGCCGCGGCCCTCGTGGCCCCGGACATACAGCACGATGCCGCGACCCTCGTCGGCCACGGCGGCGAGCGCCGCGTCGAGCTGGGGCCCACAGTCGCAGCGCAGCGAGCCGAGCACGTCACCGGTGAGGCATTCGGAGTGGACGCGGACCAATACGTCCTCGCCGTCGCCGAGGTCACCGGCGACCAGCGCGATGTGGTCCCGGCCGTCGACGCTGCTGCGATAGCCGACAGCGCGGAAATCGCCGTACCGGGTCGGTATCCGGGCTTCGGCGACCGCCTGCACCTGCCGCTCGTGGCGGTGCCGGTAGGCGACCAGGTCAGCGATGCTGATCAGCGTCAGGTCGTGTTCGGCGGTGAAGACCTCGAGCTCGTCGAGGCGGGCCATGTCCTCGACCGTCTTCTGGCTGACCACCTCGCACAGCACCCCCGCCGGGTGCAGGCCGGCCAGCCGGCACAGGTCGATCGCAGCCTCGGTGTGACCGGGCCGGCGCAGCACGCCGCCCTCCTTGGCGCGTAGGGGCACCACGTGGCCGGGCCGGGTGAAGTCGGCCTCGGTGCTCGCTGGATCGGCCAGCAGGCGCATGGTGCGGGCCCGGTCGGTGGCCGAGATGCCGGTGCTGCCGCCCTCTCGGGCGTCGACCGAGACCGTGTAGGCGGTGCCGCGCCGGTCCTGGTTGACGTGGTACATCGGCGGCAGCTCGAGGCGGTCGCAGTCGGCCTCGGTGAGCGGGACGCAGATGTAGCCCGACGTCCACCGCACCATAAAGGCGACCAGCTCGGGGGTGGCCATCTCAGCGGCGAAGATGAGGTCGCCCTCGTTCTCCCGGTCGGCGTCGTCGACGACCACGACTGCCTTGCCGGCGGCGATGTCGGCGACCGCGTGCTCGATGGTGCCGAAGCGGTGGTCGCCGGCCTGCAGCGGCGTGACGCGAGGCGTGGCGTTCAACGCCAGTGGGTGCAGGTTCCGGGCCTCGGTCACCGGGCCTCCGTCCCGAGCAGCTTCTCGACGTACTTGGCGATCACGTCGACCTCGAGGTTGACCGGGTCGCCGACGCCCTTGGCGCCGAGCGTGGTCAGCGCCAGCGTCGTCGGAATGAGGCTGACCGTGAACGCCGTGTCGGTGACATCCACGACCGTCAGCGAAACCCCGTCGACGGTGATCGAGCCCTTGGTCACGACGTAGCGCGCGAGGTCGGGCGGCAGTGAGACCGAGACGACCTCCCAGTGCTCGGCCGCCTCCCTGGCGGCGATCGTGCCGACGCCGTCAACGTGGCCCTGTACGAGATGGCCGCCGAGGCGGCTCTGCAAGGTCACCGGTCGCTCGAGATTCACCGGGTCGCCCGCCCGCAGGGCACCGAGCGACGATCGCTGCAGGGTCTCCCGCATCACGTCTGCGGAGAACTGCGTGCCGTCGGTGTCAACGACCGTGAGGCAGGTGCCGTTGACGGCGATCGAGTCGCCTGCCGCCGCGTCGGCGGTGACGGTCGGCCCGCGCACGGTCAGCCGAGCCGAGTCCGGCGCGTCCTCCCGCGCGACGACCGTGCCCAGCTCCTCGACAATGCCGGTGAACAAGTCTCAGTTCTCCTTCTCGGGTCGGGCCGTCAGGCGTACGTCGGAGCCCAGCACCGTCACGTCGTCCAGCCGCAACCGGCGGGCCTCGGCGATGGTGCCGATGCCGGCGTCGGCCAGCGCCGGCCGCCCGGCGCCCAGCAGCGCCGGCGCGACGTAAGCGACCACCCGGTCGATGAGGCCGGCGGCGACGAACGCGCCGGCCAGCGTCGGGCCACCCTCGAGCAGGACGTGGCGGACGTCGCGGTCGAACAGCTCGGCGAGCAGGGTGACCGGGTCGCCGGCGGCGGTGCGCAAGGAGGGGGCGGCGCCGTCGAAGATGCGGGCGGAGGCAGGGACGCGGCCCCGGCGGTCGGCCACCACCCGCAGCGGCCGGCGGCCGGTGTCCGGGCGGACAGTCAGGTGCGGGTCGTCGGCGAGCACGGTGCCCGCGCCGGCCAGAATCGCGTCGACCTCGCCCCGAAGCCGGTGGACGTCGGCGCGGGCAGCGGGACCGGTGATCCAGCGGCTGCTGCCGTCGGCCGCCGCGGCCCGCCCGTCCAACGTGCTCGCCAGCTTCCAGGTCACGAACGGGCGGTGCCGGCGCTGGGCCAACAGCCACGCCTCGTTGCCGCGGGCGGCCTGCTCGGCCAGCACCCCGTCAGTCGTCGCGACTCCCGCGGCGTGCAGCACGGCCGCGCCGCCGCCGGCCGGCGCCGTCGGGTCGGTGACCGCGTAGACGACCCGGGCGAGGCCGGCGGCGACCAGGGCACCCGTGCACGGACCCGTCCGGCCGGTGTGCGCGCACGGCTCGAGGGTGACCACGGCGGTGCCTCCGCGGGCCCGCTCCCCCGCTGCCGCCAGGGCGACCACCTCGGCATGC
>JAABUK010013267.1_pt1 | contig 10313 bp, 6 predicted proteins | sample 5559141 | NCBI WGS metagenome assembly JAABUK01 (sample SAMN10711869, study PRJNA513367) | rock metagenome | isolation source: Antarctica rocks | place: Antarctica: Victoria Land, Pudding Butte nord | collected 2016-01-03 | reverse complement strand
GCGGCGCAAATATGAAAATCGGAAAATGGCGTTCGACGAGCGCGAGCGGCCCGTGCAGAAAGTCTGCGGACGAAAAACGCTCCGCCACGACATAACACGTCTCCATCAACTTGAGCGCCAATTCATACGCGTTGCCGTATTGAAGGCCGCGCCCGACCACCACACAGTTCTCCATGAAAACATAGCGCTCGACAAGGTCGCTGATTTGCGTTTGCAACTCGAGCGCGCGCAGAGCGTATTCGGGAATCGCTTCATAAGCTGACACAAGGCTTTTACCACGATCATCGGAGAGCGCCCTCGCAAGCATGTAAAAAAGCATCATCTGCCCCGTGTAAGTCTTCGTCGCCGCGACGGAGCGTTCGCGCCCGCCGTGCATCAGCAGCGTTTCATCAACAACATTCATCATGGACGAATGCGGCTCGTTGGTGATGCCGATTGTATATGCGCCGCACGCGCGCGCGCTCTGCAAAACCTGATTAATGTCTTCGCCTTCGCCGGATTGCGAAACGCCTATGACGAGCGCGCGTGAAAGTTTCAATTGCGCATCGTAGAGCGTGTAAAGCGAAGGCGCGGCGAGCGACACGGGAATGCCTGTCGTCGCTTCTAAGAGATAGCGGCCGAAGAGCGCTGCATTGTCGGACGAACCGCGCGCGACGAGAACAATCAAATCTATATCGCGCCCCTTGAGGAATGAGCCGAGCCGGGTCACTCTTTCCTGCTCTGCGCTCAATGTTTTGGCAAGCGCTTGAGGTTGTTCAATGATTTCCTGAAGCATCAACGACAAAGAATTTTTATCCTCCTCGAATCTACTCATGCCCATCCTTCCCGGATGCGATTTTGTTGACACTGCAAGACCGGCATGGTAACTGTCGGCGCGCAGGCATTACAGTTTATGACTTCAGTTACAATTTTCGACTTCAAAGGACGTTACAATATTGAAAAAGCAATTTGACCGCAACAGCTTTGCTGCGGGATCGGTGAAACGCAGAAACTTTCTCGCGGCTACGGGCGGCGTGCTGGCCGCGCTTTCAACCAACTTTTTTGCACAGGCGCAAAACTCTTCCTCTCATTTGATTCACCCGAAAGTGCTGCGACCCGGCGACACCGTCGGGTTGATAACACCCGCGACCTATGTTGCAGACCCGGATCAACTGGCGCTCGCCGAACGCACGCTCCGGTATTTCAAGTTGCGTGTGAAGATGGGGCGAAACGTCGGCAAGCGCGCAGGGTATTTCAGCAATCCTGTGAGCGGGCGGCTGGATGATTTTCATGAGATGTTTCGTGACGCGGAAGTGCGCGCAGTCTTCTGCGTTCGCGGCGGTTACGGCACGGCGCAACTGCTCGACCGCATTGATTACGATCTGGTGCGCCGCAACCCGAAAATCTTTCTCGGCTACAGCGACATCACGGCCTTGCATCTGGCGATCAACAAACTCGCCCGGCTCATAACCTTTCACGGCCCCGTCGCGCTCTCGCGCTTTTCAACCTACACGCAAAACTCTTTTCGCCAATCTCTTTTCCAGACCGCACCGATTGTCGAGTTGACGAATCCTGCTGAAAACGATTCGTTGCGCCCCGCGCACACATTGCGCGCGGTTCGTCCGGGCGCGGTGAGCGGGCGTTTAATCGGCGGCAATCTAACTCTCGTCTCGACAACGCTCGGCACGCCTTATGAAATCGACACGCGCGATGCGATTCTGTTTCTCGAAGACGTTGACGAAGAGCCGTATCGCATTGACCGTATGCTGACGCATTTGCGGCTCGCCGGAAAGTTCAAGGACGTTCGCGGGATCATCTTCGGCGAATGCAAGGATTGCCGTGCGAGCGATTATAAACCGTCACTCAGTAATCCTTATTCGCTCGGCGAAGTTCTCGATAATGCGTTCGGTGAACTGAAAGTGCCTGTGCTCTCCGGTCTCGCCATCGGTCATACAGACGATCAACTAACGCTTCCGCTCGGCGTCGCCGCGACGCTCGACGCAGACAAAGGCACGCTCACACTTCGTGAATCCGGCGTCGTTCCGGCATAAGGCGTCTGGAAAATTAGCGATTAAATTTCTAGGTTGTATGGACATTTGTTATTCAATTGCCACTAGCTTCAGCTAGTGGACAAGAAATGTTGGAGAGTGAGCGGCTTTAGCCGAATCTCGCTTCGCTTTAGTTCAAGCTGCAAGGAAATTGAGTGTTTTGTTCTGCTAAAGCCGAAAGCCTTGTTTATGAGCTTTCCACTAGCTTCAGCTAGTGGAAATTTATAGCGTCTCAACAGAACCTAACGTAACGTGAAACGAAGTGTCACGTTGCTACTTTTTTTTGCGCGTTGCGCGGCGCGATGATGCGAAGCGCTCCCTGCACAATCCTATAAAAGTTTGGCGGATCGGCGAACCGGCGTCTCCCCGCAATTGCGCGAGTCCGAGTTCCCAATTAATATGCGCGCCCTTGATCCACCATGTCACGAGCCGTCCGGCGGCAACTTCTTCCGTGGTTGATTTCAAGGGTACGATGCCGACGCCCATATCCGCTTCGACCATGCGCTTGATTCCATCCTGACGGCTCAACTCCATCGTGATCGTCGGATGCACGCCCGCCTTGCTAAAGAACTCATCGATCAAACGCCGCGTGTTCCCGCCGTGCTCGCCGAGAATCAGTTTCTCGCTTCCGAGCGCTTGCGCACTGATGACGCGCTGCTTCGCCAGCGGATGACGCGGGCTGGCAATGGCAACAAGTTCGTCGCGGATCAGGATTTCCGTTTTGATGCCGCGCGCCTCTACCGGCAGGGAAACAAATGCGACATCCAGATCGCCCGCGAGAATTTGCCTCACCAGCGCCTCGCTCGTTCCCGATACGACGGACACTTCGGCGCGCGTGTGGCGGGCACGCACCTCACGCAAGATTTGCGGTAATTGCTCTGTGCTGACCATTGCGGAGGCGCTCCCGATGCGTAAACGCCCGTGCTCTGCTCCGTTCAATTCCGCAAGTTCGGCGAGCGCGGCGTCGTGCTCGCGCAAAATGTTTCGTGCCCGTTCAATGAGCGCTTCTCCTGCTTCCGTCAAAATCACACGACGAGCGGCGCGAACGAACAAACGCGCGCCGACTTCTCTTTCCAACTGGCGAATCTGCATACTGATTGCTGCCTGCGTGACATGCACGCGAAGCGCACCCGCTGTAAACGTGCCCGTTTCAACAATCGCCATCAAAGTTCTGAGCTGCCGTATTTCCATTCTTTTCATCCATCAATAAATTTTATTGCAACGATAAAATCTTTTAGTTTCCATTATACATAGTATAGGACTAAAGTTATCGGATAGTGGAGCGGTAAAGATCATAAATGTGTGCATGACGAAATTTGAAGGAAAGATGAAAACGGAGCGCGGGCTAGTGAGGCTAATGGATTCTCGACAAGTTGGGTTGCGCGAACTCGTGCTCGGAGTTGACGGCGGCGGCACAAAGACTCACGCTGTCATCGCCGACGACAGGCAGCGCGTCTTAGGCGAAGGCATCGCCGGCCCGTCAAATCCTTTACGTGTGGGGATCGGCAGCGCGGCGGCAGCCGTGCGCGAAGCGATTGATAAGGCATGTGCCGCCGCCGCCGTGCAGCGCGCCGATATCGTCGCTGCCGAAGTCGGGCTGGCGGGCGTTAAGCTTAAAGACACACGCGAGCGTATGCGCGAGATGCTGTCAGGACTCGGCATCAATTTGCTTGAGATCGTGACCGATGCGGAGATCGCGTTGTTTGGCGCAACCGACGGCACGCAGGGCGTTGTGGTAATCGCCGGAACAGGCTCGATTTGCTGTGGCGTCAATGCGCGCGGGCAACGGATTTGCGCGGGTGGTTGGGGGCCTATCGCGGGCGACGAAGGCAGCGGCTCGTGGATTGCCCGGCGCGCCCTACAACGAGTCGCGCGGGCGGCGGACGGGCGCGGAAACGCGACTTCACTGACAACAAAGGCTTGCGATTACTTTAACGCCGCGACGGTGGCCGATCTTTCGACGATGGTTTATGCGCCGGGCGTAACCAATGATTATATCGCCGGATTCGGCAAGGAAGTTATCGAAGCGGCGGAGAGCGGAGATGCTGTTGCGATAGAGATTGTCAAAGAGGCCGGGCGCGAACTCGGCATTGCGGCGGCTGCTGTGATTCGCCGCCTGCATATGGAGCGCGAGCGTTTTCGTGTGGCTTATGTCGGCGGCGTTTTTGCCGCAGGCGAATTCGTGCTCGCGACGTTGGGCGAAGAAGTATTGCGCGTCGCCCCTCAAGCATATCTCGCTCCGCCCGCGTTGTCTCCGGCAATTGCCGCTACGCGCATGGCACGCGAACATCTGCATCATCTGGCAGTCGCCGTTTGAAAAAAGCGCGGCGCGTGCGACAAGCCGAAACCGCCGGGTTAAAATAAAAGCTTATTGACGTTCGCTCCCTGCACATCAACGCTAATAATTTCTTATGGAGACTCTCTCCGTCACAGAGCAGGAGAATCCGCGCACTTCTTCGATCAGTTCATTGCCGGCTGATGAGATTGTGCGCTTAATCAACGAGGAAGATGCGCGCGTCGCGGACGCGGTGGCGCATGTGCTGCCGGAGATAACGAAAGCCGTCGAAGGCATCCTCCAACGCTTGCAAAACGGCGGACGACTTTTTTACATCGGCACAGGAACATCAGGACGGCTCGGCGTGTTGGATGCGGCGGAGTGCCCGCCGACATTCGGCGTTGCGCCCGATCTTGTGCAGGCGATTATTGCGGGCGGTTACGAGGCTTGCTATCGCGCTGTGGAAGCTTCGGAAGACGATGCGGCGGCGGGCGCGCATGACTTGGGCGAGAGAGGCTTCAGCGCAAAGGATGCGTTGGTCGGTATCGCCGCTTCGGGGCGCACGCCTTACACCGTCGGCGCGCTCGAATATGCGCGCGAGATGAAAGCATTCACTGTCGCGCTGACGGCTTCGCCGGATTCGGCCATTACGCGCGCGGCAGACGTAAGCATCGTCGTCGTCGTCGGGCCGGAAGTAATCGCCGGTTCGACGCGGCTCAAAGCAGGCACGGCGCAAAAAATGGTGCTCAACATGCTTTCGACGGCGACGATGATCCGTCTCGGCTACGTTTCCGGCAATCGCATGTCGAATTTGAAAGCGCGCAACGATAAATTACGCGCACGCGCCGCGCGGATTCTGAGCGCCGAAACCGATCTCGATGAACGGGCTGCGCGCGAGATGTTGGAATCTGCGGGCGGCGAACTGAGCACGGCTCTCGTGATGAGCAAGACGGGACGCCCGCGTGAAGAAGCAGCACGCGCGCTGGCGCAGGCGAAGGGCATCGTCGGGCGAGCCGTCGAGCAACTCCTCGCATAAATTTTATCGTCCTTCAAGTTCGTCATCTACAACGAACGTAGATTTGTTACTTTGCACTCCATGTCGCGGCGGCAGAGTGTCAGCGGCAGAGCGGTCTTGATTTCAAGTTGCAGCGAGGCTCGCTTACATGTTAAAGCAAGAGCAAGTGATAGATCGCTTCTCTTTGATAGTGCGGCTTGAAGAATATCTCTCGCGCGTTCTCGGAAACAGAAATTAGTAGTGAACTAAAAGTAATGCTGATTGAATTCCGATCAATTTCCACTAGCTTCAGCTAGTGGGCGGCGGCAATGAGCAGAACAGGCTTTAGCCGAATTCAATCAAAAAAAACAGGTTCAAAATAGCTTTAGCTAAAGCAACGTTCGGCTAAAGCCGCTTATTTGACAATCTCGCCCACTAGCTGAAGCTAGTGGCAATTGATAAAGCATTACTTTCAAGTTCACTACCCAGAAATTCTCAAATGAAACGAATCAGTTTTCAAAGTGTTTTCAATCGCGCGATGTCGCTCTGTCTCGCCTGTGCGCTAACGCTGGCGACGCTCGGGTTTTCGGGCAGCGGACAGCTAAAACTTCAGGCGCAGCAAAGCGGAATTTCCGCCGAGACAAATATTCTGCCGGAAGTTCGAGCATATCCGCGCAGTCCTTCACGCGAAGCAAGCGCGTGGGCTGATGCTGAACTGCGCCGCATGTCGCTCGATGAAAAAATCGGCCAGCTCATTTCAATCGGCGTCAATGCGACGTTTCTCAACGAAGATAGTGACGCATACCGCGCTTTGCGCCATCAAGTCGTAGATAATCATATCGGCGGCGTGACTTTATTTCGCAGCCCCGTCTATGAATCCGTCGTGCTCGTCAATCGCTTGCAGTCGATGGCGCACACGCCTTTGCTCGTCTCTGCGGATTTGGAAGCGGGCGCGGGGATGCGCTTTGACGATACGCTGAACTTTCCTTGGAACATGGCCGTCGGCGCGACGGGCAACGCGGACTACGCGCGTCGGCAGGGCGCAATTACGGCGCGGGAAGCCCGCGCTCTCGGCGTCGAACAAATCTTCGCGCCCGTCGTTGACGTGAACAACAACGCGGCGAATCCAGTCATCAATGTGCGCTCTTACGGCGAAGACCCTGCGGAAGTGGCGCGCATGGCATCTGCTTTTATCGAAGGCGCGCAAGGCGGCGGCGTGATTGCGACGGCGAAGCATTTTCCGGGGCATGGAGACACGAGCGTTGATTCGCATCGCGGGCTGCCGGTCATCAACGTCAATCGCCAGCGCCTCGACCAACTCGAACTCGTGCCGTTTCGCGCGGCGATTGCGGCGAACGTCGGCTGCATCATGTCCGCGCACATCGGCCTGCCGCAAATTGATTCGACGCAAGTCAGCCCGCTGCCGCGCGCCGCAATCGTTCATCCTGTTTACGCAGAAGAAGGCAGCGAAGTAATTTCCGAAAAGGCGACGCTTCCGGCGACTCTCTCGCCCGTTGTGTTAGGACAAGTTTTAAGGCGCGACCTAGGCTTCAACGGCTTGATCGTCACGGACGCGCTCGACATGAGCGGGCTAACGATCTACTTCAAGCAAGACGAAGCAGCTGTGCGCGCCGTGCTCGCGGGCGCGGACATGCTGCTCAAGCCAGCAGACACGGATGCAATCGTGCGCGGATTGCGCGACGCCGTGCGCGCCGGACGCCTCACGGAAAAGCGCATCGAAGAATCGGCGCGCCGTGTGCTCGCCGCGAAGTATGATTTGGGGCTGGCGCAGCAACGCATCACGCCGCTCGACCGGATTGATCGCCTCGTTTCAAACCGCGACGCCATCGTGCTCACGCAGGAGATTGCCGAACACGCCATCACGCTTGTGCGTAACGATGCGAAGCTGCTGCCCCTCGCCAATCTTCGTGACGCGCGCATTGTCAACATCGCCATCACGAACGGCGATGATCGTTTGTACGTCGCGCAATCCTTCATCGCAGCGATGTCGCGCGCAGGCCATCGCCTTGAAACAATCGTGCTTGATGATCGTTCGTCGGATGCGGAAGTGCAGAAGGCTCTCACGCGCGCGCAAGGCGCGGACATTGTGTTCGCATCGCTCTACGGGCGCGTGCGAACAGGGCAGGCGCGCAGCGTCGGCTTGCCCGAACCCGGAGCGCGTGCGCTCGCCTCGCTCATCAAGGCGCACGCTCCCGTCATCGGCATTAGCTTCGGCAATCCGTACCTACTCGAAAGTTTTCCGACGCTGCCAACGTATATGGTGGCCTACGGCGATATGCCGAGCTTGCAACAGGCCGCCGCCCGCGCCGTGCTCGGACAAACAGACATCACAGGCAAACTGCCGATCACGCTGCCCTCGCTTTATGCGCGCGGGACGGGCGTTCAAATGAAGGCCACAACCGCTAACCGCGCCGCTGCTGCAAAGTGAATGTTCCTTAAAATTGTAAATGGACAGGCAAAGAGGAATTGAGGAGTGATGACATCAATCAAGAAGTACATCTTAATAGTTGTGTTGCTAATGTCATCGCAAGTTGCTCAAGCGCAAAAGCCGCATCCGGTAGGCAAAATTTTAGAGGTATTCCAAACTAAAGCAGGCGAATTGAAACTCATAAAAGTAGATGACAAATTTATCGGCGAAACGAACTTCCTCATTATTTTAGGCCGTAAGACAATCTATGCAACACAAGATGATGTTTTCGGATCAGTAAGCTTCCACACTTTATTCAAGGCTATCTCGACAAGTGATGTGGTTTTAGTGAAGGAGACGTTTACTCCGGGTGGTTGTTCTCAGTTTCGTTTGTTAAAGCTCGAATCAAATAAGACATTTACTCTTTCAGATAGATTTGGAAATTGCAGTGACGTTCCAATAATTACGCAACAAGGTGACAAAATTACTTTCGATTTTAGTGACGACAACCATTCAAAATCAGCCACTTATGTTTATCGAAACGGCAAGTTAAATAAGTCTTGATTAAAAAAGTGATTAAACTTGCCAACAATCTTTGTACTTGTCGCCGTGCGCTCACGCTGCTATGGCTGCTTGCCTTCACCGCGCAAACTTTTGCGGCGACAACGACGTTGCCTGTGGCTGCGCCCGCCGCCGTCGGCATGTCTGCCGCGAGGCTCGCACAAATTGATGACGTAACGCAGAAATCAATCGAGCGGCGCGAGATGCCGGGCGCGGTCGTGCTGGCGGCAAGGCGCGGGCGCATCGTGTGGCGTAAGGCTTACGGAGCGCGTGCCGTTTTGCCTGCGCGCGAAGCGATGACGACGGAGACGATCTTCGATCTGGCGAGTCTCACGAAAGTCGTTGCCACCGCGACGAGCGTGATGATCTTAATTGAGCGCGGGCAAGTGCGTTTGAGCGATCCGGCTTCGCTTTACGTGCCGGAACTAAAAGGCGAAGGCAAAGAGAAAATCACCATCGAGCAACTTTTGACGCACCGCTCCGGCTTCGCGCCGGACTTTGACTTAAGCGAGCAATGGACGGGCTACGATGAAGCGATTAAGCGCTTGGCGACGGAGCGATTGCGCAGCACGCCGGGAACGCGCTTTGTTTACAGCGATCTCAATTACATTACGCTCGGCGAAGTCGTGCGACGCGTGAGCGGCCTCGCGCTCGACGAGTTTGCGCGCCGCAATATCTTCGAGCCGCTCAAAATGCGCGACACGGTTTTTCGTCCGCGCGCGGAATTAACATCACGCATCGCGCCGACGGAAACAAAACGCGGGCAGGCCGGTTACTTGGGAGGTCGCGGCGAAGGCATTGCGGCGACGGAAGGCGAGCATTGGCTGCGCGGCGAAGTTCACGACCCGACGGCTTTCCGCATGAACGGTGTTGCCGGTCACGCGGGACTTTTTTCAACCGTTGATGACATGGCGATTTATTGCCAGATGATTTTGAACGGCGGCGAATACGGCGGCGCGCGCATCTTGAGTCCGATGGGTGTGGCGATGATGACGCGCCCGCGCATCGTCAACGATGAAGGCGCCGCGCGCGGACTCGGTTGGGATGTGTCGAGCAGCTTCTCGTCGAATCGCGGCGATCTTTTTCCGCTTGGCTCGTTCGGTCATACGGGCTTTACAGGCACAAGTATCTGGATCGATCCGGCGAGCGAAACATTCGTCGTCTTTTTGAGCAACCGCGTGCATCCGAACGGCAAAGGCGATGTGTCTGCGGTGCGCGGGCGTATCGCTTCAATCGTCGCCGCCTCTATTATGGACGAACCCGTTGAGAACGCCCGCGCCGAATCAGCGCGCTTTGCTGCGGAGATGTTGGCAAATATGGCCGCCGCGCGCATCCACGCGCCGACTGTTTCCGGCGACAACGCTTCGAGCGCGACGAACGATGCGGCGACAAACACAGAGGTGAAAGTCTTAACGGGCATAGATGTGCTCGAACGCGATGACTTCAAGGCGCTTAAAGGAATGCGCGTCGGACTCGTCACCAATCACACGGGGCGTGATTCTTTGAACCGTTCGACGATTGATGTTTTGAGCACAGCGGCGGGCGTGCGTCTCGTCGCGCTCTTTTCGCCGGAACATGGCATTCGCGGGCTGGCGGACGAAAAAGTATCGGATTCAAAGGACGAGCGAACGGGACTTCCCGTTTACTCGCTCTACGGCGAAAGCCGTCGCCCGAAGCCGGAACAATTGAAGAATATAGACGCGCTCGTTTTCGACATTCAAGATGTCGGCGCGCGTTTTTATACATACATCGCCACGCTCGGCTACATCATGGAGGAAGCCGCGCGCGCGAAGTTGCCCGTCTTCGTGCTTGACCGCCCGAATCCGATTAACGGCACGGAAATCGAAGGCCCCGTCGCCGACAGCGATAAGCTTTCCTTCACCGCTTATCATACGATTCCTGTGCGGCACGGCATGACCATCGGCGAACTCGCGCGCCTCTTTAACGACGAGCGTAAAATCGGGTGCGATCTGCGCGTCGTTAAAATGGAGAACTGGCGACGCGCGTTGTGGTACGACGCGACGAATC
>JAABUK010013266.1_pt1 | contig 10313 bp, 12 predicted proteins | sample 5559141 | NCBI WGS metagenome assembly JAABUK01 (sample SAMN10711869, study PRJNA513367) | rock metagenome | isolation source: Antarctica rocks | place: Antarctica: Victoria Land, Pudding Butte nord | collected 2016-01-03 | reverse complement strand
TGCAGGCAGGGAGAATGTGGTGGACTGGGATTTCACGCTGAATGAGTTGGTGCCTGGGGAGCCCCTCACAGCCCCGGTGCAGGCCCTGCGATGCGATGGCCATCAGCATGCTGGTCAGTACCTTGCAGTTCCTGCCTCCAATAATAGTAATAGTAAAAATATTAACGACAATATAACTGTACTAATGACAATAATGATAATTAAAGTAATTTTAATTATATTATTTTTATCAATAATAATAACAATAACAACATGTTCCAGCTCATGATCCCCAGACCAGCCTGTCTTGTGCCTTTGCCCCTGCCTGCCATCAAATGCAGCAGATTTTGCAGATAGTGCAGCTCTGTACGCATGCTTCTTCCTCTGCATGCCATCAAATGCAGCAGAGCTTGCAGATAGTGCAGCTCTGTACGCATGCTTCTTCCTCTGCACGCCATCAAATGCAGCAGAGCTTGCAGATAGTGCAGCTCTGTACGCATGCTTCTTCCTCTGCATGCCATCAAATGCAGCAGAGCTTGCAGATAGTGCAGCTACATACACATTTCTGTCCCTCTGCATGCCTTCAGACGCACGCATGTGGGTATGGCAGTTTCATGCATGATTGCAATGATTGCTGGCTGTGTACTACAGGGGCCATTTGCCTGGAGCTGTATGACCGGAGCAGTGGAGCCAAGATCTGTGACTCATGCCCACAGCTGGGCTCCCTTCCAAGTAGGCTTCTGCTCCTGCCTGTTCATGTCTGAGAACCTCTAGTGTTCCTTGCACTCACCCGCACGAGCAATGATGCCAAGTGTGTGATATGGCACAAGTTAGTTTAGATGTGTGAATGTGGATGAGTCTGAGAGCCTCAGAACTCTGTTTGGATGTTCCCATTTTGGTTTTTGACACTGAAATTCTTGCCTGACTTCCAGTATGTGCTGCTGCATGCTGCTATTGCTTCTGACTGGAATAAGCCATGACTCCCCTCGTAATGTGTCACTATAACACTTGCTTTGTACAGTGTCACTATAATAGTTGTGTTGTAGAGTGTCTTGTAGAGGTCTGCATGCCCTTGCGCGTAATCATGCACAGTAGTGCATCAGCATCATCAAACAGACAATCCTCTGCATCAGCTCTGAGCACAGAAGCATGTCGGGCATCCTGATGAAGTCATTTTCTCTGTTGTGTTCCAAATCTAACAGATGTAACCGTAGTTTCTGTAGTTTTCTGCTGGCATGAATGCACACTTGCAAGGCAGTCAGCAAACTACACAAACCTCGGTTACATCCGTTAAAACTGGACTGAAACAGTTGGCGTGGCCCTTGCACCGAGATGATATGCACAAACGGTTCCAAAAGACAGGGGGGAAAGACGGCCTCAAGGCCTGTGCTGCATGATAGCCAACAATAATTGAAATAAAAGACTTGAATTGCCCTGCAGCTGCCAAGGGGGACATGGAGTTTGTGATGTCCATGTCCACCAGCAATATCACTCCCACCTACCAGATAGACCCAGAGCAGCAGCTGCGCATCAAGGCGCGCTACAACGCCACAGTGCGGCATACAGGTATGCCGTCTTACGCTGCCTTACGCTGTCATTTTTGAGTGCGCTGGTCTGATTTTGAACAGGTGCTATCAAACTGTGTTTGTCGGCAGTGCATTTGGAGTTGTCTCCATGTGATGCAACTCAAGGCAGCATCATGACAGCTTGTGTACTTCACACCAGAGCTGATCTGCATGCGTTGAGCACTGCTGCAAATTAGACAGGATACAACATAGGAGTAAACAGCTGCAAGGTGTCACTCTGTTGTGTTGTTGCATCACCTGGAGTGTGTTCAAGTTTCAAAGCATGAGAAGCAATACATACACGGCTCTCCCAATCAGAGGAACATCTGGAAACTCCTTGTTGATGCTGTCTTGATGATGCCAACTCCTCCAGCAGTTTTCCCATCGTCTGAAACCTGATGTCTGCGGCCCCTGAGTTCATTGTGTTTTGCATCAATTTGAGGGTGTGATGCTGATGCAGGGGTGATGAGCATCATGTTCCTGTACTACTCAGAAGAGCAAACAGTGAAGGGGTCAGAGGTGCAGGCCCACACCATGGACACCAACCTCATCAGCACTGGAGAGTTTGGCATGAAGTTCCCCTCTGTCCAGGAACACATGTCCACCACCTGTCAGGATGAGTTCTTCAAGGTATGCATCTAGTCAAAGCTGCTGTCGCATGATTTCAGCGCGATGTACAGTGGAGGAGCTTTTAGTATGCATTCTGTCTCAGGGTGTAGTATGTGTCACAAGCAGCACCTGCATGCAAGCAGTTGTATGACGCATGTGAGTGCCAGGGATTGAAGAAAGGGGGGTGGGGGGAGGGGGGTTGTACATATGCATGCATGATCTTTGGAAGGTTGTTGCTGCTGCTGTGCACTTTGAAGCTCAGTGACGCACGTTGTTGCGCAAGTTTGGGTGCAGCACAGCAGGCTGCAGCTCCTGTTGTTTTGACACAGACCAATGGCAGTTTCTTAGCCAAGCCTACCTAGCTTAGGTGCCACACAAGATGGTATCTCTGCCTGAAGCCACAGGTCATGGTTTGACGTCTGTCATCCAAGCTACAAGTTTTGAGTACACCCCCAACAGAAAGCAAAGTTGCACCTGCCTGTCTGTCTGTCTGTCTGTCTGCCTATGTGCAGCTGAGAGTGGTTCTGTTGCTCAGGTGTGGAGTGTGTGCCCAATTGACAGCAGCAGCAGCTTGAGAGAGGAGAATGCTATTGTCTGCTGCAGCATGCTTGGAGGGCTGACAGCATCCAAGTGCCTCTGTGATGAAGTTGGCCATGCTGAGCCCGATATGCTGCAGTTCATAACTGGATGGCAGCAAGTGTGCAGCACAGAGACCCTCACGAAGGTGGGGCGCTTTTCTTTGTCAGCAAGTATTATTTTCTGTCAGGAAAGCCTGTGTCTTTGCACCATGTTTGGTGAAATGCTTTCGTGAACGCATGAGCTAATGTGTCTGCAGGAGTTCTCTGCTGCCTGTCCGGCTATGAGGGAAGAAGAGTACTGGGCCTGGTCCAACATCTACCTCTTCGTCTCCCCAAACGACCTCAACATTCTCACCACAGAAGCCAAGTACCTCTCTGCCGGCTTAGTCATGATGTGGAGCAACTGCATCAGCACCGTGCTCTTCTTCCTGCTGGTTCAAAAGGCCCTCAAGGGGATACTAAAGGAGAGGTTCACATCTTTGGAACTCCACGAGCAGTTCATCGTCTCAACCCACATCATACTGGTCACCATCTTCATACTGCAGCTGTTACCGTACAGTTACCTGATGGCACGGCTGCTGTTCAGTTCCCAGTTCACTGACATCCTGCAAAGCCACCACAAGATTTTCTTCTGGTCAGTGTCCTGCCATGGCATGCTGTATCTGGTTGAAGGGGGGTTCAGGAGTGTGGTTCGGCTCAACTCCCTGCTGCTCTTGCACCATGTTTTGTTTTTTGTGATGCCCATCCTGCTGTTTATTAGTGGCAGAGTGCTGGTCTTCAAGGCAGGCTATGTCCTGGACCTGTTTGCAACGTATGAGTTTGGCCTCTATGCGAGTTTGATTCTGCGGAGGCTGAGAGCGCCCACGCGATTGGTTCAGCTTTCTCTCGCTGGCGGCGTCGGGGTTTACGCCGTAACCCGTGTAGTACAGTTCATCATTCTGTGTGGCCTGTTTCTGGGTACTTTTGACGTGGAAAAGGGGGACAAGTGGTATTGGATTACATTGGTAGTCACTGTTCTGCTGGTTGTCATTCAGAACTTCACCTTCATCATCTACTATGGTATGTACACCCGGCTGTACAAGACCAATGCTGACACAGCTAGGAAAGGCAGGTACTCACCAGTAGCCGAAATCTGCCCCCCAGACTCGGACTCCATTGAAGCAGGGGTCAAGGGGAACACCACCCAAATCACAGACAGTGCAAAGGGTTTGTGAGACAGTGAGTTGATACTGAGCAAAAGTTAGTTGAGCAGACTAGAGATTGAAGCAGTGTCTCGCATGCTTGTTTGTCAAGTGTGTGGCAAGACGCTTGCTTGGAAGATTCAATTGTTGCTGCCATGTTTTGTGACTGACGTGTGGTGACAACTGATTTTCATAGTACTATCTTGACACCTACATCCTTTATTCTTTGCATCACTACTACTCATGATTGCTAGCAGGAGTGAAAAATTGATGCGGGACTTGATGTTTTATTCCAGTCAGTGCAATTCCTGTAATATTTGTCAGGAATCATTGAGTATTTGATCTGTGGTTGGGGTCTGCAATGGGTCACCTCATGCACATCATGTGACAAGTTTGCAAGCATGAATAATAACATATTGAAGCCTCAGCATTTCAGCCAAGTATATATGTCAGACACAGCAAAGCCAAGCACTGAACAGAAACAGAGTGCTGATTCACTAGACAAAAGGTAAACGTGAGCTTGTAGAACAGAGGCAGTATGTCTCCTATTCTTCCTTTGCTTTGCGTGGTTCCTTGCCTTTGCTGCAATCTGACTTTGCTCTGTGTGTCCAACCTACATTTGCGACCCTGTGGCATGCCTCAACCTTGCTGACTCTCTGATGTCTGAGGGGAACAGAAACCACCTTGCAAACATCCGTTTCATCCAATCTATCAAGGATCCATTTCATACAGGAAATCTAAACTCACGAACGCCCGAGGGACCACCACCAGGAGTACGCATTCACATGGCATGCAATGTCCAGTCATCAATAGCATCAGTCATGGGCTGGAGTGTAAGGACATGGTGCACGACTTGATCCATGCACACAAACGCGTGTGTGAGTCCTATGTATGAATGACTAGTCCAATAAGGCAAGCAGTACTCAATTCTGTGCTACAGAGCATGGTACTGTATACGACTGCGAGGCTGCACCACAAGGATCGCCAATGTAGGCTGTTGAGAGGGAGAATGGTCCTTTCATGTTGAGAGCAGATGGCGGCTTTCAAAGGGGAGATGGCAGCTTCTAAAGGGCAGATGGCAGCTTTAGAAGGGCAAAGCTGTCTCAGCCAAGCAAGCCTATCGCGATCCACTGGCTGTTGCCCGTGAAAAGCCATGCTGGCAAAAGGCAACACCTGTGAAGTCTGACCTCCAATCGCTGACTGCCCCTGCAATGACCTGGAATGATCTGCAATGATCTGAAATGCCACACACCAAGCAAAGCTTGCCTCTGAGCCAAAGGCAAGACGATCACAGTTTGCCCTTCAGTGGTGGCTCCCAAAGGCCTTGCTGATTGCCTCTGGAAAGGGGGACTGTGAGCCAAAGGAGCCTACAAAGTGCCTTTGTCCCGGCGTCCCAAAAGGCTGTATACTGATTCGGGGACTCAGATCCTGACTCCTACTCTGGCTTCTTGACATTGTCACTGGTGACGTGGCTGCAGCAGGTTCTTGTGGAATCACACCTGCAGCAAACAAGTTTCGCATGAAGATCCTAGACTTCCACTTGTAGATTGTAGTCAAAGTCTAGGCCTGCCTACATGCACACACTCTACCATGCCTTCAAGCCTAGCCCTATGCAAACGCTCTCAGATCTCTGCATAGCAGTATGATAGTTTTGCCTGAGCCTGGAACACTGGCTTGTGCCTGTTCATTGTGACTTGTATGATGATAGTGTGTACAGAGACCACCTTGCTTGTCAAACCTCAATACTCAACAAGAGGCGCTTGTGCCCTTGCAAGGCAGCAAAAGGCTCACCTGAAGTTGGGTTATGTCTTTCTGATCCCATGAAGACACAAACTAAGCCAACTAGTGCAGGATGAAAGAAGACATACGCTAGCGCTAGGCTGATGAGTGATCGATTGAAAGCTGACCTGGCATGCTGGCCTGTGTTTGTTCACCATCACTGTCGGCACTCAGAGCCCGTTCTAGGTCTGACACCAGCACGGGCTGCTGCTCAAGCCTGTGGGCTGCCTGTATGGCTAGAGACTCTGATCGTGCCTTGTCTGCTTCGCCCTGCCAGTCCACCCTCAGCATAGAGATTGCGCACAGGGCAGCTGCAGACATGAGTCACAACCCTGGTACCAAACATGGCAAAAGGCGGTACATCAGGTACAGTGTGTGCGCACTCTTGCTCCATTCTCAGACCATTCTTAAGTGTCATGTGTGCACGCCCGGCAGATGCACACACACATGGCAGACGCACACACACATGGCAAAGTGCCTTCCACAGCCCCTATCACATCCTATCCCACGTGTAATACATGTGATGCAGGTAATCCCCAGCTGGTTGGCTGGATGATGCAACAGCAGTCAGCGTCTTTTGGATCACAGTCAGCACACATGCTGAGAGAGGTTATACACCACAGGAAGACTCAAACACCAGCCAAAACGACTCAACAAACAGCGCACTGCCTGTAATGGCTACATGCCTTCCTCATGTGCTTCGGCTGAGCGAGTCAGAGATGCCATACAGAACAGGGCAGGGCTCTCACCAGTCACAGAAATGCCCCAGAAGATGCCCCACCATATGCCTGCCAGCCCGAAGTTGGCTTTGAAGGTGAGCAGGTAACCGGTGGTGAAGCCCACAACCCAGAAGCCAATGATGTTGAACCACATCAAGGATGCTTGTCTCCCAAGGCCCCTGCATCACATAATATAATCTTGAAAAGCAAGCTCTGAAACACCAGAGAATGCAGAAAATGTAAAGTACAAGGTGTGAGCCATTTGTGAAATGTGTTGGCTCAATTTGTCATAGCAGAGCAAGGAGTGGAGGGCTGAAGAGAGACTTTCAAAAAGCTATTTGACAGCAATTTGCCTGGTAGTCATGCAGAGGTGAGGGGGTGAGCGGTGAGGGGGGGGGGGGTCCTTAATCTTGGGCAGATATACATTAGCATTTCTGGAATTTCGAGCCTTATGCATAGTGCCAAACAGCGGGCCTTATGCATGGTGCCAAACAGTAAGCCTTATGCATAGTGCCAAACAGCGAGAATCATGCATAGTGCTGAACAGCATGACAACTCCTGTCCACAAGTCACCTGAGCACGCCTGAGGCCACTCCGTAGATGCCGTCCGTAACTTGATAGCCGGCACAGATGGGAGCTACTGATGCAACCTCCCGACTCACTCTTGCATCATCCACAAACAGCGGGCCTATCCTGTTCTTGAGGATGAGTATGCCGGCAGCCTCTAGGGTTGTGAAGGAGCAGCCCAAGGCAACTGCCACATACCCTGCATGACCCATAGTTGCATCAGAAGATGAGGATACCGGCAGCCATGAAGATTGTGAAGGAACAGCCCAAAGCAACTGCCACATACCCTACATGACCCATAGTCACATCAGAAGGTGGATGCAGACCAGAAACTTGCTCAACACAACATTTGAACTTGGAACATCCGACCTTAGGGTGTACAACATGAAAGTAAGGCTGGCCGGATGCATGAGACACAAAGCAGTGCAACAATCCCTGTCATGTGCAACATAACACAAGAAGTAGTTGTCAGGCAGGGGATGAACTCAACCCTATGCTCTTTGGGAATTTCTTGGCCATAAGCAGGACAGGCTGAGCAACATAACAAGGAGACCTGTGCAATGCTGCTTTGCCCTTTTCAATACGCACAGACACCTTTCAAAGAGCTGCGTTTCGTAAACTTCCAAGCACACTGTAGCAGGCTGCATGTGCTGCACGTAACAGTGCCCTACACATTACAGTATGCTACACACTACACCTTGTAGTCATCAGACGCTACACAGTATATCATGCTACACACTATAGTATATGTGAAAAAAGCAGTGTCTGCTGTGCGCTTGCCTGCTAGCTTTGCCTCGGATGGTCTGTTTGCGCCCACAAGATTGCCCACCCTAATTGTTGCAGCAGTGGACACACCAAAGGGAAAGCTCATGTAGATGAAGACACAGAATGTGAGCAGGATGGAGTGAGCATCCACCTGGGCTTCACCTGCATATCACACAGCACTTGTTATTTGTGGAAACACATCACAAATGAATCTTGAGGCCTTTTGAGATGGCAGGTCTCAACACGAAATGCTTCACAAACGAATCTTGAGGCCTTATGGAGTGGCGGGTCTCAACACAACAGAAGACTTTGGACATGTGCACACAAACACACCTGCAGGGTGCATGAATGAAGTCTTGCTCAGTGTGGTGGACTGCTGCAGACAATTGGTCACAGCTGGCAAAGTAAACATGTCCAAAACAAGATGATCTGGAAGCTGTCAGAGCAACTTACAAGCTGGCATGTGACACACATAGTAGGCAGACTCAATCTGCATGCAGACTGTTACTGTACATACCATCAATACAGAGCATTAGGGCCCACATGTCAGAAAAGGATGCAGCGTAGGTTTACGTGCAGGTAGTGTACCTGAGCAGACTGTCAAGTGCACATTTACAAAACACAGCCAGGTGATGCACAGAGTTGGAGCAAGCAGGCTGGCAATGTAGCATGCATACAGAAGGCAGATAAGACTGTCATATATGATTAGGTATGTATGTATGATTATATATATGTATGATCAGGTATATACCTAGAACACTGGCCATGACAGTGGTGACATCAAAACTGGCAGCATCTACACCCATCATGACCCCCCCTGGCAGCCCCAAGGCCAAGAACCTGGTCATGACTTTGGGTGAAACCCCATGCCGCACTGCTGCCATGGCAGAGGCGTACGTCACTTCTGACTTGGGATCTTTCTTCTGCAGCAGTCCCACGACAGTCAGTAAAACAAGCTGTTGTCTGCACATCGGCAACAAAACCTCGATCCTCATGTGTTGTCTGAGTGACTTGCATTTGTGGCCAAATGGAGGGTTTGGGCAACTGACCTGAGTCTTGATGTCTTGCTCAGTGGTGGTTGCACCGGTCTTGCTCAACCACAGCAGCCAGCCTACAAGGCACTACATTAGTAAACACCATTCGTCATCATGTGGCGCATGAGCAATCTGACTCAGCTTTGATGCTGTCATGAGGCTTACCACACAGCAGGACCAGCAGCAGTGTACGTGCCACTGAAGTCGCAAGCGCTGCTCCCCAAAAGTCGTAGTAGTGCACAAGCACCATATTGATTGGGACATTCAGCACAGCTGTTATGACAGTCATGATGGCGGGAGCCCACACATGATTTTGAACTTGCATGGCCTGCACATCAGCACCAAACAATGACAGTTGGACAGGGGCTGGATAGGAGCTGGCGCGTAGGTCAAGGCAGGCAATTTGGAGACTTCAGGCTGCATTACCTTGAGGACTGCAATGCTCCAGACGAGGGGAAGCAGGCCTGGGAGCAATGCCTTGCAGAAGACGCCTACCAGCTGCGCGCAGGCAAAGCAATATCAAGCCAGGAAATCAAATAAATTCATTGTACTGGCTGTGGTTTCTGTCAGTGGGTCTGTCTGTACCTGTCCAGCTTCAGGTGTCTGAAAGAAGACTTTCTGGGCAACTGGGCTTGCCGTAAGCATAGCTACACTCACAGGAATGCATAGCAGGGAAAGGACGCTGATAGCTGACACGCAACAGGAAATGACTCCGTTTGGGTTGCCTTCTCCATGACTATGTGACCCCAGTGTATCGAGGGCCGTCGAAACGCCAAGAAGGAAATACCAACAGAAGTTGAACCACTGCGCACAACCACTGTACCTCATACACCAGGTCAGCAGTGCAACGTTGTGAGCCGTTACGGCAGCAATGGACGGCTTACGGTATTGCCAATAGCTGCAGCTGCCAACGGAGCGGGACCAAGATGGCCGATAAAATATTGGTTGACGATGATGATGGCGTACTGCGACGACAGCTGCACCATGAGCGGGGCGCTCAATTTCAGCAGGGCCTTCAGTTCGACTTTCGTGGTCTCGGCTGACACCACATCGCCGGTGTCGGCACGATCATCGCCCAGCAGACTTTCTTGCAACGTTTCGTCCGCAACATCTGCGTGATGCGCCATTGCCTTGAAGCACCGATCGCTGTCAGTAGCGCCGGATGCCTTTAACGACATTCTTGACTTTCCAAGGTCGTTCTGCTGTATTAGTCATTTGCAAATCTGAACCCACGCCGCCTGATATCATACAGCGATTTTGCCAATTATAAGACAAACAAACAGCAAAACTTTGGACAATAGCCATTCTCTGTAGGTTGGCTTTCTCTGCAATTGGTACAACACTGTGCTATAGCTATATTAGGTATACGCACGACTTGATCAGCTTGGGCACCAAACTCTTGTGTCGATCATGTTGAAGCTCAAATCTTAGATCTAGAGGCAGCTTTATCCAACGCCACGCGATCAGGGTTGGTCTGCTCACAAATGTGTATGGCTGCAAGTATGTAGTGATGCCAGTTTCAGCTGCTGTGCTTTGG
>JAABUK010013265.1_pt1 | contig 10313 bp, 7 predicted proteins | sample 5559141 | NCBI WGS metagenome assembly JAABUK01 (sample SAMN10711869, study PRJNA513367) | rock metagenome | isolation source: Antarctica rocks | place: Antarctica: Victoria Land, Pudding Butte nord | collected 2016-01-03 | reverse complement strand
ATAGCAAATGATATTCTAAGACTGGTAGCGCCCGCTACAAAACCAATAAGAGGCGGGCCACATAAGAAGCCAAGGAAACCAATTGTGGAAACAGTAGCCAGTGCCACTCCGGGCGATAAAACTTTTGATCTGCCGGCCGCACTATATACTAAAGGTACCACGGATGAAACACCCAGGCCAACCAGTAAGAATCCGGTAATTGCAGTTACAATATTGGGGAAAAGCACCGCTATTAAAAGTCCGGTTGCAGTAAGCAGACCACTCAATTGCAAAATGCGTTTTAGGCCAAAACGAACCGTAGCCCAATCAGCAACAAAGCGGCCAAAAGCCATCATACTCATGAAAGCCGTATAACCTGCACCTAACCAGGCTTCGTCGGCAACCACTACTTTTTTAAAGTATATACCGCTCCAGTCGAACATCGCTCCTTCGCATATCATGGAGCAAAATGCTATGATCCCTAAGTTAATTAAAGATTTGTCTGGCTTTACGAAAATTGGTTGATTGGCTTGAGGTTTGGCATCTTCTTTAAGCAGGTTGCGATTACTTAATAAAAGGATGGTTACCGCTGTAATCATAATGAAAATAAAATGCTGATAAGGAAAAATACCTCTTCCCATCATAAAAGTGCCTATAGCAGCCCCGGCAAAACCTGCAAGGCTCCAAAGTCCATGGAATGATGCCATTATAGATCTCTTGTATAATGCTTCTACTCCTACTGCCTGGGTATTGATAGATATATTCAGCAGGTTGCCCGCCAAGCCAAAAACAAATAAACCGGTGACCAGATGGTAACCATTTTCTGCCATTCCAAGGGTGACTAATGTGAGGCTGTATAATATTGTTGCGATGATTACAATTTTACGGCTGCCAGCTTTTGCGGTGAGAAAGCCTGCCAATGGTAAAGAGATCATTGACCCGACAGGGAGTGAAATCAGGACAAGTCCCAGCTGGGCGTCTGATAATCCCAGGCTTTGCTGGATGCTGGGAATCCTGGATGCCCAACTGGAAAAGCATAATCCGAATGAAAAGAATACAGCACCTACTGCAATCCGGTTGATCCTGTGAGAAATACTAAGGGAAAGTGTTTGACCAAACATAAGCCTGATTATATAATACTAAATGAATTTCAATTTTGTAGATGATTATTTAGGGGAAGTGTTTGCCCGGCTTATTTGAACCACGGAGAAAATGCCAGAGAAAAAGAAGAGGTTACACAGAGGACTTCTCTGTGTAACCTCTTCTTTTTCTCTGGCATTTTCTCCGTGGTTCAAAAACTCCTTACGCGAACTCTTTCCTTATTACATTCAATGCGCCACCTGCTTTAAACCATTCGATCTGTGGCTCATTGTAAGTATGAAGCGTGCTGATGATATCAGATTTGCCGTCCTTATGATGTAGGATGACAGCGATAGGACGGCCAGGGGCAAATTCCTGAAGTCCGATAATATCAATTGAATCATCTTCAAGCACTTTATCATAATCAGCTTTGTCGGCAAAAGTTAAACCAAGCATTCCCTGTTTTTTAAGATTGGTTTCATGTATACGGGCAAATGATTTCACCAATATTGCACGAACTCCCAGATGACGTGGTTCCATAGCAGCATGTTCCCTGGATGAACCCTCACCATAATTTTCATCGCCTACTACAATTGAACCCATGCCTGCCGCTTTATATGCACGTTGAGTTGCAGGCACAGCACCATATTCACCGGTTATTTGATTTTTAACGGAATCTGTTTTATCATTATAAGCATTAACCGCACCTATTAGCATGTTATTGGAAATATTATCGAGATGTCCCCTGAATTTTAACCATGGACCTGCCATTGAAATATGGTCTGTCGTACATTTTCCTTTAGCCTTAATCAACAATCTAAGGCCTTTTATATCGGTGCCTTCCCATCCTGGAAAAGGTTCTAATAACTGCAGGCGTTCACTATCTGGGTTAACTACTACTGACACAGCGCTTCCATCTTCTGCCGGTGGCTGGTAACCTGCGTCCTCAACCGAAAAACCGTGCGGTGGTAATTCAACACCTGTTGGTTCATCCAGCATTACCTGTTGTCCGTCTTCATTTGTCAATGTATCTTTCAGGGGATTAAAAGTAAGGTCGCCAGCTATAGCAAAAGCGGTAACAATTTCAGGAGAGGCAACAAACGCATGGGTTACTGAAAGTCCGTCATTACGTTTGGCAAAGTTTCTGTTGAAAGAGGTGATAATAGAATTTTTACGGGTAGGATCATCGATGTGGCGTGCCCATTGGCCGATACAAGGGCCGCAGGCATTAGCAAGAACTACTCCTCCTATTTCATCAAGGGTATCTAACAGTCCATCTTTTTCTACCGTAAAACGAACCAGTTCGCTGCCCGGCGTAATGGTAAATTCAGCTTTTGTTTTGAGGTGTTTATCAATAGCCTGATGCGCTATTGATGCGGAGCGGCTGATGTCTTCGTAAGAAGAATTAGTACAGGATCCGATCAGGGCCACTTCCAGTTTCTGTGGCCAGTTATTAGTTACTACTGCTTCAGCGAATTTGGAAATAGGCCAAGCCAGGTCCGGAGTGAAAGGGCCGTTCACATATGGTTCCAGTTCGCTTAAATTTATTTCAATCACCTGATCGTAATATGCTTCCGGGTTTTCGTACACTTCTGCATCGGGCCGTAGATGGTCTTTAATGCCATCAGCCAGTGATGCAACTTCTTCCCTGCCGGTAATTTTTAAGTAATCCGCCATTTTTTGATCATAGGCGAACAGGGAACAGGTAGCTCCCACTTCTGCACCCATATTACAAATGGTAGCCTTTCCTGTTGCGCTCAGGCTATCGGCACCTTCTCCGAAATATTCAACGATAGCACCGGTTCCACCTTTAACAGTAAGAATGCCGGCGACCTTTAAAATGATATCTTTAGCAGCGGTCCATCCACTTAGTTTTCCGGTAAGCTTGATGCCAATTACTTTTGGCATCTTTAACTCCCAAGCAAGTCCCGCCATTACGTCCACAGCATCTGCACCACCAACTCCGATTGCTACCATGCCCAAACCGCCCGCATTCGGAGTATGTGAATCAGTACCGATCATAAGTCCACCTGGAAAAGCATAATTTTCAAGCACTACCTGGTGAATAATACCTGCACCCGGTTTCCAGAAACCTATACCATATTTATCAGAAATTGAAGCAAGGAAATCGTATACTTCTTTATTAATGTCTTTAGCTGTTGCCAGATCTTCCGATGCACCTACTTTAGCCTGGATCAGGTGATCGCAATGTACGGTTGAAGGAACAGCCACCTTTGCGCGGCCGCAAGTCATGAATTGTAAAAGGGCCATCTGTGCAGTCGCGTCCTGCATGGCAACCCTGTCCGGTGCGAAATCAACATAATCTTTACCTCTTTCATACAATTTTTTAGCAGGAGCGTATAAATGTGAGTAAAGTATCTTTTCTGCTAAATTGAGGGGTTTACCTGTTAACTGCCTGCCAGTTTCAATTTTTGCCGGCATTTCTTCGTAAACTTTTTTGATTAGATCCAGATCAAAAACCATATGTTGTTCGTTTATAGAATTAAAGATCACCAAATTTACCAAAAATTGATCTTTCTTTCAAAAAGCAATACCATTGTATGATTTATTTTTTTAAATTGCATTAAATATTTCGAATTAAATTAGATTATTCAAAATATAATTGAAGGAAAGAAGTTGTTATGTTCAATATATTAAATTGCCTCAGATGAATCGATTCAAACACTTCATAGAATGGCAGGTGTTTGGAGTTTGCTCTTACCTGGGTGATAAAATTGGAATAGCTTCTACCACTATCAGAAAGTATTTTATTTACATGTCTTTGCTAACAATGGGCTCTCCAATTATATTTTATATTTTTGTAGCCTTTTGGATGAATGTTAAGAATTATATACTTTCCGCAAAAAGAAATCCGCTACGTAATTTATAAGCTTTTCTTTTTAATCATACCCTTTCTGCAAACAATTAACCAGTGGATGTGTAGTCTATTAAATGTTGTACATTTAAATAAACCTGCCGAATAAAGATAATGAAATGAAAAACCCCCAGAGCCTTTGTGTGGTTGCAAAGGCTCTATTTTAAAATGGTTTTTAATAAATAGCTCGCGCCTGTAATACTGATTTTCTTATTGCAACAAGTTGTTCCAGCAAAGGCTGCAACAAATCTAATTTCAACATATTGGCGCCATCACTTTTTGCTGCTGAAGGATTAGGATGTGTTTCAATAAATAATCCATTCGTGCCTACTGCTATTGCCGCTTTAGCAATGGTTCCTATCATTAGGGGATTACCACCGGTTACACCACCGGACTGATTAGGTTGCTGCAGGCTATGTGTGCAGTCCATAACAACCGGCACTTGGTGCTCCTGCATTAAAGGAATGTTCCGGTAGTCAACTATAAGGTCTTGGTAGCCAAAACTGTTTCCTCTTTCAGTAAGTATCACTTTGTCATTACCTGCTTTACGAATTTTTTCTACTGCAAATTTCATGGCTTCGCCACTGGTGAACTGTCCTTTCTTAACATTTACTATCTTGCCTGTTTCGGCGGCTGCAATTAATAAATCTGTCTGGCGACAAAGAAAGGCTGGTATTTGTAAGATGTCTATATACTTAGCAGCAACAGCAGCTTCATCATGGGCATGAATGTCAGAAGTTGTAGGGAGCTGGTATGTTGAACCTACTTTTTTTACAAGTGCCATTGCAGTTTCATCTCCGATGCCTGTAAAGGATGATGCGCTGGTTCTGTTAGCTTTTCTGTAAGATGCTTTAAAAATATAAGGGATGGCAAGATTCCTGCAAATGACGGAAACCTTATCGGCGATCTCCATTACCAGGTCCTCACTCTCTACTACACATGGTCCGGCTATAAGAAAGAAATTATCAGGATTGTATGATTGATTGGCAAATAATTGTTGCAAGAACTTATCCATGGAGCGAAGGTAATAGTTAATGGTTAATTGTTAATTGTTAACGGAATCATAGTAATGGCTAATGGTTAATGGTTAATGGTTAACGGAATCATACTTCGTATGCAAGTTAAATTCAAAGAACTCTTATTAACCAACTTCTATACAATTCAAACTTCGCGTTATCTTTAACGCTTCCCATTAACAAGCAGCCACTATCCGTTAACAATTAACAATTAACAATTAAATTCATGGTCAAAGAAAAGATACTCGTTATCGGTGCCAGCGGACAGATAGGTGTTGAATTAACATTGGCTTTAAGAGGAATATATGGAAATATAAATGTAGTGGCATCGGACCTTAGAGAAGAAAATGATTTACTAAAAGGAACGGGTCCTTATGTAAGCCTTGATGTAATGAATAAAGAAATGCTTCATGTACAGGTCATCAGGCAGAATATAACCCAGATATATTTGTTGGCAGCAATTCTTTCTGCAACTGGAGAAAAGAATCCTGGCCTTGCCTGGAACCTTAACATGCAAAGCCTTTTAAACGTATTAGATATTGCTAAAGAAGAAAATATTTCTAAAGTATACTGGCCCAGCAGTATTGCGGTTTTTGGTCCTACTTCACCAAAACAGTTATGTCCGCAGCAAACAATTATAGAACCGGTTACAGTGTACGGCATTAGTAAATATGCCGGTGAGTTCTGGTGTAACTATTTTTTTCGGCGCTATCATGTTGATGTAAGAAGTATTCGTTATCCGGGGCTTATCAGTTATAAGTCTGAACCCGGAGGGGGCACCACTGATTATGCTATAGAGATTTTTCATGAGGCAATGGAAAATAAAAAATATAAATGCCCGTTGAAAGCCGGCACTTATCTTCCTATGATGTATATGCCGGATGCAATCCGTGCTACCATTGAATTAATGGAATCGCCCGCCAGTAAAATTTCTGTAAGGACCTCTTATAATATTTCGGCTATGAGTTTTTCCCCGGAAGAAATTGCAAATGAAATTAAAAAGCACATTCCTGAATTTAATATACTTTATGAGCCAGACTATCGTCAAACAATAGCCGAAAGCTGGCCAGCTAGTATTGATGACAGCACCGCCTCTTCAGATTGGGGATGGAAACCGGAATTTGGTATAACGGCAATGGTTAGTGATATGCTGGATCATGTAGGAAAGGTATGAGGTTTCAGGTATGAGCCTTCAGGGTTTTCTACCTCATACTTCATACCTCATACCTGAAACCTAAGCCTCGCCTCCCGAGGCATCTTCCTCCAACATCTCTTTACTATCACCGCCTAAGCTGTAATAATTATTTTCTTCATCTTCTTCACCGATCTCTTCATCGTTGTCATCCAATTCTTCTCCGGGTACATCAAGGTCATCGCCTGAGAGGCCTAGTGGGAATCCTTTATTCTGTAAATTTTCATCTTCTCCCATATCCATATCACGGTCTATAGCGCCCAGCGCTAATAAGTCATCTTTGGTAACATCGGCCTCCGTTCCAGGCATTATGCCAATTTCATCATTATCATCCTGCGAAACCAGCTCTTCCACCAAGACTGAATTTGGCACGGGTGTATCAGCAATGGCTCCTGTTTTTAAGCCACCACTTGTCCGGGCGATATTATCCACATCAATATCTACCCTTTCCATGTCACTGGAGGGATTTAATATATCTTCACTGGAAGGATAATTAATGTTTTTAAGAGCTTCTTTAATACTGTCCTCATTAGTATCTTTTGGTTGATCTTGCATAAAGTGGTTTTTAAAGTTATATAAAATTTTGTGCCGGAAATCAGGTGGCCGTGCATGTTACTAAATTCTTAACCTGATTCTCTTTTTTTCAAGCAGTCCGGTTATAAGAATGATCAGCATTGCATAAGCAAGCGATTTAAAAATACCCGCCATACCAGTTCGTATAAATACTGGTAAGCTTATTCCAACCATTGTAAAGATAGCATAATGAATATAAGGTAACAGATAACAGGTAAGGGTGCTTGTCCCGGCCGGACGAATGGCGCTGAACCATTCCCTTTTATTTTTAATGTCTACAATGTAGATCAGTATAACAAAACATAGTATGCTGATTCCAGTGCAGATAGCCGTCCATGATGGGGTGGCGCGTATTTTGGAGATTCCATCCAGCGGACGGATGGCAAAGCCAAGGCCCAGCATCACTACACTAATCAGTGCCATAGTAACTGTGTATTGTGTAAGTTTATCGCGCTGAGCAAACTTTCTGTAAATTACTGAGGTTATAACTCCAGCCATCGTGAGGGTAGGAAGCGAACCATCACTGGTTATCCAGATCACTGATCTTACAGGATTTAAAAATTCCAACCAGCCTGCGTGAGCAGCAATGTTAAACATAGTGAAAAATACCAGCGCAGCTGTTAACCAGGTAAGATTTTCTTTTACAAGCAGATAAATGCAGGCTACTAACAGGTATGACCAGCCGATTAACCCTAAAATGCCCCACCATTGCGGGGACATGCCAACAATTTTGCCATTCTGATTTCCTTTAAAAATAATTGCCATAAGGATAAGAATCAGGATACCTGCAGCTTGCAGCACTGCCTTTTTATATTTTTTTATGGTAAGAGGATAATCGAGCCATACCAGGAAAAATCCAACTGTTATGAGTACCTGCCATACAGGTCGTGAAATTAAAGCGCTTTGATCATAGTCTTCAAGGTTCACATGAAACACTCCCATCAACAGCAGTGCGAATGAACGGGTAAGGATATATATTAATGACTGATAAGTTGATGACCCCCGCGATAAACGGCTTTGTATCGCGAACGGAACAGACAAGCCGACAATAAAAAGAAATGCAGGAAACACCGTGTCAGCAAGTCCCATACCATCGGTTTGGGCAGCAGTATGTTCAAGCCAGTCAGGAATATTTTTTAAAGTCCACAGGTCGTTTACAAATATCATCAATAGCATAGTTATAGCTCGGAATACATCGATAGAAGCAAGGCGGGGAGATGAGTTCATAGTTTGAATTTCAGCATGCGAATGATACAGCTATCAGCTATCAGCTATCAGCTATCAGCTATCAGCTATCAGCTATCAGCTATCAGCTATCAGCATTTTAAGCACAACAAGATAAAGCATTTGCCTGTTAAGAGTTAACATTAAAAACTGTTCCTCAAAGTTTTTAATAGCTTAAAATTTTATGAAATTATATTTTATACATACAATTTATTTATGTTCATTGCTCAAAGCGGATAGCTAATAGCTGACAGCTGATAGCCTAATGTTCAATAATGATAAAAATCATCAGTTTGTTTTTATGTATACTCACCTGCTTCCCGGGTGCAGCCCAGTACAGGAAATTGAGTTTTCAACAACCTAAAATGGGTTCGCTGTTTAACCTGGTAATCTATTGCCAGGATTCAGTAGAAGCAGCAAATGCGGCAGCGAAAGCTTACCGGTTAATAGATACGCTTAATGAGGTATACAGTGATTACCTGCCGGCGAGTGAACTGAACAGGTTGTGCGCTGAGGCGGGAAATGGCAGGTGGATTAAAGTTTCTGAACCATTATTTCATATACTCGTGGTTGCGTGGCATGCCAGCGAAATAAGCAACGGCAGTTTTGATGTTACCGCCGGTCCGTTGATAAGGCTATGGCGCAAAGCACGGCGTGAAAAAATATTACCTTCTAGGGACAGTCTGCAGCTTGCAAAAAAACTATCAGGTTACCGTTTGATGGAATTGGATACCATCCAAAAAACAATCAGGTTAAAAAAAGCAGGAATGAAATTAGACCTCGGCGGTATAGCAAAGGGAGAAACAGCGCAAAGAGTATGCGACCGTTTGCGTGAATCCGGATTCCCTTATTCATTGCTTGATGCGGGTGGTGATATTGTTGCAGGTTCGGTGCCACCGGGTGTTGATGGCTGGCATGTTGCTATTAACCTGCCTGAATCTGAAGAAACCATGCAGTATCAATTACTAATGAAGGAACAGGCTGTTACTACATCTGGTGACTTATATCAGTATGTTGAACTTAATGGCAAGAGGTATTCACATATTGTTGATCCAGTCAGCGGCTATGCAATAACTAATTCACGCAACGTTACAGTAATTTCAAAAAAAGGAACTGAGGCTGACTGGCTTACCAAAGCCTGTAGTATTTTACCCGTTTCAAAAGCACTCAGGCTGGTAAAAAGGTTCCCTGCCACTGAAGTACAAATAGCAATATTGAAAGATGGGAAGCCGGTTTATTACAGGTCAACAGGGTTTACTTCTTACCTGAAATAATCAACTTTTAAATTAGTGTGTCTGTTATTAATGGACCAAACATCCTAAGAATTGTATAGGGGGCTACTTAAAACAATGCCTTAGGGTAAAAAAACGAATAAAAATGACCGTTTTGAGCGAATAATAATTTAAATTGGCACTGTTTAATAATCAAATTCATCTGGTCAGGCTAATTGAGAGATAATATGTTTGGTATGAAGGTTATCCAGTTAATGCGTTACATAGTTGTGGCTTTAATAATTGTTTTGATAACAGCGCAGGCAGGTGCGCAGCAAACAGCAGGCAATGTTTCTATTTATGAACAGGCTGTTCCTGGCACCTCAATAAAATTTAAAATGATTCCCCTGAAAGGCGGCACTTTTCCGATAACAAATACCCAGGGAGTCAGAGATAGCAAACCGGAACAAAAGCAGGTATATGTTTCTTCGTTTTCAATGGGAGCTAACGAAGTTACTTTTGATGAGTACGATGCTTTTTTTAAAGATGAATCATACAGCAGGAATCAGACTACGGACGCTATCACCAGGCCAAGTCCTCCATATATTGATCTTACATTAGGTATGGGCAAAGAGGGCGGTTATCCTGCAAATAGTATGTCTCAATATGGAGCGCTTATGTATTGCCGTTGGTTGTACAAAAAAACCGGAGAGTTTTACCGGCTGCCGACAGAGGCGGAATGGGAATATGCCTGCAGTGCAGGTGCTTCCACATCTTTTCCGTTTGGTAACGATACGGCGCAATTAGGTAAATATGCCTGGTATAAAGGTAACAGCGAAAATAAATACCACAAATCAGGACTTAAAGAACCTAATGCCTGGGGCTTTCATGATATGCTGGGAAATGTTGCAGAATGGACACTTGATCAATATGATGAAAATTATTTTTCAGCAGTCGGCGCTTCATTAAAAGATCCATTGATAAAACCAACAGCGCGTTATCCCAGAACATTGAAAGGAGGTACTTATCAGGATGAACCCGCTGATGTAAAAAGTTCCAGCCGGTTAAAATCTAATCCTGACTGGAACCGGCGTGATCCGCAGATACCAAGAAGCAGGTGGTGGAATGCAGATGCCCCCTTTATCGGTTTCAGGATTGTGAAG
>JAABUK010013264.1_pt1 | contig 10314 bp, 7 predicted proteins | sample 5559141 | NCBI WGS metagenome assembly JAABUK01 (sample SAMN10711869, study PRJNA513367) | rock metagenome | isolation source: Antarctica rocks | place: Antarctica: Victoria Land, Pudding Butte nord | collected 2016-01-03 | reverse complement strand
TTCGGTCGGCAATCCCGCGCCGACCCGGCCCAGAGACGCTCGCGTGGGATCAAGGTTTCCAGGATGAGGGAGCTTTTTGCAACATTGTCCATCGAGCTAATGCCCTGAGATCGACCGGACCCCGGACGGTGGAGGGGAAGGCGGTCTCCCGGGCCAATGCCCTGAAGCATGGCCTCTGCGCCTCGGTGATCGTCCCCGAAGACCCGGCCTTGATCCAGGCTCGGGCGGAGGAGATTTATCGGGCGTTCAAGCCTTATACCGACTACCAGGCTTGGCACGTCGACCGGGCCTCGGTCCTCACGATCCGGATCGAGCGTTGCGAACGGATGGAGCGGCGGGTCCGCGACAAGAACTGCCTCCGGGCGGAATTGACGTGGGACGACGACCGGCGGCTGGAGGCGGAGGTCCTCGGGGGGATGCTCGCGAAGCGGCCGGCGGAGACGGTCGAGATGCTCCGGCAGACCCCCCACGGGTGCGAGTGGCTGATGGGCCGCTGGGCCCTCCTGGCCCACGCCTCCGACACCAACCCGGATAACGCCTGGACCGCCGATCAGGCCGCGCTCGTCTTCGACCTGCTCGCCACGCCCGCGATCTTCCGCGAGGGGCGCAAGCCGGGGGCGTCGGTCGACTTTCACGGGGCCGTGCTCGACCCGGCGGACGACTCGGCGGCCGTCGCCCGCCGGATGGTCGACGAGCTGATGGTGCGCCGCGAGGAAGTCGCCGGGCTCGACGAGGTCGACCGGGCCCTGGCGGTGGCGGACCTCGACCCCGAGGGGACGGCCGAGCTTCGGCGGCTCCGGCGGCACGAGTCGACGCTCCATCGGCGGCTCCGGTGGTCGGTCGCCCAGATGCAGTTTCAGGGGCCGAGCGGGTCGCCCGACCCGGGCTATCACCCGAGGTGGAAGGTCGAGGCGGCCCCGGCCGAGAAGCCCTTGCCGACCCACCCGGACGAGGTCGCGGTGCGCGACCACGACCCGAAGTCGTTCAGCCCGCCGTTCAACCTCGACCCCGACGAGGTCCCGCCGTCCGGCCAGAAGGCCGACCTCCCGGCGATCCTGACCGCCCGTCGGCAAAAGCGGCTTCGAAAGGCCGAGGCCCGGCGGGAGGCCGAGCGCCGGAAGATCGACAGGCTCCGGGCTTAGTGCCGAGGACTGAGGACTGAGGACTCGGGACGGGTTTGCCCCGAGGTGGGTCGGGTCGGACGCCCGACGCGGACCCTCTGCGCGCCCGGGATGGGCAGGATCTCGGTTTCGGATCGCTCTTTGACAATCTGGGGGAGTATGGGCGGCTTTCGGGCCGTCGAATGCGTGCCCATGGATCGAAGGCCCTGGCCGGAAGGCGGCCCGGGAGGGGGACAATATTGGTCCCGATCAGCTGGGGCGGACGAAGCGAGCCGTGGCGCCGGAACAAACCCAAGAGGTGAGGCCGGATCGGTCTTCCCGTAGGGCAGGACTCGTCCTGCCGATCACGCATGGACGGCAGGACGAGTACTGCCCTACGGGAAAACAGGGGGACGGATCTCGATGTTGGGGGCCGAGGTGGGGCTCGCCTGAGGCTCGACCCACCCTACGATTCAAGGACGGCCGGACTCGTCCTGCCACCGGATCGACGATGACAGGGGTCGGGTGGGGTCGTCGATCAGAGGCGGCAGATGAGGAGTTCTCGCTCGTAGACGGTCTCGGGGGGGAGGCGGTCGTGGAGTTCGATGAAGAGTTCTTCGTGGCCGAGGACTTCGGCTCTCCAGGCGTCGCGGTCGACGGCCTGGAGTTCTTCGAAGCGGGATCGGGGGAAGTCGAGCCCCTTCCATTCGATGTCTTCGAACCGGGGGATCCAGCCGATGGGGGCCTCGCGGGCGGGGGCCCGGCCCCGGGCCCGGTCGACGACCCACTTGAGGACTCGCATGTTCTCGCGGAAGCCCGGCCAGAGGAACCGGCCCTGGTCGTCCTTGCGGAACCAGTTGACGTGGAAGATCCCGGGGGTCTCGGCCAGCTCGCGCTGCATGCGGATCCAGTGGCGGAAGTAGTCGCCCATGTGGTAGCCGCAGAAGGGGAGCATCGCCATCGGGTCGCGGCGGACCTTGCCGACCGCGCCCCCGGCGGCGGCGGTGGTCTCCGAGCCGACCGTCGCGCCGATGTAAACCCCGGCGCTCCAGTTGAACGCCTGGTAGACCAGCGGCATGGTGGTCGCCCTTCGGCCTCCGAAGATGATCGCGGAGATCGGGACGCCTTCGGGGTCTTCCCAGGCCGGGTCGATCGTCGGGCATTGCGAGGCCGGGGCGGTGAACCGGGAATTGGGGTGGGCGGCCTTCGCCCCGGTCTCGGCGGCGATGGCGGGGGTCCACTTCTGGCCTTGCCAGTCGAGGCACTCGGCGGGGGGGACCTCGGTCATCCCCTCCCACCAGACGCCGCCCTCGGGCGTGAGGGCGACGTTGGTGAAGAGGGTGTTGCGCGAGAGCGCGGCCATCGCGTTGGGGTTGGTCCGCACGGAGGTCCCCGGCGCGACGCCGAAGAAGCCGGCCTCGGGGTTGATGGCGCGGAGGCGGCCCGAGGCGTCGGGCTTGAGCCAGGCGATGTCGTCGCCAACGGTCCAGACCTTCCAGCCGTCGAACCCCTCGGGCGGGATCATCATGGCGAAGTTGGTCTTGCCGCAGGCCGAGGGGAAGGCGGCGGTGACGTAAGTCTTTTCGCCATCGGGGTTCTCGACGCCGAGGATGAGCATGTGCTCGGCCATCCAGCCTTCGTCGCGGGCGATGTTCGAGGCGATCCGCAGGGCGAAGCACTTCTTGCCCAGGAGGGCATTGCCGCCGTAGCCGGAGCCGTAGGACCAGATCTCGCGGGTCTCGGGGAAGTGGACGATGTACTTCTCGGGGTTGCATGGCCAGGGGACGTCGGCCTGGCCGGGTTCGAGGGGGGCGCCGAGGGTGTGCAGGCAGGGGACGACCCGCTTCTCGGCCTTGTCGATCTCGGCGAGGACCGCGAGGCCGACCCTGGCCATGATCCGCATGCTGGCGACGACGTAGGGGGAGTCGGTCAACTGGACGCCGACCTGCGAGATCGGCGAGCCGACCGGGCCCATGCTGAAGGGGAGGACGAAGAGGGTTCGGCCGCGCATCGAGCCGCCGAAGAGGCCCTTGAGCCGCTTCCGCATCTTGTACGGGTCTTCCCAGTTGTTGGTCGGCCCGGCGGCCTCCTTGGAGAGCGAGCAGATGAAGGTCCGATCCTCGACCCTGGCCACGTCGGAGGGGTCGGACCGGGCGTAGTAGCAGCCCGGCCAGGCGGCCTGGTCGAGTTGGATGAGGGTGCCGGATTCGACCATCCGGCGGCGGAGGGCGTCGTCCTCGGCCTGGGAGCCGTCGACCCAGTGGATGGCGTCGGGCCTGGTGAGCCTGGCCATCTTGTCGACCCACCGGAGGAGGTGGTCGTTGGTGCTCAGGGGGTCCGAGGGGTCGCGTCCCGCAAAATCCCCGCCGGCCTCGATCGCCCGGGGGGCGCCGTCCTCGTCCCGAATGCTCATCGCGGATTGCTTCCCCGGAGGTCTGCGTCTCTCCCCCCTGGGTCTTACTGCACGACCGGCCCATTTGGCAAGGGGAAGGCCCGCCGATCCGCCCGGGTCCGGGCCGGGGGATCGCAAGGCGTTCAGGGGGTCCGGTCGGGGTCGCCGGCGTCTCGGAGGGCCTCGATCAAGCGGCCCCGGGTCAGGGGCTTGGGGATGAAGTCGTCCATCCCGGCGGCCCGGCAGGAGTCGCGGTCTTCCTGGGTGTCATCGGCGGTCAAGGCGATCACGCGAGGGCCGCGCCGGCCGAGGAGCTGGCGGAGCCGCTGGGTGGTCTCCAGGCCGCCCATCCCGGGCATCAGCAGGTCCATCAGGACGAGGTCGTATTTGCGCCGGCCGAGATATTCCAGGGCCTCGAGCCCGCTGGAGGCGGCGTCGGCCTCGCAGGCCAGGTGCCGGAGGAGGTGCTGGGTCGCCAGGCGGATCGACCGCTGGTCGTCGACGAGGAGGACGCGGAGCGGTCGGGAGGCGGCGGGCGCGTCGTGGACGCGCGGCGGCGGCGGCGGCATGGACTTCATCGTAACCCCTGCCTGGGATCATGGAGACGGGGCGCGGTCGTCGGGCCCCTCCTCGATCGGTGGCGGTCTCGGCCTCGGGCCTGCCACCACCCCGGGAATCATAGCTCGTGCTCGGAACATTCAGAACACCCTCCGGCTCCCGGGCCGGTTTTCCGGCCGATGGTGCGATCTCGCGACGGCTCCGGGTCGGGCCCCGATTTCGCCCAGGGTCTGGCCCCGGGCCGCTCCGGCGGCTATCGTCGAGTCGTCGCCCCTCAACTCCCCGACGAGGCGCCCCGAAAGGGGGGTTCGCATGCCCGCTGGATTGGCCAGTCCCGAGGTCGTCGCCCTGCTCCCGGCGCTGGCGGTAGTCGCCCTGCCGGCGCTGGCCCTGGGGCTCTACTGGCTCAGGCTCCTGGCCAGCCACCGGAGGCTCCTCCGCAGGCTGGAGGACCAGCTCGCCGAGCACCGGGCGACCGAGCAGGCCTTGCGGGACTCGGAGGTCTTCTACCACTCGCTGGTCGAGAGCCTGCCGCAGAGCATCCTCCGCAAGGACGTCCAGGGCCGGTTCACCTTCTGCAACCGGAACTTCAGCCAGGAGCTGGGGAAGGTCCCTGCGGAGGTCCTGGGCAAGGACGACTTCGCCTTCTTCCCGCCCGAGCTGGCCTCGAAGTATCGCGACGACGACGCGGCGGTGATGGAGGCCGGGGTCGGCCTGGAGACTGTGGAGGAGCACTCCACCCCCGGCGGCAAGGTGATCTACGTCCAGGTCAACAAGACCCCGATCCGCGACGCCGAGGGGCGGGTCATCGGGATCCAGGGGATCTTCTCCGACGTGACCGAGCGGAAGCGGGCCGAGGAGCAGCTCCAGGCCCAGAACCTCTTGCTCCGCGAGATGGCCGCCTCGGAGCGCCGGGCCCACGAGGCGCTGAAGGTCACGCAGAGCCGGCTGGTCCAGTCGGAGAAGCTCGCCGGGCTCGGGCAGATGGTGGCCGGGGTCGCCCACGAGATCAACAACCCGCTGGCCTTCGTGAGCAACAACGTGGCGGTCCTCCAGCGCGACCTCGGCGAACTCCTGGAGATCCTCTCGCTTTACCGCCAGGGCGAAGGCCCTCTGGAGGCGGCGACGCCCGGCCTCCTTGCCGAGATCCGCGAGCGGCACGACCGGGTCGACCTGGACTACACCCTGGGGAACCTCCCGAGGCTCCTGGACCGGACCCGCGACGGCCTCGGGCGGATCCAGCAGATCGTCAAGGACCTGAGGGTCTTCGCCCGGCTGGACGAGGGGATCCTCAACGAGGTCGACCTCAACGAGGGGGTCTCCTCGACGATCACGATCGTCCAGGGCCACGCCAAGAAGAAAGGGGTGACGATCGAGAAGAACCTCGGCACTCTGCCGGCGATGACCTGCTACGGGGCGAAGCTCAACCAGGTGGTGATGAACTTGGTGATGAACGCCATCGACGCCTGCCCCGAGGGGGGCACGGTCACCGTCCGCACCGTCGCCGAGGACGACGGCGTCCGGCTCGACGTGATCGACACCGGCACCGGGATCGACCCGGAGATCCGATCGAGGATCTTCGACCCGTTCTTCACGACCAAGCCGGTCGGCGTCGGCACGGGGTTGGGCCTGTCGATCAGCTACGGGATCGTCCAGGACCACGGCGGCAAGATCGAGGTCGACTCGGCCCCCGGCCAGGGGGCGAGGTTCACCGTCCGGCTGCCGACCCGGATGGCGGTCGCCGGCGTGACTGGCCATTGAGAATCTTGTTATCGGAGTTCTCAACGGTTGGCCCGTTTACGATTTTATTCAAAAAACAACGCCCCGGTTCCTCGGGGGACCGAGGTGCCGGGGCGATAGAGCTGGAAAGAAATCGGTAAGTCGAACATCCCTTCCGAAGGGCAGAACGCCGTCGCAAACTCTTCAAGGCAGGGATGATGGAACGCTTACGAGGCGGGGGTATGCTTACGTGTGGCTTTTCGGACCCGCTTCTGAGTGCCAAATGACAATCGCTGGCCGCCTTCCCCTTGTGCTTCGACGCACAGCGATGACCGAGCCTGTTGCATTCGATGGGGAAGCTTGTTGATCGTGTCGTCGATCATGGAGACATATTTCTCGAGATTCTCGATGGCATAAGCCTCGACACCGTTTCCGATCGTGCGATCGTCTCCCGCCAGCGTCACGAGTCGCTTCAACTCGTGCTTGATCAAGTTCATGTGAAAACGAATGTGGTCAACTGAATTACCGGAAGCCGGCATAAACGCCATATGCAAGGCTTGGCCAAGGGCACGCGAATAGTCGACGATGTCGCCGAAGTTAAGTTCGCGGTCGACGGTTCGCTCCATCTTGGAAACCTTGGCTTGCCCGCAACCCATCTTTTCCGCGACGGCCGCCTGAGTTTGGACCTTGCCGCAGCGAATGACTGTCATGATCTTGGAAAGTCGGCGCTCGGCCAGATGCTCGTCGAACTCGTCGGCGAACTCCGAATCGCAAGTGTTCCTCACCATGTCGGCGACACTGGCGAAGGCCCTCCCTACAATCTCCATCGGTGGCCTCTCAGCCTTTGGCTGTTCTGTCATGTTCTCCTGAATCATCTTCGTGTTCTTTGCCATCGTCCTCATCGCCTCCCCGACTAGGGCTGGACTTAATCTGTTTGACGAACCGTTTGCAGGCCTGAATGTCATCCTCCTGAGAGGACTTGTCGCCGATCGTGAGTAGGTACAGCGTCTCCGTCTCAATGTCTGGATAGACATAAAGCCGGGTGACGGCGACTTTAAACTCGGCTCCGGTCTGATCGATTGCGATGATATCCGAAGATTCCTCGTGAAGAAAACCATAGACAAATGGTTTTGGCTTCCTGCCACCGCGAAGCGAGTTGAACAACGTATCGAGATTATCGAGCACGGCCTTCAACTCATTCTTTTTCTTTTTGCCATACCACTTGGACTGTCGATGGAAATCATCAGTTTTGTAAAGATTCCACACATTTTATTCCTTACCAGATTATTAGAGTGTTTCCAGCGGCGAGAACAACGTGATAATAGTGCGAAACCGCTAAGTTGTCAACCGCCAACCACGCTACAATCAACAAAAAGATTGGCCAACCAACTTTTTGGGCGCTCTCAAACCTGAAAAAACTTCTGCGGTCACTTTGGACGCTGGGCGTCTTGTTTAACTTCTGTAGCACTAAGCTAAATCCTCGAAGTTGAGTGTTCTCTTTTCATGTTTCACGAATTCTTTAAGGTACGACCGCGAGTATCGGCTTAGGTTACCCGGCCGCCAATTCTTAAAAGATTCATTCTCGGTTGCTGACGTAAAAGAATTCGGTTGGCTTCTCGGTTTCCGGCGCAAGACTTGTCGCTGAGGGAGTTTCCAAACTTGATTATTTGGAGTGCCGGCGAGACCCCCAGCATGCCCGAGTCGGACCCGACGCCCCCCCGACCCCGCCCCGGATTCGTCCGGGTCCGCGGGGCCCGCGAGCACAACCTGAAGGACGTCAGCCTGGAGATCCCCCGCGACTCGCTGGTGGTCTTCACCGGCGTCTCGGGCTCGGGCAAGTCGAGCCTGGCCTTCGGGACCCTCTACGCCGAGGCCCAGCGACGGTATCTCGAATCGGTCTCGCCCTACGCGAGGCGGCTGTTCCACCAGCTCGAAGTCCCGGACGTCGACGAGGTCGACGGCCTCCCCCCGGCCGTCGCCTTGCAGCAGCAGCGGGGTTCGCCCTCGACCCGGTCGTCGGTCGGGAGCGTCACCACCCTGTCCAACCTCCTGCGGATGCTCTACTCCCGCGCGGGGGATTATCCGGACGGCCAGCCCCTGCTCTACGCCGAGTCGTTCTCGCCGAACACGCCCGAAGGGGCCTGCCCCCAGTGCCACGGGCTCGGCCGGGTCTACGAGGTCACCGAGGCCTCGATGGTCCCCGACGACTCGCTGACGATCCGCCAGAAGGCCATCGCCTCCTGGCCCCCGGCCTGGTACGGCCAGAGCCTCCGGGACATCCTGACCACCCTCGGCTACGACGTGGATACCCCCTGGCGCGACCTCCCCCGGAAGGACCGCGACTGGATCCTCTTCACCGACGAGCAGCCGGTCGTCCCGGTCCACGCGGGGCTCGCCCCCGAGGAGGTCCGCCGGGCGATCGAGGAAGGGGCCGAGCCGAGCTACATGGGGACCTTCTCCGGGGCGAGGCGGCACGTCCTGCACACCTTCGCCAACTCGCAGAGCACCCTGATGCGCAAGCGGGCGATGCGGTTCATGGTCGGCGGCGAGTGCCCGAGCTGCCAGGGCAAGCGGCTCCGGGCCGAGTCGCTCTCGGTCACCTTCGCCGGGCTCGACATCGCCGACCTCTCGGCCCTGCCCCTTTCGCGTCTGGCCGCCGTCGTCGCCCCGTTTGCCGCGAAGGGGGGCGGGGCCCTGGCGAGGGCTTCGACCGACCACCCCGAGAAGGCGATCGTCGTCCAGCGGATCGCCGCCGACCTCGCCGCCAGGCTGGAGGTGATCCTCGACCTCGGCCTCGGCTACCTCTCGGTCGAGCGGACTACGCCCACCCTCTCGCCCGGCGAACTCCAGCGGCTGAGGCTGGCCACGCAGGTCCGCTCGAACCTCTTCGGCGTGGTCTACGTCCTGGACGAGCCCTCGGCGGGCCTCCACCCGGCCGACACCGAGGCCCTGCTCCGGGCCCTCGGCCGGCTCAAGGCGTCGGGCAACTCCCTCTTCGTCGTCGAGCACGACCTCGACGTGATCCGCCGGGCCGACTGGATCGTCGACGTCGGCCCCCTCGCCGGGGAGCAAGGCGGCGAGATCCTCCACAGCGGCCCGCCCGAAGGGCTGAAGGGGGTCGAGGCCTCGCAGACCCGCCGCTACCTCTTTGGCGAAGGCGGCCCGCCCCGCCGATCGGCCCGCGAGCCGAAGGGCTGGCTCCGGCTGGCCGGGGTCTCGCGGAACAACCTCCGGGGGGTCGACGTCGCCTTCCCGCTCGGGGCGTTCACCAGCGTCACCGGCGTCTCGGGCTCGGGCAAGTCGAGCCTGGTCGGCCAGGCCCTGGTGGAACTCGTCGCCGAAGGGCTCGGCCAGGAGGTCGCCGACGAGCCCGAGCCGGGCGACGAGGCCGACGAGCGTGGCCGCGAGCCGGAGGCCACCCTGGAAGGCCGGATCGTCGGCGGCCTGGAGGGGGTTGGCCGGCTCGTCCGGGTCGACCAGAAGCCGATCGGCCGGACCCCGCGCTCGAACCTGGCGACCTACACCGGCCTCTTCGACCATGTCCGCAAGCTCTTCGCCTCGACGAAGGCCGCCAGGGCCAGGCATTACGACGCGGGCCGGTTCTCCTTCAACGTCGCCAAGGGCCGCTGCCCGACCTGCGAGGGCGAGGGGCAGGTGATGGTCGAGCTGCTCTTTTTGCCGAGCGTCTACGCCCCCTGCCCCGCCTGTCACGGGTCGAGGTACAACGCCGAGACCCTGGCCATCGAGTACCGCGGCCGGAACGTCGCCGACGTCCTGGGGATGACCATCGACGCCGCCTGGGGCTTCTTCGCCGACGAGGCCGCCGTCCTCCGCCCCCTGACCGTCCTCAAGGAGGTCGGCCTCGGCTATCTCCGGCTCGGCCAGCCCGCCACCGAGCTTTCCGGCGGCGAGGCCCAGCGGATCAAGCTCGCCACCGAGTTGCAAAGGGCCCAGCGCGGCGACACCCTCTACGTCCTGGACGAGCCGACGACCGGCCTCCACCCCTCGGACGTCGACAAGCTGATGACCCAGCTCGGCGTCCTGGTCGACGCCGGGAACACCGTGGTCGTCGTCGAGCACGAGATGCGGGTCGTCGCCGCCGGAGACTGGGTCATCGACATCGGCCCGGGAGCCGGAGACCAAGGCGGCCGGGTCGTCGCCGAGGGGTCGCCCGAGGCTGTCGCCCGCTCGCGAGAGAGCCGCACGGCCCCATACCTGAGGCAGGCCCTCGGCGGCCCCTGATCGCGATGGCTTCGAGTCAGGCCGCTTCTTTGCCGGCGGCGGGGGCTTCGGCGAGCTTGGCCTGGAGGAGGTCGAGCATGTTGCCGATCGTGACGATCTCGGTCAGCTCCTCGGACGCCAGGCGGATCCGAAACTGGCGCTCGACCTTCATCACCAGGCCGACGACGTCGACGGAGTCGAGCCCGAGGCCTTCGCGGATGTTCACCTCGTCGTCCATCGAGGCGACCGGCTCGCCGAGGTCTTCTTCGAGGTAGTCGGCGAGCGTCCGGCGGATCGAGTCGCGGTCCATCATGGTTCGTCCAT
>JAABUK010013263.1_pt1 | contig 10315 bp, 9 predicted proteins | sample 5559141 | NCBI WGS metagenome assembly JAABUK01 (sample SAMN10711869, study PRJNA513367) | rock metagenome | isolation source: Antarctica rocks | place: Antarctica: Victoria Land, Pudding Butte nord | collected 2016-01-03 | reverse complement strand
GCAGCTGCTTCGTCCTCGGGCTGGCGCTGACGATCGGCGCGGCCCTGCGCTTCCGCTTCGCCGCCATCTTCGTCCTCGGCTGGTTCCTGGCGCTCCTCGCCCCGAGCATCGTCTCGGTGGACGCGCCGAGCGCCGTGCGCGCCCAGGATGCCGCCCCCGCCGCCTATCTGCTGGCCGCGCTCGGCCTCGTGGCCCTCTGGGAACGCCTGCGCGGCCTCGATGCGCCACGCCTTGTGCGGCGCGCAGCCCCGGCGCTCGTCGGCGCGGCGCTGGCGGTGGCGGTGGCGATCAACCTCTGGATCTACTTCGGCTACATGCCGGGCAATCCGCGCGTCCTCAGCAAGTTCCAGTATGTGGGGGAGACGCGGGCCGGGCTGGCGATCCGCACGGCGCACGAACGCGACCCGGCCACGGTCGCCTATCTGCCGGGCTTCTTCCTCTCGAACGGGGACACCTACAACATCCTGCAATTCACCTCGGGCGGAGCCACGCTCCGAGAACTGCCGAACGATCCGCGCGCGCTCCCGGCTGGCCCGCTGCTGATCGTGGTGCCACGCGGCGAGGAGCAGAACTTCGACCAGCAGGTCGCCGACGCGCGCCGCATCGCCGCGGCGACCGGACTCCGTGAGGTGCCGGGCGAACAGCCACCGGGCGGCGGCGCGCCGACCTACATCACCTTCGTCCGCTGATCCGTGCCGGAAACGCCGAGGGGGGACGGCTCGTGCTGAGCCGTCCCCCCTCGATTTTTTGCGGTCGACCCCGCCCGATCGCGACCGATGCGCGTGGCGGGACGCCCCCCGCCCCACGCCCGGCCCCGATCTAGCGGATGCTGGCGCTCGCCCGGTCCGCAGCGCGAGCGCACGAGACGCCCCTCGTCGCCCGCCCACGCGCCAGGGCGCTACGCCGCCACCTGCTCCCCTTCGGGCGCGATCGCGACCTCGCGCAGCTCACCGCCACGCAGGAGGCGAATCCCCACCGCCGCGCCATCCGGGGCCTCGGTGAGTCCCCAGGCGAGATCGCCCGGTTCCTCGATCGGATGCCCATCGAGGGCCAGGAGGATGTCGCCCGGCAGCAGGCCCGCCCGCTCGGCGGCGCTATCGGCGGCGACATCGGTCAGGATCAGCGCCGTCTCCTGCGCGATCGCCAGGCGCGCGGCCAGCGCGCGCGGCGTGGCGATCGGCTCGACGCGGACACCGAGGACGCGCCGCGCGCGCCCGCCGATCAGCCGCACGACGGTGGCGCTCGGCACGGCCAGCGCCGTGCGCGGTCCGAGCACCATCGCGTTGATGCCGACGACCTCGCCGCGCGCGTTGACCAGCGGCCCGCCGGAATTGCCCGGACGAAGCTCGATGTCCGCCAGGATCGCCTCGCGGAAGTGCCGCCCGCGACTCGCGGCCCCCTCGATCGGCCCGGTGCCGCTGTAGATGCCGAAGGTCGTCGCGCCCGGCACCCCGAGCGGATGCCCGACCGCGACCACGATCTCGCCGACGCGCAGGGCGGTGGAGTCGCCGACCGGCAGCGCCGCCAACCCGCCCTGCTGGATGCGGATCAACGCCAGATCGCGCTCCGGCAGATTGCCGATGACTGTGCCGGGGAACTCGCGCCCATCGGAGAGGGTGATCTGCGCCCGCTCGCCCGGCACGACGTGATAGTTGGTGACGATCAGGCCGTCCTCATGCCAGATCGTCCCCGCGCCCGCGCCGCGCCGGGTGGCGACGCGCACGGTGCCTGCGCGCACCCGCTCGGCCAGCGCCGCCAGTTCCCCGGCCAGCGCCCCGCCGAGGGCCTGTTGTGTTGCTGTCATCTCTCGTCTCCTTCGGGGTTGAGTGGGCGGAGTGGGCCAGTGGGCGAGAAGAGGGAACGCAGGTAGCCGATAGTGTTCGGTTTCCCCCGTCACTCCCTTCTGGCCCATTGGCCCACTCTGCCTACTCGTCACTACTTCTGCTCGACCGGTGTCACGGTCAGTTCGGTCGGCTGGCCGCCGCGCAGGATGCGGACGGGAACCGCCTGCCCGACCCGCTCGGGGGTCAGCCCGGCGCGGAGGTCGTCCAATGAGGCGACGCTGCCGCCGCCGAGGCCGACGATGATGTCGCCGACCGTCAGACCCGCCTGTGCGGCCGGACCCTCATCCTCGATCGTGATCAGCAGCAGCCCCTGCTCCTGGCCGACACTGGCCCGCACGGCGGCGGGCAACGCCACCGGCTGCGCGCCGATGCCGAGGTAGCCACGCGCCACCCGTCCGTGCGTCCGCAGGACCGTCGCGACCCGCTCCACCTCGTCGTAGGGGATCGCCAGGGTCATCCCACGCCCCAGGTGGGACGACAGGAGGCCGATCAACCGCCCGGAGGCATCGACCAACGGGCCACCGGAGAAACCGGGGAACATCGGCGCGTCGCTGCTGATCAACTGCCCGAAGCGTCGCCCACGCCCCCCCTCCCAGGGGCCACCGACCGCGCTGACGACCCCGAAGGTCGCCGCCAGCGCCCCCGCCCGGCCCAGCGCCAGGACGATCGCGCCGACCTTGGCCGACCCTTCCGGCGCGCGGGTCGCGGCGGTCAGGCCGGCCACCTCGACACGCAGGATAGCCAGATCGCTCCCCGGATCGCGTCCCACCAGTTGCGCGGGAAGCTCGCGCCCGTCCGGCGCGACGATCGTGATCTCCTCGTCGCGCTCGATCACATGATTCGCGCTGACGATCGTCGCGCCGCGCTCATCGCTCGCCCAGACGATCCCCGTCGCCGGGAGCCGTCTCCGTGCGTTGATCCGCACGATCGACGCACCCGCCGTCTCGACCGCACCGGCCAGCTCATCGGAGAGGCGCTGCAAAAGCCCGCCCCCTGTCACCGTCTCGCTCATCCCACGTACTCCTTCATATATCGCGCGCCCCAGCGCCGCTCGGTCATCCCTCGGGGCATGTAGATAGCGTACCCCGCGCGCCACCACGCCGCCCCCCGCAACATGCGCGGGAGAGGCGAGGCAGAACGGGTAGGCTGCGACCCTACCCGGTTGGGCAGGAGTCGCCGATAGAGAGGGGGCTCGCGCACTGACGCGCCGGAAGCACGCGGGGCTGGAAGCTGCGAACGTTCGCAGTTTTTCGACCTTGACGACGGTGCCCGAACGTGGCACAGTTAATCGCGCGGCGCATCCACCGGGGCGCACCGCGCGTTCTCTTAAGCAGGATGGACCCATAGCCAGCCGACCTTGCGCGCGTCCGCGTCGTAGCCCACATCGCGCCGACCACGACACCGTTCAGCAACAGGGAGCAATGCCCGTGACCTATCGCTCGCCCTACTCCGCCCGCAGCGTCCGTCGCGCCCGTCGCGCCCCCCTCTGGCCGAAACTCCTCGGCGTGCTGATCGTGATCCTGCTCGTCGCAGCGGGTGGCGTGGCCCTCTACGCCTCCGGTTTCCGCCTCAATGTCTCGCGCGCCGGGGTCATCGCGACGACGCCCACGGAGCAACAGGCGGCGGTGCCCGGCGAGGCGACCGCGGCCGCCGGTAGCGCCGGGATCACCGGCACGCCAGGGACGGTCGTCACGGGCGCGTCTGGCGCGGTCGGCAATGCGAACGGCAGTGGGGCGATCCCGCCGACCGCCATCCCGCTCGGCGGTGGGACGCCGGGGATCGCGGGGACACCGGGGCGTGTCGGTCCGGCAACGCCGGTGGGCGCGCTCAACGCCACCGATCCGACCTCGGTCGCGCAGGCGTATGCCGATCGCTGGAACAACAAGGACTACAGCGGGATGTACGACCTGATCGGCGCGACCGAGCAGGGGGGTATCACCCGCGACAAATTCGTCGCGCGCTACGGGGCGATCGCCGCCGAGGCGGGCCTCTCCGACCTCAAGGCGACGATCGGGGGCGCGCCGAGCGGCACGTCGCAGATCCCCTTGCACGTCGAGATGCAGTCCGCGCTCGTCGGCCCGATCGTCGAGGACAATACGATCACCCTACGCCAAGAGGGTGAGGGGTGGCGGATCGCCTGGACACCGTCGCTGATCTTCAAGGACCTCGGCGATGGCCTGATCCGCTTCAAACCCGATATTCCTACGCGCGGGCGCATCCTCGACACCAAGGGGCGCGTGCTGGCGCAGCAGGGGTTGATCACCGTCGTCGGTGTGGTGCCGAAGGATATCAAGGACGAGGCGACCTTCCTGCCCGCGATGAGCAAGGCGACCGGCGTGCCACCGGAGAAGATCAAGGCGGAGTATGCCACCGCCGACCCGACCTGGTTCGTGCCGATCAAGACCTTGCCGGAGCAAATCTCGGACGAGGCGAACGCGATCCTCCAGACCTTGCCCGGCGCGGCGATCCGCAAGGTCAACGATCGCGTCTACCCGCAGGGCACGCTCGCCGCGCACGCCGTCGGCTACATGAGCGAGGTCAATGCGGACGAGCTGAAAGAACTCGCCCCGCGCGGCTACATCAGCGGCGACCGGATCGGGCGTTCGGGGATCGAGGCGTGGGGCGAGCAATGGCTCGCCGGGAAGAAGGGCGGCCAGTTGACGATCGTCTCGCAGACCGAGGCGGTCCGCAAGATGATCGCCGAGCGCAAGAGCGAGCCCGCCGCCGACATCACCCTGACCCTCGACATCGATCTCCAGCGCGCCCTCGAAGAGGGCCTCGGCGACCGCGCCGCCTCCGGGGTGATCCTCGACCCGACGACCGGCGGCATCCTCGCCATCGGCTCGCACCCGACCTACGACCCCAACGGCTTCACCCTCGGCTTCGACGATGCGGCCCGCGCACGGCTCAGCGACGAGACGTTGCGCCCGCTCTGGAACCGCGCCACGCAGTTCACCTACCCGTCCGGTTCGATCTTCAAGGTGATCACCGCCACGGCGGCGGTCACGAAGCTGGGGATGAACGCCAACACGATGATCCCCTGCCCGGCGGAATACTCGCTCCCCGGCGCGCCGAACGTCTGGCGTGACTGGACCTATCCGAACGCGCAGGGGAACATGTCCCTCCAGACCGCGATCACGCGGTCGTGCAACACCGTCTTCTACCAGCTCGGTAAGCAGCTGGACGATGTCGATCCGAACCTCTTGCCGCAGGAGGCGCGGGCGTTCGGCCTCGGCTCGCCGACCGGTCTGGAAGAATTGTCGGAGGCGGCGGGGGTGGTGCCCGATCCGGCCTGGAAGCGCCAGAACCTGAACGATGGTTGGGCGACCGGCGACGCGATTAATCTGGCGATCGGACAGGGCTTCTTCCTCGCCTCGCCCCTCCAGATGGCGAACATGTACAACGGCATCGCCAATGGCGGCACGCTGCTGCGCCCCTACCTCGCGGCGAAGGTCGCCACCCCGGATGGTCGGGTGTTACGGACCGGCCAGCGGAAGGAGATCGCCAAGCTGCCGATCCCGGACAACGCGATGGCGATGATCCATACCGCGATGGTCAACGTGATCTCCGCGCCGAATGGCACCGCGACCGACGCCTTCAAGGGGGTGGCGATCAAGATCGCCGGGAAGACCGGCACCGCCCAGGTGCCGCCGAACCCGGATCACGCCTGGTTCGCCTCGTTCGCCCCGGCCGATGCCACGAAGCTCACGGTGATCACGATGGTCGAGAATGGCGGCGCGGGCTCGCAGGTCGCCGCCCCGGTCGCGCGCCATGTCTACGATGTCTACGCCGCGATGAACCCGTAGCCAGACCGCTGCTATATTCCGGCCCGTGGTGCGGCAAGCGCAGAAGGAGACGCCATGCACGAGGAGATCGAGGGGTACATCGGTAAGATCGCGCAGCCGTGGCAGGCCGATCTCTGTCGGCAGTTGGACGCGACCATCCATCGTGCGATCCCCGAGGTGACGGAGAGGCTCCAGTACGGCAAGCCCCACTACCGCAAGAACAACCAGTACGCCGCCGTCATCGGCACCGCGAAAGCGTGGGTCACCCTGACGATCTTCAACGCCACCGCGATCGATGCCCCGGAAGGGCTGTTCGAGGACGGCCCGCCCGAGCGCAAGACGATCAAGCTTCGGGAGGGGCAGGCGATCGACGAGGCCCAGGTCGAGGAACTGCTCCGGCAAGCGGCGAGCACCCTCTGAGCGGGACCGCCCGCCCATCGGAACACCGTGAATGGTCGTGGCGTGGGGTAATAATCCTACGCCACGCTCATTTGAGGCAGAGCGCGCGATGAGCGCCCCCGAGATCGCCCGCTCCGTCGTTGTCATCGCGTGGTTCGGCCCCGGCACGGCGCTCACCGCGCTGCACGAGCGTGCCGATGGCGCGCAAGGCTATTCCGGGGCGACCCTGCGCTATTACGATGTCGGTTATGCGGGGCCAGGGTGCGCGGGGCGATCACGGTCGTCACCAAGGACGCCACGCTGACCGAACGCCGCCTGCTCACCTGGTTCGGCACGCGCGGGCTACCGGTGCCCGCCAACCATGCGCCCGACCTGACCACCCCCGCGCGGACGCTCGGTTGCCAGAAGTATTGCGGCGATCCCGCGCCACCCGCACGAGCGCGTTCGGCGGCATACGCCCTGGCCGCGATCCACCACGCGGCGCACGAACAGGCACCCGAACTCGACGACTGGCTGCCACGCGCCGACCCGGCCTTCTTCGCGGAACGGCGCGTGGATCGCTGCTGGCGCAAGCCGTGGCAGCAACTCCTCACCGGGGCGGGCTACACCGCTTGGCATGACCGTCCGCACCCGTCTAGCGAACCGGATGCCGAGTTTGCGGCGACATTCGCGGCGATCACCCCGGCGCTCGAAGGGGTCGCGGCGCGCTTCGTCCGTGACATGACGGCGCTGTGGCACGATGCGGCGCTCTGCACCGTGGTCCACACCGACTTTCACGGCGAGCACGCGCGCTGGCACGGCGACGAGGCCCGCCTGATCGACCGGGAACAGGCGCACTACGGCCCATATGCCACCGATCTGCCAAATTACTTCTCGCGCGAGGAGGCGTTGCACGATCACGCCGCGCGGGCGGCGCTTGGCTGGGAAGTCTCGCGCGGCCACTTCCTGGCACACTACGACGCGGCCAGTCCCTACCCCGGCTTCAAATACTTCGGTATCGACCTCTGACAATGGCGCACGGGCGAACCGTCCAAACGGCACGAGGCGGTGCAATACTGGATCGACATGGTTGTATGCGGGCCGCACGCGGCGCGGTGACGACGATATCATTCTGAGTCCGCGCCGTGCTACGGGTGCCAGAGACAGAGGCGCCCCGCCTGGGTCGCTGCGGCGATTGTGCGCCCATCGGGCGACCACGCGACGCTGATCGGGACGCCACCACAGCCAGCGAGGATCGTGTCGAGTCGCCCATCGGCACGCCAAATTTGTACGGTTTCATCGCTGAATCCGGCGACCAGACGTGCCCCATCTGGGGACCAGACGACGTTGCCCTGTGGATGACCCCGCACTGGTAGATCACGCACGATCACCTGTGTGCCCATCACATCCAGGAGGGATACTCCACCGCCGCCCGCACTGGCGGCGAGCGTCGTCCCAGATGGGGAAAAGGTCAGGCTACCTGTGTTCATATCACCGAGCGTGGCGAACAGAACGCCCGTGCCGGTATAGAGACGGAGCAGCCTATTCTCATTGCCCGTGGCGAGTACCGCGCCATCGGGCGAAAAGGCCATACCCCAGGCGGGCAAGGCGACCTCATCGAGCGCGGCGACGAGGGTGCCATCGGCGCGCCAGATCGCGAAGGTCATCGCGCCAGCGGCGAGTGTGCGGCCATCGCGCGACCAGGCGACATGGAAGAATTTGCCACCGGTGCGGCGTGGCGGGCCGAGGGTGGCACGAAGTTCGCCGCTGGCGCTCCACAGAGTCACCGTGCCAGGGACAATCGGTGTGGGTGTACCACGGCGGACAACTATAGATGGCACCTGGATCGCGCCGACCGCGAGCGTCTGACCGTCGGGCGACCAGGCCAAACCGTAGACCCACTGCGCGGGCAGGGACAGCGTGTTCATGGCCGCGCCCGTTGCACTCCACAGGCGCACGGTGCCATCTGCAGAACCGGAGGCCAGGGCGCGCCCATCCGGCGACCAGGACAACGCCGGTATCCGCTCGCTGTGGCCGACGAGGGAGGCGAGCGCCGTCCCGTCCGCGCGCCACAGGTGAACGGCGTAGTCGCGCGTATCCGTCGCGCCAGCGCTCCCGGCCAGCGTCTGCCCGTCCGGGGACCAGGCCAGTACAGTCACAGCGCTTGTAGCGGTGTCGAGGCGGGCGGCGGGCGGCATCGTGGCGTCTCCACCCGCCGCCGCTGACGTGGAAGGGGTGGCCGCGCTGGGAGTGCGCGGCGAGGGGGTGCTGGCTTGGGCGGTGCGCGAAGGCGCGGCTGCGGCGGGCTGAACAGCCCGCGAAGGTGTAAGAACGCTCGGACCCTGAGTCGGAGTGCTTTGTGCGGGACCAGATACGGTGGGGGCCACGTTCGATAGCTCGCAGCCCGCCAAAAGGAATACCGCAACGAGGAACAACGTTCGCCGCCGTAGCTGACGCATAAACATTGTGGCCCTCCTACAACATTGTCACCTTCGTCCACACCAGTATATTCCCTCGCGGAGCTTCATGCTTACCGGCCCGCGCAGCTCGCCCTGCTGCATTATCATCTTCATCTACACCAGTACATTCCTTACCATCACCATAGTCGAGATATGATCGTCGCTGAACGAAACGCCGCACGGTTTACCGACGATAGCGGCGCAGCACAACGGGGTTCCGGCGCACGCTCGCGTCGTGCCGCCGCGACCCTACCGGGCGCTTAAGACAGTCCTGCCTACTCCCACTTATAGGTCCGCGCCGCCACGCCGAGCGCCAGCACGAGCCAGACCACGAGGACGATGAGCACAGCGCCGCAGCGCCGGGGAACCCTGCGCGCGCCGTCAGGATGATGGGAAGGGCGATCTGAGCGGTCGCTGGGCCAGTTTCACACCACGCTCGACACCCGGCACCATTACCTGACTTCCCTGATTCTGACGCATCCCAGCGTTGGTCACCGTGCTGCGCCCGTACCTCGGTTAGGTCGTCCGATCCCCATGCACGGGGGTACGGCGTGTCCTCGTCACGCAGCGCCTCTCGCATGCGGTACGGGACATTTCGTCCGTGGGATTCTCGTTGGGGTGCGTCGTTGGGTTAGAGCTCCGCAGGCTGTGGCACATCCACCGCAGCACCGGTCCGCTCGGCCTCGTAGATCGCCTTCACCACGGCGAGCGAGTGGAGGACATCTTCGCCCCGGATCACCGGGTCGCGGCCCTCGCGTACGGCATCGGCCATATCCTGGACCTGGAAAAAGTGACCAGCGCTCGTCCCACGGTCCGCGCCGGGTAGCGCGCGCTCTTCGGCGCTCGGTGCGCCTGGTTCGCTGCCGTTGTCGAGTTGCCAGGCCGAGATGTTGTATTCCTCCAGCAAGATCGTGCCCTGCGTGCCGTGGAATTCCAGGCGGTCCGGTTGCTTCGGATGCAGTGAGGTGGTGCATTGGATGGTGCCGAGCGCGCCCGAGGCATACTCGACGACGGCGATCGTGGTGTCATCGCCTTCGATGTCATGGAGCAAGTGCCGCGCATAGCCTTGCACACGCACGATCGGCCCCGCGATCCATGTCATCAGGTCGACCCCGTGGATCCCCTGGTTGATGAGGGCGGCACCGCCTTCTTTGTCCCAGGTGCCGCGCCAGCCCGACTCGCTATAGTATTCGGGAGAGCGCCACGCCTTGAAGCGCATATCGGCGACGAGCATCCGGCCAAGTTCGCCGCCGTGGACAGCGTCGTGCGTGCGGCGGGTGCCGAAGACGAAGCGGCGGTTGAAGATCGCCCCTAACTTGACCCCGTTACGTTTGCAGACCTCGACCAGCGCCTGCGCGCGCTCGATATTGAGCTCGATCGGTTTCTCGACGAGGACGTGCTTCCCCGCCTCGGCAGCCGCAGTCGCCACCTCCAGGTGCAGCGCGGTCGGCAAGCAGATCGTGACGACATCGACGTCGTCGCGCTTCATGACCTCGCGGTAATCGGTCAGCCAGGCCGCGTCATGCTCCAGGGCCAGGGGCCTGCCGCGATCTTCCCGCAGATCGCAGACGACGCGCAGCTGCGCGCCCTTCGCCTCGGTGATGAATCGCGCATGCGTGGGTCCGACGAGCCCCGTGCCGATCACCGCGAATCCGACCGGTCGATCCATATGCGTCCCTCCCAACCGTGTCCCCGAGTGCTGCGCGCGATAGGCAACGCAGGCCCGCTCAACAGTGTCATAGTATTCGGGTGCCAACAGCGGCGACAGCTCACGACTTCGGCATACCCCGTGGTGCGAGGGCATTCCAGGCGTGCTCCAGAGAGCTCAACTGCCGGTGTACATCCCGCA
>JAABUK010013262.1_pt1 | contig 10315 bp, 6 predicted proteins | sample 5559141 | NCBI WGS metagenome assembly JAABUK01 (sample SAMN10711869, study PRJNA513367) | rock metagenome | isolation source: Antarctica rocks | place: Antarctica: Victoria Land, Pudding Butte nord | collected 2016-01-03 | reverse complement strand
CCACAGCTGGCAAGTTGCAACTCTTGAGTGCTTTGCAGCAGGCTGCTAAGCTGACAAGGGCTACATTGGAGACACAAACACTCAAGCCTCCAAGCCTGACCAGCAGCTGCTTGTCCAGACCAGACAACATGGGAAGTCTGCCTCTAGTCTGCCTACAGCAAGCCTTGTAGAAGGCTGGGTAGTTGCAGAGCCCATCCAAAGTTGAATTGTAGACTTGCCTTGGGCACAACATCCTGCGCTGCTGTTTGTCGTACATGACAATCAGCTTTGTGGGGTGAGGGGTGCACAGGTGCACCAGTTTGAGGGTGTACTTTGAGCCATCCATGGAGGCACCTGTGTCACAAAAGCACCGACTCAGAATCTACATGGGGAGCACCACATGTCTTGTGGCATACAGTCATATACACATAAGCGCTGACAGGTTGCTGTCACTCATGGGGAGCACCACATGTCCTGTGATGCTGGTGCTGTGAGTGTGTATGTGTGTGTGTGTGTGTATGTGTGGCTATAGAATATTATGCAGGTACACCAGCTAGTCAGGTTGTGTTAGGACTGCTACCAGCTCATACAAACTGGTAGATAGTCATATACACATAAGCGCTGACAGGTTGCTGTCACTCTTGGGGAGCACCACCTGTCTGGTGAAACTGGTGCTGTGATGCTGGTGCTGGTGCTGTGTGAGGCTGTAGAATATTATGCAAGTACACCAGCTAGTCAGGTTGTGTTAGGATTGCTACCAGCTCACACAAACTGGTTAACAGTCATATACACGTAAGCGCTGGCAGGTTGCTGTCACGCATGAGGAGCACCACATGTCCTGTGATGCTGGTGCTGTGTGTACATAGTGCAGATGCACCAGCTGCAGCTGGATAGCTTGTGCTATGACTGCCACCAAATTATGCTGTGAGACAACTGTGCAGAATACATGCAGTGAGCGTGGACCTACGTGGACTCAGCCTACACTCAGTAAGTTCTAGCATCACTGCTAGGCCTGCTGTGAAATAATTTGGTGACCATAGGGCTTTTGGGGGAATCACCTTGAGAAGGGAGCTCAGTTGACAGCCAGGTTCTGTCTTCAACTGGGAACTGGAAGGGACTCAGGCCTGATCTGCCAATATTGTCGACAAAGATTGGTGGCCACCTCCAAATATGAAGCACCTGTGACAACCACCACAGCTAAGAGCCTCCAGGGGTTGCTGGATTTGCAGCTTGTGTCCAGTATGTTATGCTACTGTAGAGACTGTGCCAAGTTACTCATAATTATGTTGCCACAGCTCAGACATCATTACCACAGCTAAGCAGCCTTACCTATGCACTTGGCGTGTCACATACTGCACAGAGGTCCAGTACTGTTCACTGTTTACAGCTTGTAAGATACAGCCTGTGTTCATGTGGTCACGACATCACAGCTAACAGTATAACCTGTACAGTCAGCTGCACTTGTTATAGTACACAAAGGGTCCCATTATGTTGGTTGCTTACTGCTTGCTTAGCATGGTTACTGTTCCATTAGTTATGTGCTGCCACCCCTGAGAGCCTTATCTGTGCAGGTAGCTCCTTGTCTTTCCCTGCTGTTGCTATGACATCATATAATACCTGGGCAGTTGACTGCACACCCTCCTTACTGCTGAAGTTACATTGTACATAGAGAGTGCCATTCTGTTCACTGGGTCAGCTGAACTACACCCAGACCTAAGAGGGTCCTTACCTGTGCAGAAAGCCCCATGGCTTTCCTTACAGCTGTCTCTTACATACATAAGGTCCTAGTCTGTTCACTTGTCAATGTTTGCTGACTAAAGACCCTGACCTAACACAACCAAGAGCCTTACCTGTGCAGTTAGCTGCTGCTTGCCCCTGTTGCTGGTGCACAGCTTAAATATTGCAGCCTGTCAAGCACATCCTGTAACCATTTGGTTATATTTCCACAGCTAAGAGCTTGACCTGTGCAGCTAGCTGCAGTTCCTCCCTGCTGCTGCTGTTGTTACATGATACACAGCTTGCACTCTGGTTGTTACAGCCTGTCAAAAACATTCTATGATCAGTTGGTTATACTTCACAGCTGAGAATTTACCTGTTAGTGCACTCTCTCCCTGCTGCTGTTGTTACATGATGCACAACTGGTCCCATTCTGTTTGATTGCTACAGTCTGTTCAAGTCAGCATACTGTGACCAGTCAAGTACAGCTGAGACTCTACCTGCCAGCTGCACTTTCTCCCTGCTGCTGTTATTGTTTGGTGTAGAGATTCTGAACTTGCACCACTTGCTTCACTGGTACCTCTGGAAGATCAGGGTGTTGATAGGGTGGGGAAGAGCTTACCTGTGCACTCTACTTTGCATTGTGTCTACCTGCTGCTGTACTATAAGCTTAAAGACCTGTCATTGACCCTCAAACACTTTCTCAACCAGTAAGGTACTTGTCAGAATTGGGTCCTGCTGCATTTTATGGGGATGGAACCCATGGTGCTGCATGATGCAGTGCTGCTTGTAAGTGCTGTATAGAGAACTCACCCTTCACAGATGAGCAGGCCCAAAGTGAACTTATATGCCACCTCAATCAGACCTTCTGGGGTTCCTCACACTGCAAACCCAAAACAAAGGAGGTCAGGCACTTAGTCAGGGACAGAACCCACCAACTTCCTGCAGACTAAACTCCTGTTGAATCCCCAGGACCAATGAAGCCTACCTTTGGGACCCCTTGTGTGACCCCTTGCTCACTCACTCACCCACTTCAACTGAGCTGACTCATACTGTGAGTCACATGCAGATGAAAAGAGTAATGCATGACAGGCTCACATGCAGATGAAAAGAGTAAGGCATAACAGGCACATGGGATGGAGGGCAGCCCCTTCAAGCCCCAAATCAACCCATCATGGGGCACTTGGGAAATTCAGCCTGCTAGCTTGGGTACCCCTTCTGTGACTTACTCACTCACTCATTTAGCTGACTCAGAGTGTAATTCCCATGCATATGACATGAGTAAGGCATGACAGGCACTTGAGGATGCAGGGCAGCCCCTTGAAGCCCCAGCAAGGGGCACTTGGAAAAATTTAGACGCTAGCTTGGGAACCCCTTGCTCACTCACTGAGCTGACTCAGACTGTGAGTTACATGCATATGAGAGAGTAAGGCATAACAGGCACATGGGGAGGAAGGGCAGCCCCCTGAAGCCCCAAAATCAACCCAGCATGGGGCACTTGGCAAATCCAGCCTGCTGGCTCACTGTGGGGCCCCTGCTGCATTTGGTGGTAATGGAACCAATGTGCTGCATGATGCATGATGTTTCTTGTAAGTCCTATATTTAGGGTTTAGGGTTTAGTTTTATAACTTAGCACACAGAAGACCCATGGCACAGAGAAGGCATTGTGCCATCAGCAGTACAAACATGACTGATTGAAGCCCATGGCCAGGGCTCCAGCCTGCACTGAGAACCTGGGTAGAAAAGGCATCCAGCCATGATGAGCTTAGGTGGATGAATTAGGAAAATGGTACCAAAATAAGGCATGACAAAACTGCTAACTCCTGAGCCTCAGCAGTGACCAAGCCCCTGGAGATGGTGTCAGCATGTGCTTTGGTAAGGAAGGAAAGCTTATGTGAGGATGGATGGCAGTGTGGGGCTTGAAAACAGTTTCAGCAAAATTAGCTGCGCCGACACGTAGCAGGTGTGTGACTGTTTAGAAGCATAACTTGAGCCATGCTCTCCAGGACAGCCTGATCATGGACAGGCAGTAGGTAGCAAGGACAGAGAGCATGTTGAAACAGTTTGGACTGCAACACACCTTGATTGAGATGCCTTTCAACAAGTTCAGTGATGCCTGCTGGATGTTGTTGGGCACCTCTGCCTGAGTCCAGCAAGGAGATCACAACCTTGTAGGAGAGTCAGGAGGTAGAGTAAAAGGCAGTTTCGAGGTGGGGGCCTGCAAAAGCAAACAGCTGTTCAGAAATTTTGAATCATAGCATGCACAGCAAGCAAAGGCAGACAGGTCCGCCCGAGGTGGCACAAGCGACAGCCTGCATGTTCCTTGCATCGAGACAAGCCAGCAACAGCAAGTGGAAGACATCAGTCGCTGCGTGAGTCGAAAGCGGCGGGCTGACAGCCATGCATTGCTTTCAAGCTTATCCGGCCAGAAGTGGGCGTACCTCCGTCAACGTGGAGTATAGGGTCCCATCAGCGTGCAGGGTGTTATTGGTAAGCTTGGCTGCGTGGTTTAGCGATGGTTTGGCCGACACCCGTTGGCGCCATAATTCAAGATCTACAACACACACATCAAGGGTCAGCGGACACGGTACGGCCTGTCTTGTCCATCCACCAGCTCTGGAATGATTCACGTGTACTGTAGGAGCTTGAGAAGAGCAACGAGAAGAAGCGGCATGCACAGGAAGCTCTTACCAGTAGGATGCTGCAAGCAAGGTTTGAACTCTGGAGCTCTGTCCAAGCATCCACGACCCCAGGGTGCACCTACTCCCTCGCCGAAGACTCAACAAGCGGCAGATGTAAGCTTCCGACGTCGGTGAAGGTCACGGCAAATATTATTATGGTGTCTGCTCGACAGCCAGCCACTGCGAGAAGGAGAGTAACGGACCGTTGGGAATCCCGATTACATTAAGGTTTAATATATAAAAAACAACTCAGTTAGGCCTTAGTAAGAACAGATGCTGCAGGCTTTTGCACCACCACCAGCGCAATGCCCTGGCCGTCGCCTTTCATTTGAGCGGCACAGATGTTATAGTCATACCAGTGGCAGTGCTGCAATTTCAGGTCTGTAGGAAGCGCGTGCACGGACCCAACTGTGACATTGGCATGTTCTGCTGCAGTATGCCGGCAGTGACGTCGATCAGGCCGGTGCTCTGCAACAAGAACAAGGAAACAACCTTGTCCATCGTCTGCTGCAAGTTGGGCGAGTTTACTGTAAGAGTTGAGACCGTTTTGGTCCAGCTGCAGCGATCGTTCCTATCTGTCTCCCCGCCGCAGGACGCTGACAGGAAGCCTGCGACTTCGGCAGTATCGTTTCCACACCCATCCCTATCACGGATGACCGTCGTGAGATTGACAGCTGTGATAGGGGCGTCAGTTTAGGTCCCACCTGGTGCAGGTCATCATGCCATCCTCATGACTGTGTCGTCCCTAAGCGAGTGCCTCTGCTGGTGTCCAGCACTGGGCGTGTGTAAACTTCTATGCAACCTTGTGGCACACAGCCTGAGCTGTTGAGCACTGCAATGCAAGCACTTTCACTGTTTGGACTGGTTGCAACATTGCAGACATGCCACTTCGGTCCTGCGCAAACTGTGCCCTTTGGTTCTCAGGCCTCTGCAAGGGTACAACAGCTCAGATTGTGACATTGTGGCATCTGTGTCAAACGCCCACCACCTCAAAACCTATGCAACAGCATGATATAAAAGCAAACAGGCAGCTTTTTCTACCTTGTAAATTCATAAAGCATGCGCGCGCCATGGGAGAAAGCTGTGCTAGCTGCACACAATGATTGTGCTGCTTATGATAAGCAGCTTGCATGTTTTGTCACACCATCCCATGCAGTATGGCTGTGAAACATGTTTCACGAAATGATTATGCTTGGATTCTCAGGAATCTGCTCCTGGGGTGTATGCATGTAGCAATCAGGATGCTGGTAGAACAAGATTTCAGTGTGCTCATCGACTTGAGCATGCTGCAGTGCTGTATTTCGCTTTTATGTGCTGCTCCTGTCGATCATGGAGGCTGTGCACTGTCATGGCAAGCAGGACCTGGGTTGGTGAGCCATATATTTGATGCAGCAGTCAGTGCAAAATTTTTATAACATGCTCATTGGCCCAGAACAGTGCATGGCAGTGTGGTGGTGATGGGCTGGTTCACTGCAAGGCTTTACAGTGCATCATACCCAAGCCTACTGCAGAAACAGGCGCACACACAAGTCCATGAGGTGTTGCGCGCTGGCTGCGCGCTTCACAAATTATTGCCAGACCAAACTGCTGACACTTGCTGCAATGAGCTGGAGCAGTATAACAGTGTCCCAACAGCTTGCTGCAGCTGCACCTGAATGAGACCAGCACTGGCTGTGATGATGCTGTGTGCCTTGTGCTGGGATGCGCGCGCCCAGCTCAGATGTGTCACAACCAGACTGAAGGCTGTTTGTACAACTGCAACAAAAGCCAACTGCACCACAAGGTGCAGAACAGTGTCAGGCATGCTGTGCATAGGCCCTGACACAAAACTGCTGTCATGTTCCTGCTGCAAATACATTGTGCAGGGATGAAGCTGCTCCATCGAACTCCAGTTTTGCCACCTCGGCCGCAGTGCAGCAGCTCTCATTCGGTCAGCTGAACCATGCAGTCGAGAACAGCCGATCTGCGTGGTTTGGCTGCAAAAAGTGCGCTGCACAGCATGCTCCATCTCGTCCTGTGCCTACCTGCAGCACGTCTGGCCAGCACGGATCTATGCGCCCCTGATCGTGGAACTCGGGAAACAACATCACACGAGCAGCAGGAGCACGGTAGAGCTGTCCAGCCTCAGCGGAGTGGTCGCCCCAGCGCGCAGCAGCTCTGTGCTGACAGAGATGAGGTGACACCAGGCCTGCGCCAGCGACCGCCAAGCACCCATCAACGATACATCACATCCAGCAAGCCTGTTCCTGACCCTGTGTGTACCTTTTGCATCCGGGAAGCGAGCACAGTGCAGGCAATGCTGGTGCTAGTGATCACAGAAAGCATGACTCAACCCAAAATTCAGAACCCGCAGCAGCATTGCATGCATATACATGGCACCTGGACTGCGCCAGATGAAGGAGCTAGACTCCGTCTTTTCAGCCGCTGTTTGTCCCAGTGACTTGGGCTAAGGAACAGCTTTCCAATGAGCCTGCTCTTGCCATCACAACCTTTTTCAACATGGTACAACCCCATTTCCAGCCCTTTGGAGGGCCATATCTTGACCGATAGTGCACCAAAATGGTTCATTCAAGTCCCAAACTGACCAGAAAGAGCTACAGATTCTGAAAACATGTCTTGTTAATTATAATTTGCACCAGATGACGCCGTGGGGCCCAAAACACCAAAAAAGTGTTTTTTACACTGTTTTTATAACACATAAATATGCATATCTCGGACATCCGTGCCTCTTTTTGCGCTCAGGAAGTCGTGTTGGACGAGTAATGTCGACAAGCGCCTGGGACCAAAGTTTCAGGCTCGCTCCTTCAGGCCTGCCGCAACAAATGTCGCTGTTTCACCCTCATGCACTGCAGATCTGCAACATTTCATGCAAATTCGACACCCCTCAATTCAAGTGCAGCTTGTGGATTTGGGCACAGGATGCCCATAAGAGCGCAGTGATGCCAAGCCCATGAACAAGATAACAAGCAAAGCGCTTGATACAGCGTCATATCACTAGCCAACATTGAGCCTACATGCTATAACACCATGCAGCAAAACGCATGCAGTCGGTCCCAAACTGTCACACAGGTCTGCAGAGCCATGTTACACACAGGAAATGTGAAAAAACCGAGAGGATTCCAAGTAAACACCTTCAAACCATAAGTGCCCAAATTTCAGCACATTGCATGCAGAAACCCCAGCCTAATTCATGTAGGGCTCAGCACAGTTCGATCTCTAAGTCGCTGCCTGAGCTGCACGACTGGTAGTCTGACATCTCACACTCCGAAACAGTGACACGCTGCCTGGGTGGGGTCTCCCTGGCTGTTGGGACACTCATTTGCAGCATTGCAACCCTCCAGGGTCAGTCCAAAATCACAAATCAAGCTCGAAGTCACTATCTGTGCCTGAGTTGCATGACCAGTATTCTGACTCCTCAGACTCTGAAACAAGGACATGCTGGCAGTGTGAAGCACTACTCACTCTAAGAACTGGGACACTGACTTGCAGCATGGCAGCCCTCCAAGACTGCATGGCATCCACTGCATTCTGAGCCAACCTAGGGTGGTACTGCATATCATACCATTTGTGCCACTGCTGCAAGCTGTGACCCATGACCATAGCAGCACCCTGATTGGAAGGGCCAGCTGCAGCATTGTTTGACTGCCTCTCATCAACAAATACCTGCCTGCACATGCTTGGGTTCATGCGCACAGCCCCTTGCTTGACCAGCCAGTTCTGCCAGTACACTGAGAAGACAGCATCATCAAATCTCCTCCCATGCATGTCCATGAACACATATGGGCAGCTCTGGTCAAGCATCCAATGCTGTGCAAGCAGTGCTCTGCGTGGGGCTCCAAGGTAAGTGTGCAGTTGCTGCGCCAGGTCTGATGGCAAATCAATCTCTATAGACACTTGTCCCCACTTGCGTGCATTCTTGTGATGGGGCAGCTTGATGCGCATCAGCAAAGGCGAGATACTTGTGATGTAGAGCTTGTTCCCTTCACAGCCAGGCAGAGTGCAGTCAGGATGCACACATGGTCCTCGATAAGTGGGAGCAAGCAGCCCCCTTACACAAGATATCCTCACTGGAGGCACATGAGAGAAAGTCATCCCTGCCAGGGCTGCATCATGCAAGTCTCTGCTTGTCTCCACCGTCACACCTTGCTGTTGCAGGTTGACCTCAGCCTGCTGCTGGGCACGGTGTATGAGCTGCACAAGCTGTGGAGCTGCTATCCACTTGCCAGCTGCAAGCAGACTGACTGGGCTCTTGTGTGCTCTAGGCAGTTGATCAGTCACCTGCAGCAGTCGCAAGGTACATTCAATGGACAGGAATGGTAAACACAAAGACTGTACAGACCAGGAGTGGCCATTTGACAAGGAAGTTCCTGCACAACCTCATAACAACCAGTAACTGAGTTGTGCATCGTAACACATGGTTATAAGTTGCCAGCTTGGGTTTCGGGTTGAGCAGTTGGGTTGAGGAGCTGGATCAGTAAATGGCTAAGTGGCTGGGCTGTGCACTTCACTCTATGTTCCAACCAAAGGCAAGTACCAACCTGCAGGAAAGTTTTGAGACAACGCCGCTTTACTCACTGCAAGATAGGCATATGCTACATCTCACAGAGTCACCTGAATAAATTCAATGCACTGCTGAGTTGCTGTGGTAATAAAAGCAAGCAATGACCATGTCCTGGGCATACCAAGTTTCAACATTTTAAGTCTTGGACCTGATAATTTGTAGGCACTGCTGTGGCTGGTAGGTACAGTTAACAGGACAAAGATTACTGTTAGCTCAGAACAAGCGTGAGTGCTGAAGACTAAACTCCGTGAACACAAGGGGACTGACAGCTGTGCATGCTGTGATACAGGTGGAAACACAGTGAAACCGAAGGGTGCCGGTTGCAGCCTTGCCACAAATACCACCACACTCAGTGCTCAGTGACAGACTGTGTATGAATGACCAGCATTGGCGCAGAGTATAGTTTGTGCAGCCAGCTGTTGCAAGGCACCACAGTATCACCTGTTGGCCCAGCGTCTCCAGCCACTGTAGTCCCTCCACAAAGCTGGGGTGTTTGCCTCCAGGCTTGGTCTGCCACCATCTCAAGACACGCTTGGCACAGGTTAGGAAGTTCTTGATGGTAAGGTGGCTGTGCTTGGCAGCCATGTGAAAGCTGACATACTGACAGATAAGCGGTGTAGACAGAAACAGCTGCAGGGTGGGCTGTGCAATTTGATGATAATGGTGACAATACCCAGCAAAAAGGAGGATCCCTTTCTCAGAGTTGTACCAAGTGCTGGAGGTGTGACTGCACCCTTTCCTGTCAAGCTGAAAGGGGTTGGTACACCATGCCTTGAACTCTGCCATCTGCTGAGAAAAGGGGGCTCGGCGCACCAGGTACTGGTGTTTGGCATGCAAGCCATGCCTCTGTTTGTAGTCTGCTGGCAGCTGACACTCTGGCAGAGTTAGCGGGAATGGAGTGCTCATCTGCAGCTGGACTGGGTTTGGACTGGGCTGGGCACACAGGACCTGAACATGATCTGGGGTAGGTAATACTGTCGTGGTAGCTGGGCTTGATCTGAGCTGCTCAAAGGCATCCAGGACCACAGCTGGCAAGTTGCAACTCTTGAGTGCTTTGCAGCAGGCTGCTAAGCTGACAAGGGCTACATTGGAGACACAAACACTCAAGCCTCCAAGCCTGACCAGCAGCTGCTTGTCCAGACCAGACAGCATGGGAAGTCTGCCTCTAGTCTGCCTACAGCAAGCCTTGTAGAAGGCTGGGTAGTTGCAGAGCCCATCCAAAGTTGAATTGAAGACTTGCCTTGGGCACAACATCCTGCGCTGCTGTTTGTCGTACATGACAACCAGCTTTGTGGGGTGAGGGGTGCACAGGTGCACCAGTTTGAGGGTGTACTTTGAGCCATCCATGGAGGCACCTGTGTCACACAAGCACCGACTA
>JAABUK010013261.1_pt1 | contig 10315 bp, 8 predicted proteins | sample 5559141 | NCBI WGS metagenome assembly JAABUK01 (sample SAMN10711869, study PRJNA513367) | rock metagenome | isolation source: Antarctica rocks | place: Antarctica: Victoria Land, Pudding Butte nord | collected 2016-01-03 | reverse complement strand
ACCAGCCAGTGCGGCGCCTGCGTCGTCCATGTCGACGGCAAGTCGGTCAAGGCCTGCACCATGCTCGCCGTCCAGGCCAACGGCGCCCAGATCACCACCATCGAGGGCATCGCCGCCGCCGACGGCACCCTCCACCCCATGCAGGAGATGTTCCGCGAACACCACGCGCTGCAGTGCGGCTTCTGCACCCCCGGCATGGTCATGAGCGCCATCGACCTGGTCAACCTCCACCCCGAAGGCCTCTCCGAGGACCAGATCCGCCACGGTCTCGAAGGCAACCTCTGCCGCTGCACCGGCTACCACAACATCGTCAAAGCCATCGCCGCCGCCTGGCCCCTGATGCACAACAAACAAGCCCAAGCCGCCTAACCCGACCCCACTCCAAAACCCCCTCTCCCGCTGGCGGGAGAGGGCAGGGGTGAGGGTGGGACAAGCCAACACAAAACCAATCCCGCCAAAAACAAAAACAGGGAGGAAACGACCATGGGTTTCGAAGGCATCGGCGCCTCCGTGCGACGCAAGGAAGACCATCGCTTCCTCAGCGGCCGAGGCAACTACACCGACGACATCAACCGCCCCGGTCAGCTCTACGCCATCATCCGCCGCTCCGACCGCCCCCACGCCCGCCTCCTCTCGGTCGACACCGCCGCCGCCAAGGCCGCCCCCGGCGTGATCGCCGTCTACACCGGCGCCGACCTCGACGCCGACGGCATCGGCGGCGTCCCCTGCGGCTGGCAGATCCACAACAAGGACGGCTCGCCCATGGCCGAGCCCAAGCACCCCGTCCTCGCCACAGGCAAGGTCCGCCACGTCGGCGACCCGGTCGCCGTCGTCATCGCCGACACCCGCGAGCAGGCCAAGAACGCCGCCGAACTCCTCGACATCGCCTACGAGGACCTCCAGGGCTTCGCCACCATGAAGGAAGCCATCGCCCCCGGCGCCCCCCTCGTCCACGACGACGCCCCCGGCAACGTCTGCTACGACTGGCACATCGGCGACAAGGACGCCGTCGAGCAGGCCTTCGCCCGCGCCACCCACCGCGTCAAGCTCGACCTCCACAACAACCGCCTCGTCCCCAACGCCATGGAGCCCCGCGCCGCCATCGGCGAGTTCGACCGCTCCTCCGGCGACTACACCCTCTACACCACCAGCCAGAACCCCCACGTCATCCGCCTGCTCATGGGCGCCTTCGTGCTCCACATCCCCGAAAACAAGCTCCGTGTCGTCGCCCCCGACGTCGGCGGCGGCTTCGGCTCCAAAATCTACCACTACGCCGAGGAAGCCATCGTCACCTGGGCCGCCGGCAAACTCGCCCGCCCCGTCAAGTGGCTCGCCGACCGCTCCGAGGCCTTCATCTCCGACGCCCACGGCCGCGACCACGACAGCACCGCCGAGATGGCGCTCGACGCCGAAGGTAACTTCCTCGCCCTGCGCGTGCAAACCCTCTGCAACATGGGCGCCTACCTCAGCACCTTCGCCCCCTGCGTCCCCACCTACCTCTCCGCCACCCTGCTGGCCGGCGTCTACAAAACCCCGGCCATCTACGCCGAGGTCAAGGCCGTCTTCACCACCACCGTCCCCGTCGACGCCTACCGCGGCGCCGGCCGCCCCGAGACCACCTACCTGCTCGAGCGCCTGATGGACGTGATCGCCCACGACACCGGCCTCGACAAGATCGAGCTCCGCCGCCGCAACTTCATCCCCACCGACGCCTTCCCCTACCAGACCCCGGTCGCCCTCCAATACGACAGCGGCGACTACTTCACGACGCTCCGCGTCGGCCTCGAGCAATCCGACTGGAACGGCTTCCCCGCCCGCCGCGCCGAAGCCGCCAGCCGCGGGCGGCTCCGCGGCATCGGCATCTCCACCTATGTCGAGGCCTGCGGCATCGCCCCCTCGGCCGTCGTCGGCTCCCTCGGCGCCCGCGCCGGCCTCTACGAATGCGCCAACATCCGCGTCCACCCCACCGGCAGCGTCACCGTCTTCACCGGCGCCCACAGCCACGGCCAGGGCCACGAGACCACCTTCGCCCAGCTCGTCGTCGACCAGCTCGGCGTCCCCATGGACCAGATCGACATCGTCCACGGCGACACCGCCAAGATCCCCTTCGGCATGGGCACCTACGGCAGCCGCAGCCTCGCCGTCGGCGGCTCCGCCATGGTCAAGGCCATGGACAAGATCATTACCAAGGGCAAGCGCATCGCCGCCCACCTCATGGAAGCCGCCGTCACGGACATCGAGTTCAAAGACGGTCGCTTCAGCGTCGCCGGCACCGACAAGAGCAAGGCATTGTCAGAAGTGTCCCTCGCCGCCTACATCCCCCACAACTACCCGATCGACGAGATCGAGCCCGGCCTCGACGAGACCGCCTTCTACGACCCCAAGAACTTCACCTACCCCGGCGGCTGCCACGTCTGCGAAGTGGAAATCGACCCCGACACCGGCACCGTCTCCATGATCAACTTCACCGCCATCGACGACATCGGCCGCGTCATCAACCCCATGATCGTCGAGGGCCAGGTCCAGGGCGGCGTCGCCCAGGGCATCGGCCAGGCATTGATGGAAAACACGTTCTATGATCAGCAGGGCCAGTTGGTCACCGGCTCGTTCATGGACTATCAGATGCCCCGCGCCCACGACTTCGCCGGGCTTCACGTCGGCACCGAGAACACCATGTGCACCCATAATCCGCTGGGCTCCAAAGGCGTCGGCGAAGTCGGCGCCATCGGCAGCCCCCCGGCCGTCATCAACGCCGTCGTCGACGCCCTGCGCGACTACGGAATCCGCCACTTCGACATGCCGGCCACGCCGGAAAAGATCTGGACCATCATCCAAGCCAACCAGCCCCGCATGGCGGCCGAGTAAGGATCCTTTCATGTACGACTTCACCTACACCAAGCCCACCTCCATCCCCGACGCCCTCAAGGCGCTCGGCGCCGACCCCGAAGCAAAACCGCTCGCCGGCGGCCAGACCTACATCCCCGTCCTCAAGCAGCGCCTCGCCAAGCCCACCGCCCTCGTCGACCTGTCCGCGCTCGGCCTCTCCGGCATCACCGAGACCGACGGCAAGATCCGCATCGGCGCGATGACCACGCACCACATGATCGAGTCCAACGAGGCCATCCAGCGCCACATCCCCGGCCTGGCCAAGATGGCCTCCTGGATCGGCGACACCCAGGTCCGTCACCGCGGCACCATGGGCGGCTCGCTCGCCAACAACGACCCCTCCGCCTGCTACCCCTCCGCCGTCCTCGCCTGCGGCGCCACCATCGTCACCGACAAGCGCAGCATCGAAGCCGACGACTTCTTCCAGGGCATGTTCACCACCGCCCTGGAACCCGGTGAGCTCATCACCGCTATCGAGTTCCCGTTCATGGAAAAATCCAACTACGAAAAGTTCCGCAACCCGGCCAGCCGCTACGCCATGGTCGGCGTCTTCGTCGCCAAGGGTCCCCACGGCACCCGCGTCGCCATCAGCGGCGCCGGCCAGAGCGGCGTCTTCCGCCACGCCGAAATGGAGCAGGCGCTCACCAAGACCTGGTCCGCCGACGCCGTCCGCGACATCAAGACCCCCGCAGACAACCTCAACGGCGACATCCACGCCAGCCCCGAATACCGCGCCCACCTCATCGGCGTCATGGCCCGCCGAGCCGTCGAAGCCGCCTAACCCCCCCTTCTTCTCCCTCTCCCGCTGGCGGGAGAGGGTCGGGGTGAGGGTGGTCCCCGCCAACCCCCCGCACCCCGCGCCAGCAACAGGACAACAATGCCCCACCCCTTCACCGCCGAAGACCTCGACACCCTCAAGCAGTGGGACACCCCCACCATCTGCAACGGCCTCGAGATCATCGTCCCCGAACGCCGCGCCATCGGCTTCACCGTCGAACCCGTCCAAGCCGCCGACCGCGCCATGAAACCAATCGTCGGCCTGGCCCGCGTCGGCTTCATCCGCGCCAAAGAACAACCCCGCTCAACCGTCGCCAACCGAATGGAATGGTACGACTACGTCGCCAAAGCCGACCTCCCCACCATCGTCGTCCTCCAGGACCTAGACGACCGGCCCGGCTACGGCGCCTGGTGGGGCGAAGTGAACTCCGCCATCCACAAGGCCCTCGGCGCCCTCGGCTGCGTCACCAACGGCTCCTTCCGCGACTGCGACATGCTCGCCCCCAACTTCCAGATCATCGGCGGCCGCATCGGCCCCAGCCACGCCCATGTCCACGTCGTCGACTTCGGCAAACCCGTCGACGTCCTCGGCATGCACGCCGTCCACGACGACGTCATCCACGCCGACTTCCACGGCGCCGTCATCATCCCCGCCGAAGCCGTAAAGCGTCTCCCCGCCGCCATCGACCTCGTCAGCCGCCGCGAAAAAGTCATCCTCGACGTCGTCAACAACCCCGGCTTCACCCCCGAAAAGCTCCGCCAAGCCCTAAAAACCTCCGGCGAGATCCACTAGGTCCCGGCCGCACGCCCGCATCAGGCCGCGCGCTGCGACGCAACCGGCCCTTGACACCCGGCCCTTGACACCGGCCAGGTAAGTATTCCTAACTGACCGCCTGATGCAGACCCCGGCCACCCCCGACCAGGAGACAAGGCGAGAGCGCAACATCCGCCTCGCCCAACGCATGCTCGACCGCGGCGAACAATGCCTCGACGACCTCGACACCATCGAGGACCCCGACCGCCGCGTCCACGCCTACGAAGCCGTCTCCCGCGCCATCCGCCGCAACATCGCCCTCGTCGAAGCCCTCGACCGCCCGGCCGCCCCCAAGCCAGCCCTCCCGGACCCCGCCCCCCGCCGCGTCGCCGCCCGCGTCCGCATCATCCGCGGCGTCGAAGACGCCATCGCCACCGGCGCCCGCGACCGCACCCACGCCCGAACCCTCACCAACGAGCTGCTCGACCGCCTCGAAGACCCCGAGCTCGAGGACGAGATCGACACTCGCCCCCCGGAAGACATCCTCGCCGACATCCTTCGCGACCTCCGCCTCGCCACCCCCTTCGCCGGCAAGCGCCGCACCCCCGCCGACATCGCCACCCTGCGCGCCCGCGCCGCCGGCCGCCCCGTCCCGGACCGGCCCGAACCCAAACCCGAGCCCGAGTCCGAGCCCGAACCCGAACCCGAACCCCTCCCGGCCCCAACCCAGGACCGCCCCAAACCCGAACGATCCGAAAACCCCGTATACGACCGCTCCATGGACCCCGACGGCGTCCTGGCCGGAATCCTCCGCTGCGCCCGAAAACAATCCGGTGGCTGAGCCACCACCCGCGTGTCACAAGGCGATACCACCATTATCGCCGAGGACACGCTCCGACATGCCCGCCAGTTCGTCCCCGCTCGTCCAGAGCCATCCCGCCTGGTACCGCGTCCTCTACATCCAGGTCCTCATCGCCATCGCGCTCGCCGTCGTCCTCGGCGTCGTCGCCCCCGAGTTCGCCAAATCGCTCAAATGGCTCGGCGACGCCTTCATCGGCCTCATCCGCATGATGATCGCCCCCATCATCTTCTGCACCATCGTCCACGGCATCGCCTCCATGGGCGACCTCAAGAAGGTCGGACGCGTCGGCATCAAGGCTCTCGTCTACTTCGAAATCGTCTCCACCTTCGCCCTCCTCATCGGCGTCGTCGTCGGCGAGATCGTCCACCCCGGCGCAGGCTTCGGCGCCGACCCGGCCACCCTCGACCCCAAGGCCGTCGCCACCTACGCCAGCGCCGCCGCCAAGGACAGCACCGTCGCCCACATCCTCGCCCTCATCCCCAAAAGCTTCCTCGACCCCTTCGCCACCGGCGACTTGCTCCAGGTGCTGCTGATCTCCATCCTCACCGGAATCGTCGTCACCGGCCTCGGCGACCGCGCCCCCCAGGTCGGACAAATCGTCGAAGTCGCCGGACAGATCTTCTTCCGCATCATCGGCCTGGTCGTGAAGCTCGCTCCCATCGGCGCATTCGGCGCCATGGCCTTCACCATCGGCCAATACGGCCTCTCCAGCCTCGGCCGCCTCGCCGGCCTCGTCGGCACCTTCTATCTCACCAGCCTGCTCTTCGTGGTCGTCGTCCTCGGCATCGTCGCCAGGTTCAACGGCTTCTCCATCTTCCGCTTCATCGCCTACATCAAGGACGAGCTCCTCATCGTGCTCGGCACCTCGTCCTCCGAGACCGTCCTGCCGCAGTTGATGTTGAAGATGGAAGGCCTCGGCGCCTCAAGATCCGTCGTCGGCCTGGTCGTGCCCACCGGCTACAGCTTCAACCTCGACGGCACCAACATCTACATGACCCTGGCGACCCTCTTCCTCGCCCAGGCCGTCGGCGTCGACCTCAGCTTCGGCCAATACGCCACCATCATCGCCGTCGCCATGCTCACATCCAAGGGCGCCTCCGGCGTCACCGGCGCCGGCTTCATCACCCTGGCTGCAACGCTCGCCGCCATCCCCAACAACCCGGTCCCCGTCGCCGCCATGACCCTCGTCCTCGGCATCGACAAATTCATGAGCGAATGCCGCGCCCTCACCAACCTAGTCGGCAACGGCGTCGCCTGCGTCGTCGTCAGCAGCTGGGAAGGCGAACTAGACCGCACCAAGCTAAATGCCGCCCTAGCCCACCCCATCCAAACCAGCACCACCATAGAAGCCAAGCCCCTAGACCAAGTCATCTAACCTCGATCATCTCCTTCTCCCGCTGGCGGGAGAGGGTAGGGGTGAGGGTGGAAAAGCCCAACAACAGCACTCACCCCAAAGTAATGAACCCACCCCCCCAAACCGTCATGGCCCGGCTCGTCCGGGCCATCCACGCCTTTCTAGCCCAAAGTAATGAACCCACCCCCAAGCACCCGACCGTCCCGATACATCACGCAAGCCTGCCCCGGAGCCGCCACCCCAGCACCATCCAACACCACCTCAGCCCCAACCGCACTCCGCCGCACCGTCGCCCAATGCGGCGCCTCCCGCGCCCGCAACTTCACCTCGCAGCGAAACACCGCCGCCTCGTCCGACAACCAATTCATATCCCGCAACGACACCGTCGCCGGCCCCGCCGGCACCGCCCCCCCCACCACCCGGTTCCGCGCCGCATCCAGCGCCAGCACCGCCCCCACGCCGCCCAACCCCCGCCGTTGCCCGACCGTGTACCGCGCCAATCCCGAATGCCGCCCCACCACGGCCCCCGCCGCGTCCACGAGATCCCCCGGCGCCAACGCCTCCGGCCGCATCCGCGCCACCAGATCCGAGTACCGCCCCGAAGGCACGAAACAAAGATCCTGGCTGTCCGGCTTCTCCGCCACCGCCAACCCCAGCCGAACCGCCTCCGCCCGCACCGCCGCCTTGTCCGCCATCTCCCCCAACGGAAACCGGCAGAACGCCAACTGCTCCCGCGTCGTCGCGAACAGGAACCAGCTCTGGTCCCGCTGCAGATCCAGCGCCCGATGCAGCTCCGCCCCCGCCGCCCCCTCGACCCGGCGAACGTAATGCCCCGTCGCCATCGCCGCAGCGCCCAGATCCCGCGCCAACCCCAGCAAATCCGTGAACTTGACGCTCTGGTTGCACCGGACGCACGGGATCGGCGTCTCGCCGCGCGCATAACTATCCGCGAAGTCCTCGATGACAGCCGACCGGAACCGCGCCTCCGCATCGATCACGTAATGCGCGATCCCCAACCGGTCCGCCACCTCCCGCGCATCGCCGATGTCCCGACCGGCGCAGCAAGCCCCCTTCCGACCCGCCGCCGCCCCATGGTCATACAATTGCAGCGTGACGCCGATCACCTCATGCCCGGCCTCCGCCAGCAGCCCGGCCACCACCGAGCTGTCCACGCCGCCGGACATCGCGGCGACGATGCGCATGGAAGCCTCCCGTCAGCCTTGAGCGTTGCGCGTGCTGGCGGGCAACCGCACCACCAACCCGTCCAACGCCGGCGTCATCACGATCTGGCACCCCAGCCGGCTGGTCTCCTCCAGCCCGAACGCCAGGTCGAGCATGTCCTCCTCGTCCTCCGTCGGCTTGGCCAGCTTGGCGAACCACGCGGGATCGACGATCACATGGCACGTCGAGCACGCCAGCGAACCCTCACAGGCCCCCTCGATGTCCACGTCGAACTTGTGCGCGATCTCGAGCACCGACAGCCCCAACGGAGCGTCGACCTCGCGCGGCTGGCCATTCTTCTCGATAAAAATCATCTTCGGCATCTAGGCTTCGGCTCCGGCCAAGGCGTTGGCAGCACGAGCGGCGTCGCTCAGCGCGGCCGCGGCGAAATCCACATCCGCCCGGCTGGTAAATCGTCCCAGCCCGATACGCAAGGTGCGCGACGCCGCGTCCGCGTCCAACCCCAGCGCGCGCAATACATAGCTCGGCTCCACCGCCGCCGAACTGCACGCCGACCCCGTTGAAACGCACAGATCCGGCATCGCCCGCAACATCTCCAGCGCCGGGGCAGGGAAGGTGAGGTTCAGGTTCCCCGCCACCCGGTGCGCGCGCGACCCGTTCAGCACCACCGGCACCGACAACCGTTCCAACAACCGCTCCCGCAACGCCCCGATCCGCTCCTGCTCCTCCGCCATCTCCGCCCCAGCGAGCCGGCACGCCTCGCCCAACCCCACGATCCCAGGCGTCGGCAACGTCCCCGCCCGCAGCCCGCGCTCCTGCGCCCCGCCCGAGAACAACGCCGCCAGCCGTACCCGCGGCCGCCTCCGCACATACAGCGCGCCCACCCCCTTCGGCCCATACAGCTTGTGCCCGCTCAGGCTCATCAGATCGATCCCAGCCACGTCCAGCCCGATCTTCCCCGCCGCCTGCGCCGCATCGCAGTGAAACAGCGCCCCTGCCGCCCGAGCCATCGCCGCCAACCCCGCGATGTCCTGGATCACCCCGGTCTCGTTGTTCACCGCCATCACGCTGACCAGCAGCGTCGGCACCGCCAACGCCTCCAGCAACCGCGCCGGGTCCACCAATCCATCCCGCTCCACCGGCAGCACCACCGGCTCGAACCCCTCCGCCGCCAGGTCCGCCACGCTCTCGAGCACGCATTTATGCTCCGTCGCCACCGTGATGACCCGCCGCCGCCCATCTCCGCTCGCCAACGCATGCCGCGCCGCGCCCTTGATCGCGATGTTGTTGCTCTCCGTCGCGCCAGACGTGAACACCACCTCACGCGCCTCCGCCCCGATCAGCGCCGCCACCTGAGCACGCGCCAGCTCCACAGCCTCCGCCGCCTCCTGGCCCATCCCGTGCTCGGCGCTGTGCGGATTGCCGAACCGCTCCGTGAACCACGGCAGCATCGCCTCCAGCACCCGAGGGTCGAGCGCTGTCGTCGCCTGGTTGTCGAGATAGACGGGCCGGTTCTGTCGCATTCGCTTGATATGGGCCCCGCGATTAATGCACCAATGCGAGCCGGGCCGCCAAAGCCGAATACGCCGTCGCAAACGCCTCGACATCCCCCGCCGTGACGTTCCACGGCAGGCTCACCCGAATCGCCTCGCCCGCCAACGCCCCCACCCCCATCGCCTCGAGCACATGGCTCCGAGCCACCTTCCCGCTGCTGCAAGCCGACCCGGCCGAGACCGCCACCCCCGCCATGTCCAACGCAATCACCTGCGTCTCCGCCCGCACCCCCGGCAAGCCGAGGCACACCGTATTCGGCAACCGATCGACGCCCCCCAGCACGATCCCACCCGCCGCCAGCCCCGCCCGCTCGACCGCCCCCCGCAACGCCAGCGTCCCGGCCGGCGCCAAACCGGCCGCAGCCGCAAACCCGGCAATGGCCGGCAGGGCAGGGGTCCCCCCGCGCCGGCCGCGCTCCTGCCCCCCGCCGGAGATCAGCGGCGCGATGTCCCCGCCATCGGCCAACAGCAAAGCCCCAGCACCCTTCGGTCCACCCAGCTTGTGCCCCGACAAGGCCAGGCTGTCCGCGCCCAGCCCGGCCAGCGACACCGAAATCCGCCCAGCCGCCGGAACCGCGTCCACATGCAGCCGCGCCCCGTGACGCCGGCACAACCGCGCCGCCTCCGCCACCGGCTGGATCGTCCCGGTCTCGTTATTGGCCAGCATCAAGCATACCAACGCCGGCCCGCCGCCCGCCAGCAACCGCTCCAACGAGGCAAGATCGGCCACCCCGTCGCCATCGACCGCGATCACCTCCGCGCCGCGGCAGGCGCTCCGGATCGCGTCATGCTCGGTCGCGCCAATGACGATCCGCCGCCCGGCGCCCAGCGCGGCGACCGCCAGCGCATCCGCCTCGGTCCCCCCCGAGGTGAACACCACCCCGTCCACCGGCGCCTCGAACCGCTCCGCCACCGCCCGCCGGCTCGCCTCCAGCAGCCGCCGCGCC
>JAABUK010013259.1_pt1 | contig 10316 bp, 7 predicted proteins | sample 5559141 | NCBI WGS metagenome assembly JAABUK01 (sample SAMN10711869, study PRJNA513367) | rock metagenome | isolation source: Antarctica rocks | place: Antarctica: Victoria Land, Pudding Butte nord | collected 2016-01-03 | reverse complement strand
TGGACATTATTTGAACAAAAGCATAGGCCATGAAGTTGCTGACTCTGATAGAGGACAGACACACATACAAGGTCTGGCAGATGCATCATTTGCGTGACAAAATTGTTAGCTGAAAACGCTGGCCACATTATCAGCAAGAGCGTGCAAAAGTATGATCTCCAGCTGCCCAGAAAAGTGCAGATTGAAACGGTGCCTGCTGAGCAAACTAGTTCTGAGACTTCTTGATCTTCCTGTATGGCAAGTTGCCAATGATGCCGGGCAGATCCCGATCACTAGCCTGCAACATGCACAGTAAAGTGAGGAACATCCCCTGGGTGTGTAAATACCGTCTGTATTTGTAAAGATGCACTCTGGTTTGTGCATGCAATGACCTTTGATCCATGAGTGATGAGCTAGGAGCATCACATGAAACCTACACATAATGTCTTCAAAACCTCTGAAATCACATGCGGCTGTGCATGGCATGCTTGTTTGCAACTCCAGATTGTCCACGCTCACATCTAAACTAACTTGTGCAAATTATCACAGACTTGGCATGATTGCTCGTGCGGGTGAACGCGGATCACGTGCAAGGAACGCTATTGTCTGAGAACATAGAAGCAGAGGCGACTGTGACATTTGGGTTGAGATTGACTCCATACATGCCAGTGCATGTTGAGATAGTACACTTGTTCATGTTCATGTTCTTACTGTCACAGCAGCTCAGGGGTGCACGAAATATGAGCTACGTATGATCACCAGATGCGCCTTGCCCAGGTTTGATAATCGCTTGCTGGACTTCTTCTCGTTGATGTGCTGCTTGCCAGGGTGTCTCAAGATCACCTTCCCTGTGCCTGTCACCTTGTATCGCTTTGCTGCTGCCTGATGCGACACATAACTTTGGTGAGCTTGCTGGAGAGACTCGACTGCTAATGTACTCGTGACGAGCTTATATGTGCGACTACAGCCTCAGCAATGCGGTCGCCCTATGCAGGAGAAAGAAAGAGCCCAAGCTGTGTATGACAAAATTGGATACCTTTCTAGTCTTTAGCTTGCCACACACTAGCAAACAGGGCTGCTGCTGTGTTAGTGCCTGCAAGAACAACGCTGACTTAACCACCCTGAGATTATGCCTGCATCTGGTGCAAGGAGCAGCAGCAAAACACTACTTGGGGCTGTTGTCGCTGCTGAAGCTGTTGGCCCGCGCTGAAAGTGCATCTTCTGCAGGTCATACTGGAGGTGCAGCTTCTGACAGCAGAGGTTGAGAGCTTCTGAGGGTGGGCCTGCACGCGAGCAGCACAGGCGTTTGCAGGCAGGTACAGCCACAACAACCTGTGTTTGAACGCCTGCTGAGTCACTGACCTGATGCAGTGACATTGCTTGTAGAGATGCGCACAAAGACGTTCCCATGGCTCGTTCAGCGGTGGTGTTGCACTCTTCTTGTTGCGAAAGCTCAAACAGTGGAGGCCTCTGCCAAATGAACCTATGCAAAGTACTGCAGAATGTACTGCGGTTCAGATCAATGGATTCTAAAGCTCTCGAGTACAATGCCTCATCTTGTCGCTGTCTGCGGTCGTCAGGTGTCTTGCGCAACAAAACTCACGCGTGTCTGCATTCCGCCATCATGTCTCTCGCCATGACCTCCGCTTTGCCATGCGCACACGCCAAGGCTGGCTGCAACACCAAGGCTTTCCGGCCACAAGCCCGATCTGCTTCAAGAGTAGCTAGGTCTTCTCACGTCGTGAAGGCTTCAGTTGCAGACATGGAGCTGGTACCAGACAGCAACAGACGAACAGTGATGAACTTGTTGCTTGTCGGCGCCATTGGACTGCCTGTAGCGTCGTTGGCCGGGTATGCTTTAAAGCAACTGCTGTTCTTGCATTTGATGTCTGTAAGGACGCATAGACTTAACACATTATGCTGTCTTGCAGGCCTTTCATTTACTTCTTCGTACCAAAGTCGTAAGTCCCTGCAGGATTGTCTTCTGACGTGAAACAAGAGTACACAATAGGCAGTCCTGCTGACCTGCTTTGTCTTTTGTGCAGAGCTGGTGGAGGTAGTGCAGGCATTGCAGCAAAGGATGCTCTTGGCAATGATGTCAAGGCATCTCAATGGTTGAAGTCTCACCCTGCTGGTGACCGTAACTTGGTGCAGGGCCTCAAGGTGACAGGCACCTGCAGTGTGCTGTTCTGACGTCTTCAACATATGCACCGGCTGACAGAGTACTGCTTGTTTTTGCAGTCAGACGCCACATACTTGGTGGTAACAGACGATGGACAGATTGAGAAATATGGCCTGAACGCAGTGTGCACACACTTGGGATGTGTTGTGCCCTGGAACAACGTAAGTGCTCTCACAGCACTTATGAGCTCTACAATCTTCTCACTATACTGTAGGAGCTATGCAATCTGACAACACTTTGGTACATCTGACTAATGGCATAGAGGCTCAATGCTTAGCGTACATGCATGAATGCAGAACGAGAAGAAGTTCAAGTGCCCATGCCACGGCAGCCAGTACAACAGGGAAGGAAAGGTGGTCCGTGGACCTGCACCCCTGGTACGTTCCTGAGAAATTGGCTGCTGAAGTGCTTTACTGTTAATGTTGCACAGCAGACAGAGAGTATGATACATCCCAGCTATATCCTGTTTTATGATGCTGATCTAGCAATCTGATATGCCTGCATCAGATTTATGATAGTCGTGAATTATAGTTGTTGATCCAGCTGTGCTTCTCATGCAGTCTCTTGCGTTGGCGCATTGCAACATCAATGATGACGCAGTCACCTTCACACCTTGGACTGAGACTGACTTCCGAACTGGCGAGAAGCCATGGTGGATCTAGAAGCTTATTCAGCTTGTGCTGTTTGTACTCTGCATACTGCCTCAGTCTTACCTTGAACACAGGATCACAGGATCTGGCTTGTTACAGAGCAGCAACAGTTGTGTGCCTTCTGCCAGCACATTGCTGCCTTTAGCCAATTTTGTATTGACATTGAATGCAAATATGAGACAGCCTTAGAGGTTGATGCCTACAATGTCAAAACTGTGCTGCCTAGCTTCTGTAAATGATTTTGATTAAAGCAGAGACGCCTGCAGACGAACCTCACGACAGCTGTCTGTGCAGCAACTGTTATGGTTAAATTATGGTAGCACTTGCATCCCCATCAGGATCAGTGAGTTTGAGTGCACCTGAGCAGTTCTGTTGGTTCTGTTGGCAGAACTGAAAAAGAGTGCACGGGAGCAATCGCAAAATTGCATGCATGTACAGCCTTGTACTATGCAGCAGACTGCTGTGTTTGTGGTCTTCTGTCTAAAAAGCTGTCATCAGACCGCAAGTGCAACACTGTTTCATGTGTAACAATCATTGACATTGACATTATGTCTATTCTTCTTGCCGCTGTCGTGGAGCACATTTGATAATGTCATCGACTCTCAGGATCATTTCAGAAGCCTCTGTGGCTGACAGAATAATCTGTTCCTTGACCTGCAAAACGAAAACCACAGCTTGAAAGTTCACTAATCTGAACTCCCATAAGGAGGCATCACTGGATCATCACCGGATTCATACCACTAAGAAAAACGCCATCAAGAAAGCATGGCTTGTATATCACTGCAGTAGTCAAGCAGCAGGATGCATTTGCCGTGCTCACCCGGTAGCATTCATAGATGCCTAGATCTGCCATGTCCCCAGCCTTTCCTAGCACAACATCTACACCCATCCGTGTGTTGTCTTCTGCATGCGCCGCTCTCAGCTGTGATATCAACTCAGCTGAGTCTAGGCCTGCAGCAGCCAGACCATGTGATGTGAAACCCTGACATACGGTATGAGTACGGACTGCCTTTAGAACTTCAGGCAAGGTTAACAAGAGACAGCTTCAAAGGTGGCACATGTTTGGCCCACTAGCTGGTTGTTCCTTTGGAAAACAGAGCACAGCTGATCCACCTCCTTACGATTGGATGCCAAGAGGGTCAGGGGTTGGTACTGCTGTTCCCAGAACACTGAGATGAGAGAGCTCACCAGCATTGTCACAGATGGTGCCAGGGATTGCTCTCAGGGCACGAGCATATGCTTCTATGGCAAGGCTCTTCTTGCCGGGCGTCCTTGCTGCCTTCTCCTCGACTACCTGTTTGTACACATGGCTTTCAAATACAGACCAACCTCCGGACATCATGCTCACTAATAGCTTGGCTCAGTCATTCAGGCGTCTACCAACTAGGATCCACACTTCCTTCCGCTCACTGAGTGGACAATCTCTGCTGGCTGTGCACACATTCATAAAAAGCAGTACGGACTAGGCCACAAGTGCCATCCTCTGTTACCACATGAGCATGCAACTGGGCACCGTAATGCTTGTTGACAACCAGCTGGATGGACTAAAGTGACATGGAGGGGGTTGGGGGCACCTTGGCCATTTGCATTTCAGGGTAGCCGCCACCGTAGATGACTCTGGAGTCCTGCACAGTCTGCTGGAGCACACACAGGGCATCGTGCAGACTCCTCTCTGCCTCATCTAGCACATGAGAACCTGCACGCAACATCATCTTTAATATACGACAGCGGAGGAGCTTGAGCTGCATCACAACAACTTGACTGATCATGGAGAGCAGATTGGACAATGCCCTCCTCTTGAAAGCAAAGTGGCCAAGGCCCTTGCAACGCCAAGACTTACTAAAGCATGTTGTAGGGGGCAAGAACGTATAAGTGAGCCACCTTGAGCCCAAACGCAAGGGGACTTGCCATCAATGCTGCTGCGTGTTCACAGCAACAGCCAAACAACCTCAGATGATTGGTAGGAACAAGCAAGCAGCAGCAGCAGTAGCAGCAGTAGCAGCAGCAGCAGCAGCAGCAGCAGCAGCAGCAAGGGCAGGTGCTTACTGGCTCCTCGGAGGACAATGGTGCAGGCTTCCCCCATCTCCACTCCTGAGAAGTGGATCAGCTTGTCCTCCCCAATCATGATCTCCTCGATCAGCTTGCAGCTGCCCAGCTTCAGCTTGTCAGGGCTGTCAAAGGTGGATGCAATCTCACCACCTGCACCCACAAGCAAGCTGAGCGACCACATCGCAACCAAACATACAGACTGGCTGAGCGACCACATCGCATCATGTCACCAGGTCTTTCCATGTACTGAACTTGTTTTCATTGCCACAGCAGCAGCAACAGCCACGAACAAGCTCAACTGTCCATTGCTGATTCTTGACGCTGCTACTTGTGCTGCAACTTGTGTCGCAATGGTTGATTGAGACATTCATGAGACAGTGCATCGTTTGTGTTGCTTCAATCTGATGACTTGTCAAATATGCAAGCACACAACACTGTGTCGATGTCCAGGAGATTTGACATATGTAGAGGTTTGCAGCCAACATACTATGCCACACGCTTCGTATTCAAAATGTTCAACACACTGGTTTGGGTTGGTGATGCATGCAAGATTGCGTGCTCACAGCAATACACGCCAAAAACGAGGGATTCTCTACAACATCTTCACAATGTACAAACACGTGTTTACTGTCCCCAGAAGTTTCTCTTACATTGCAAGTGTAGGGGTGACATTTCTGAATTGAAATAGACGTTCCAATGTTGAAAAGAGCTTGGGGACTGTCCACGGAACTGCAACAGGAACCTGAGCTCACAACAGAGCTGACCTGTGACAAGCGCCAGCCTCTCAATGCCATCAAAGTCAGCGTGCTCAATGGCCATGACACCAGCGTCTGCAAAGATCTCCTCGGGGAAGTTGTAGATGAGCTGGCGGTTGACAAAGCAGTTGAGGCCCTGGCTGATGATGTTCTCCACCTTGGCGCGCATCTTCTCCTTCTCTGCCTTCTCTATATCTGCCACCTGCACCGCCACACACCTGGTCATGACTTGCCTTTTGCAGTCAGTAATCCCACACACACAGACCTGGTCATGACTTGCCTGGCAGATTGCACCACACAACCCATATGACATTTAGCACATTGACTGGGAAGAGAGTACGTGACAAGCTGTGTGCATGATCTATGACAATCATTAGGTGCCTGTGCATACTTGTCTCTCAGATTCTCCGGTGTATGTCTGACATGAGTAACACAAGGCGTGTCATGAGTAACACAAGGTCTGTCTAACACAAGGGGTTGCATGCTGCATTAGCTTCTGTGCATGCATCTAGAGCCAGTCACCCCACACAGTGAGTATCGCTACAACTGTGAGAGAGTTGGCTATTCAGAGCAGCTAAGAGGTGACTTGATTGTCATGATGATAAGTCACATGAGCAGGTGCCTAAGAAGGTGGACCTTGGCCATGGAGTCCACGCGCACTCTAGCACCATAGATCTTGATCTTATCGGTGTCCATGGCTGTGTTGGCCACCAGGATCTTGGCATTCTCAATCCTTTTGGGCTGGCCTACTCCTATCCTCTTGTCTAGAATGAAGCCCTCATCCAAGAAGGACTCCTGCAGGTTTTATTTCTGTCAGAAGCAACTTTGACAGTTCAGAACGCCAAAAGGCAATGTTGGCATGTAGGGTCTGCCCTTTCAATGTTCATGGAGTAGTCAGCAAAGGATGCAGCTACTACAAATAGACACAGCATCTGGAACAACTGCAATGGAATGCTTGGGTCAGCTTTGTAGTGGTGCAGGGCTAAGTCAACAGAACTTCCAACGCACCAAGAGCCTCCTCTGAACAGGCCATGATGACAGCACTTCAGAGTTTGCATATTTATGACAGCACTTCGGAGTTTGCATGTTGATTAACCTGTATCTTCACAGAGCTTCCAAGCATAACAAAATCTGATGGACAGCAGGCTTAACAGTCAAGAAGCTTGTAATTTGCAGAAGGCAGTACCTTGAGTGTGCCTCCAGTCTTCTTGATGATGTGTATGCTTTCCAGGTTGCTGCTGCCCTTCAGCCTCAGCACGGCGTCCACAGCCAGGCGGGCAAAGTGCTCCTTGTCTTGCGTCAGGATCTTGGAGCTGCGCCATGAGACAGCTTGTGAGTGAGTGAAAGAGGCGCACTGTGCGTTCAGACCAATCAGCCAGCAGCAGTATGCTTTTCATGCAAGACATTTTTGAACTCCATGCATCAATGGTCATGCCTAGGTAAAGGCGTCTGAGTGCAGCATATGAGCGGGAGTGTAGGCCCATGCAAACTCTGCAACTCATCACAACCAGAACGTCATGCTGACGCTTCAGAGCATCAGCAACAAGAGCAAGCAGCAAAACACCACAGGGTGACTCAGATGCTCTTTTGAGAAGAGGTGTCAAACCTGAGGGTTGTCTTTGCTATATTGAGTAGGTCCTGCCGGAAGGTGTCCTCATTAGAGGAGTGATTGAGAGCCAGCAGCTCTAATCGTTCCTTTGCTGCCTCACAGGCTTGCCGGTACCCTGCATGCCACAACACCATCTTCCCTGCTCCATGTTCTGAACAGTTGCTGTTACATCTTGCTTGATCCTAGTTCAGTCAGGCTTGCTGAATGGTACAACATGAGTGCTTCAAGTGTAACAGTCCTCTTGTCAAGAACAGGTGAACTGCATGACCGCTATGTGATTTCACATCAGGCCGTGTATGCTCTCGGATACAAGCCGTGCATGCACATGCAACCCAAGCAATTTTCCTGTATCACATTGACAGACAGCTTGCAAGGCCTTGTGCATCTAGCAAACGCAGCATGTTACACTAAACAGATGCAGCAAGGTATACAAGAGCTAAGAAGCTAAAGGCGTGGACAAGGCTGAAACTTGGTTGTGCTGTTTGTACCTGCAATGATGGTCATTGGATGGATCTTCTGCAAGACGAGCTGCTCTGCTTCTCTCAGAAGCTCTCCAGCCAGCACCACCACAGATGTCGTGCCATCACCTACCTCATCATCTTGCACTCGAGAGATGTCTGCACATAGAGAGAAGGTGGCCTTTCAGAAATGCTGACAAAGGCTAAAGCTGCATGAGTACAGATGCTCGCTGCCTCCTCTTTGCAGGCAGGAAGCAATGGCATGCTGGGCAGCGTACATTTAATGTGTCACAAACACAGGCTGTGTTGATAAGTTTGACTCACCAACTAGGACCTTGGCTGCTGGGTTGTCTACATATAGGGACTTTAGGATGGTGGCACCATCATTGGTGACCATGATATCATTTGTTCGGCCCATGCTCTGCAAGATCTTGTCCTGACAGAAGCAACAGACAGCTTAGCGCAGCTACTCCTGACATTTGTGCGACTTTAGGTTGTCTCACAGCTGTCTGGCTTACCATGCCCTTAGGTCCGAGAGTGGTCTTGACAAGGTCAGCTATTGCCATTGCACCCACAAAAGATGCCTACATGAAGCACAGGACACCTATGTGAGTACATCATGTTTTGACCTGGTTACTGACTGGAGGTTGACATCAGAGCCTTGATCATACAGGTCTGCAAAACACAACAGCCGCACAACCACGATGCAGCGCAGAAAGACGCTTTGGAGTTACCAGGCGAGCGGTTTCTCCTTTTTGCTCTTCTGCACCCTGTCCCAGGACGCCGTTGGTTCCTGGCACCTGCGAATCAGCACAAGAGTGGTCTTCACAACTCGCAGCATACTAGCACCTCGAGCATTCGAAACAGGCGGTATGAAGACAGTGACTTCAGACAACACAAGTGCAGCACAGCTTTGTTGTAGTCGGCAGACGCGGGAGCTTACCGCCATAGCCATGCTGATCTAGCACACCGGGCTCAAAGTTATTGCGCGATGCTTGTGCCCGATCGTGATGACTTGATTCGCTGGTCAATGCACAGCCAACGTGAAAATCGACGAGAAGTTCTGTAGCGTGCGAAGCAAAACATCCCAACACTTAGACTTGCCGGCGTTGCGCACTCCGTAACGAGCGTTACGGCCTTGCATGGCGTGTGTTGCCTCTGTTCAGCTCCTTGTCTGTCCGTCAGGGTTGTACTATGTGCATTCTAGCTTGACAAGACAATGTATGAGAGTAAAATCCATGCAATAGGCCTTGCTGACATCAGTTTCATGTCCATGCCACCTCTGAGTCAGACGTTGGTTGTATACAGTATGTACAACAACGTCAACGCATGTATCAATGTTTCTTATTTGTGGTGTATCTGCTGTATCTGCTTAGATGATCATCAAATTATACCACGATGCCTGACACCAGATGGGTGACAACAACAACACTTTGACCTCACTGTCAGACTTCAGCCACCAATCAGCAAAGCTGACGTCAATTTCCAGATATGTACAACCACACCAAGGCTTGCAGCAGAGATGAGGCAAATGGTGCATTGCTAGCGTGTCAGGAAGCTACTTTCCTGCACAGTGACTGCTACACTGCTCAAGTACAATGTTGTTCTCTAATTGTTAACAAGGTACAGGACAGATGTCACCATACTGGCTCAGCCAAGATCTAACAACGCTTTGACTGTGCTGTCAGGCTTTAGCCCCAGATCAGCAATGCTGGTGTTTAGGGTTTAGGGTTTAGGGTTTAGGACACCAGCCTCTCCATTGCTGCCCTGGCTCTCACACCAGAGGACACAGTGGAGGTCAGGTGGTCTGCTGAGGCTGCAGGGGTGCACATGTCTGTGCATACTGAGGGCAGGGGTGCCTCTGGGGCTGGCCAGCACAAGAAGAGTGGCAACAGAATGGCGCAAGGCAGCACCAGATCATCTGCTGTCAAGCAATCTGCAGTGCCTCACACTGCGGCAGCTGCAGTCCCAACTGCTGCAGCTGCAGCCCCCTTTGTGGCAGCTGCAGTCCCCAGTGCTACGGCTTCAGTCCCCGAGGCTGTGCAACCTGTCCCCGCTGCTGCTGACAAAGGTGAGCTTTGCATCACTTTTTGTTTTCAGGCTTGCTTCTGCTGGCAGCTGCAAAATAGGACAATGCAGCCGTCAATACCACAATCAATTCCTGATGCATCGCAATATGATGCAGGAGACAGTATACATGCTATCTGGTGCTGCAGGTTGTGTTGCCTATTTCTGCCTCCGATGCCAGTCACGTTGTGTATATCTGCTTGTTGTACGTCATCATTTGGTGGTTTTTGGTGAACCAAGGCAGCCCTTGTGTATGCTCCAAAAGCAGCTTGCCTAAACTATGCAACATGTGGACTGATGGTCTGAGCAATTTGCAGGCAGTGAAAAAGCAGCATATGCAGACCCAGGATACTCGTTCAAGCTCTGGCATCAAGACATGAATCCCTGGCTAGTAAAGCTGCCTGCATCTGCATCTTTGAGTGATGCCCTTGAGGCCTTCTTGAAGTGTGTTCAATTGTATACTACAGAATTCACAGGTTGTCAGTGCATTGTGAATGGTGTTGCAGGCAGCATGGGAGCAGGCAGTGGTGCAGGACATACTAGGAGGCATGGCAGCCCTGCGCTTTT
>JAABUK010013257.1_pt1 | contig 10318 bp, 9 predicted proteins | sample 5559141 | NCBI WGS metagenome assembly JAABUK01 (sample SAMN10711869, study PRJNA513367) | rock metagenome | isolation source: Antarctica rocks | place: Antarctica: Victoria Land, Pudding Butte nord | collected 2016-01-03 | reverse complement strand
AATCGATGCCAAGATGTCACCTCATACCCATGCATTACATTTGTGCAGATTGGCCAGCACAGTTGCGGGTCATGGCTATGACAAAATAGGATCATCGTCATTGATCTTCACTGCTTTGCGACACTGTTTGCGGGTTGGCATTACGACATGGGCATGCCTGCATAGCTACCTTTGTGTGTAATAATGAGCTTTGTTGTAATAATATGCCGAAGCAATCGTGACAGGTGGCCGCTGTCGCTACCAGGTTAGTCATTCCGCGCAATTTGACCAAGGTGAAAGGTAAACCCGCTTATGATCACCAAGGTTTTGACTTGACGCGTGAGGCTAAGCTTGATCATATCCACTTGCAATAGCTCAAGTGCACGCTTTCAGGTATATGCGTGTGTGCAAACGAAAGGCTCCAAAGCTTACGATGCCGTTTACTTACGTCCCGCATATCGCATACCGTAAACGGCCTTTGCACCTCACAACATAGCCGGGGTATAGCTGTCGATCTCCCGGTGGTATACCGCGACGTCCAGTCTGTCACATGCTGATAGCATAACCGATGTCCCGTTTTGGCCATGACGCCCTCAGCCGGTGTCGCTGCTGTTCGTGTGTGCGTGCTGATGGAGGTGTGTTCTTTAATGCCACTACATGTCTTGCATGTTGAGCTTTGTGCTGCTATGCTGCGGATGTTGAGCTTGCCCTGATCTGCAAGGCAAACGCGCCCATGGCTCGGCATTGGGGTGATTTTCTGCACAGCTACGTCCTCCCTCTATTGAAGAGCCTTCAGGCACAGGGACCTGGCAACATTGAACTTTCGCTCGTGGTGTACTATACCAGGAGCTCTTATAGGTATAGCGGCCTGTGTGATCAGAAAAGCTTGTCTTGTCAGCCTCCATCAAACAATAAACTGACTCAGACAATCCGCCAAACTCCATGCTGATGCATCTCTCACGCTGGTGCAGCCTCTGCCACCTGGAAAGGTCTAATTGGAGCAGCAATCTAGAGAGGTTTCAAAGCTTGCTTGGAAGTGTACATATCTCCGGCGGTGGTAACAGTGAGAGTTGTTTGCCAGGTCAGCATGTCCCTTATGAGTTCCACCAATGACATCACTCATGAACATGGCATCTGCACCAGTTACAGGGTATGTATACTCTGGCAATGAAGCTCAAAGTCAGCCTCCTTATGCTGTAGCAGCGCTAATTGCTTTCTGCCTATGCCAAAAACAACCAGTCCCAGGAGGATACTGCTTTCTCTGATTCTTGCTGATTGCTTGTTCAGATGTGACTGTCAGCAGCTGCTTTCTGCAAGCCCTGCATTGAGCGTTTGCCAGCCATGCAATGTACATTGAGCAACTTTGCAGTAAGGTTCATCACAGATACCTTCAGGGTTTCTACAGACATCCATCCAACCATCGTCTGTCTGCAGCAACAGCAAGACAGCATCAGTGCATGCTTGCCTTCAGAATCAGACAACACAAACGCGCTGATAGACAAACTTTTCTGACTTTTGCAGAGGCTTTGTCAGAGGCACTGTATTTGTTCCAGTGCCGCAGCTCCCTACCACAGGCTGGGAGTACAGTCAACCACTGCCTGGTTTTCTCCCTGACTGAAGCACACAATATGGCCATTGACTGGCCCTACCCCCTGGCCTCTGCTTCTTCGGATCAGGTCAGCATCACTCCACTTGCAGCTTTCTGCATGGTGTGTGTTGCAGTTCTGCTGCATGGACATGTAAGCCCATGTACAAGCTGCAACTTGGCACCAGTCTCAGTTTGACTTGCTCAGACTTCATCTGTTGCCAAAACAGCGAGACACCAGCCACCTATGCATTGCCCTCGTTGTGATGTGTCACACAGGATCTTTGCCTGCTCAATGTTGCAGCATCCCAACACTGTGTCCACTATTGTCAGATGCTTTTCACTAGATCTGCTGGGCCTCAGTTCAATCAATTCAAATCTGACCACATCTTTTGCGGCATGCATCAGTGACAGGCATTCTTAACTGGCTGCGTGCTAGCAAGAATGCCTCTTTCATGCACTAGATGCTTCCAAGGATTGCCCTCATAGTGCTGTTGAGCAGCCTTCTTCACAATTCTTTGTGTGTCATAAGGTCACTAGCATGCCTGCTGAATGCATCAGTGTGGAAAGCAAAGGCTGCAGAAGCACAAGAACTGTCTTGCCACTCTGTCTCTGTCACTTTAGGGCCCTGCCAGCTTTTTACACTCTTAGCAAGGCCTTGATGGGCAGGGCATGATAGGCAGGGCATGCTCTGCTGACTGCCCTCTCACGGGAGTATGGCTTGCTTGAGTTAGCTTCACTAGCCATGTCTGCCTAGAAACAACTGATCACAATTGCACAAGCCTGGCAGGCAGAGCAACCCTTGCACACAACCAATGATGCCAATCATACTGTTGATGTTAACCCATCCAATGCTCATGACAACAGTGGCAATGATGGTCATGACCGTGGTCACTGCTTCCATCAGCATTGGTCTTTATCAAGCAGACTCTTGGTGCAAAGTTACAAGACTGCGATTGACTCAATTTGTTGCGGGCAGGGCTCTCAAACGGCGTCTTTCTCTGTTGGCATGGCAGAGGCTTTCCGGCAGCAAGGAGTCAGCCTCAGTGTTTTCTCGACATATCCACCTGGCCAGAGCAACCCTGTCTGGCCCTCCCTACTCTACAAGCTCTTTGAACATGCTGAGCAGGTGAGGCAGCCGCACCCATACCTTGCAAACATAATCAACTAGTGTGTGCAAGACCTCATACAGCCAAGTGTGTACAGTAATCAGAAACCCATCTATGACTTCTCCGCATCACATCTCATGTGTCTGTTGTGGTCAATAGATTGCAGATTGTACTTCTGCTCAAATCTTTGATTGCAGGCACAGTCATGCACCGCATCCACTCTTGCAGCCTTGCAAAAAGCTGTCAGGGGCAAGTGTTGACATGACTGTTGAGCTAAGAAACATGTGAGGTGTTGATTGTGCGTCTGATGCCAAAGCAGGGTGAGGTGCAGAAGGCCAAGACACAGGACGAGCAGCAGAAGCAGCAGCAACAGCGCATGAAGCTGCGCGATCAGTGCAGTGTTGGCCTTCAGTCCGGGCACTTTGCGCTGCTGTCAAGGCAATGGGGAGAGGCTGTCCAGCTATTTCAAGGGCAGCGTAACAAGCGAAAGGCAGCTCAGGCCTTTGAGGGTGCCCCTGTGAATGGTAACATTCCCCACTGACAATATTGTAGACTCCCCTGAGTCTCACTAGCCAACATTTCTTGTTGACTCACCACTACCTGCTGTTTGTGATCTGGGACACTTGAATATTCATGCTACTCCAGGCGGGTGGATCCAGATGCTTCATGAAGGATGTACAGACACTAGACAGGTCACTGCATCTGAGACTCATCATCACATGGAAAATAGCACATGCACCACAAATGCTGCACATACAAGTGTGCACATTCATGCAAATTTCTTTCTGACTTACAGGCTTTATAAAAGATTGTGAAAGGCCAATTTGGCATTTGTGTCTGAGCCGACTTTATACTATGCATCAAATTGAACTTGCCAGTTAAGTTTGCAGTCATCTAGCCTTCTGGTAAAAGCTAAAATTACATCAATGCATCAATTCATCAATCCACCACCTCAGCCTGCCTTGACGACCCATGACCCATGAATTGTCTGATTGTGATGTCATGTAGGCTATCACAAGCAAACAAAGGCAGAGCCTGCGGGATCTGATGGGCAGAACTTCCCCTTCCAGTCCGCTGTGCCTTCAAAGGTGCCCATCATTCCAGTCCCAAAGGCAGGAAGCACCCTACCAGACTGGCAGAGTTCCCCTCTCAGCGCTGCAATGCTCCCAAAGCCATCTGCTGGACCCCCAACTGCAGCCCCTGCACTGTCCCAGGGATCCAATCAGGCTTCTGCGTCACATGACAGCTCCCCAGCTGTGGACCTGACCAGCCCCAACATGAAGCCCCGGGTTGCTGAACCTGGTGTGGTTGATCTTACAGAAGAAGAGGTATGCTTGTCTGCTATGACCACAGATGGTCCAATGGTCATGGTGGCCCCAAGACCTTGAAAGCTCATGCACGAATGAATGCAGCTGCACTGTGACTGGTTGCCTTGCTTATGTAAAGCTTGTGCTGGTGCTCAGCAAGCCCCCGTACTAAGTTGCAGCCTGGTAGTGATTTGACAGCTAATCCGTACGCAAGTGCTCTACATGTGTTCTACATGAGCTTGTACATCACATTTTCACAGCTGCTGGCAAAGAAACCATGCAGACAATGGTACGAGTAGTACACTAACACATGATTGATTGTGCTGTAACAGGACTCCCCTCAAGATAGCCAAGGCCATTCAGTTTCGCGATCACCCAGTCTGGCCAGGCCACAGCTGCAGCCGCACCAGCCACAGCTGCAGCCTGGCCCTGCCACCGTACGGCATCCTGGCCAAACAAGGCCTCCCCATCAGCACCCACAGCTGCAGCCTGCTCTCACAAGAGATGCAAACCAGCTGCCCCAGTATCAGCAGCAGCAACCACAGCTGCAGCAGCGGCCGCAGTCATCTTCTTCCCCCACCTCTGCCAACAAGCAGACTGACACCATTCAGCAGCAGCAACAGCAGCTGCGGCAGCTCCAGCTGCAGCAGCAGTTGCGGCAGCAGCAACAACAACAGCAGCAGCAACAGCAGCAACGGCCTCTGTCACACAGTAGCAACACAGCTGTTGATCAATATCAACAGCCAGGGCCTGAGTCAGCATTTGCTTTGCAGCAACAGCAGCAACGACTGCGTGTGTTGCAAGCTCAAAGGCAGGCTGCTCAGAGGCAAGCAGGTCATGGACAGCAGCAGCAGCAGCAGCAGCAGCAGCAACAGCAGCAGCAGCCGCCTGTCAGTGTGCCTCAAAGCAGCAGGCCAATGTCAGCTCCACCGCAGCAGGGCATTCAGCCTATCATGCAGGCCCAGCAGCAGCTTCAACTGCAGGCTCCACATCAGCAGCACCAACAGCAGCAACAACAGCAGCAGCAAGCTGTTTCTGCACAGGTGATGAGTGCCGGGCAAAGGCAACCAGTGCAGAACCACACGCTGCAACAGATACAGGAGATGCAGGCAGAGCTCAAGCAGCGGCAGGAACAAGCCCAAAGGCACAACCAAGGGCATCCTGGTGCAGGGCAGGTGGACCATGCTCACGGGCAGGGCTCAGGGCAGATGAACATTTGGCGGGCCCAAGGGCAGGTCAGTGTAGGGCCAGGGCCCAGTCAGGCTGGATCTCAGCAGGATCAGGGAAAGCTGGGAACAGCCCTGGGACAGCAGCAGCAGGGGCATGCCCAACGTCCTCTGCAGCTGCCCCAGTCAATGCCAGGGCAGGCCCCAGCAGCTCTTGGGCAGGTCATGGCAGGGCAGCCTCCAGTCTCCCTGCCCCAAGCACAGCACAACGCTGTTGTGTCATCTGCAACAAGCAGCACTGCTTCAGCAAGACCTGCTGCCAGTCAACAAGGTCAGAAATTCTCAGCTGGAAACTGCCTGCATAGATGCTCAAGCATACAGTCATACTTGTAATTTCAGTTTGAACCTGCCTCTGTGATGGCTGACCTGCGAATGGCTGCCACATCAGCTGCAAAGATGCAATCCACTGCTTGCCAGGCACAACTGCATGTTTGCGACGTTCTCTGAGGGCTTGACACAATGCACACAGCTACCTTCTGCATCAAGCCAAATGTTGCCGGCATGCGTACATTGCAGCTGCATTGCTCACTACCTGTTCAGATTACATTGGTAAGGTAAGACCACTGCAGAGCCTCCTATGCTGGCAAAGCCTCAGGATGTTCAAACGCTGCAATGCAATTTGACCTGTATCGACAGTCTGTATTGCTGTGCGTCTGATGTGTGACAAGTTGTTTGCATGCAGGCATGCCCACAGTCATTTGGCAAGGCAAGGTCTTTGCAGCGGCAGCTGTGGTGAAGAGGCCCCAGGATGTGCTGATGCTGGAGTGCAAGCTGGGGGTGCAGAGGGCGACATGGCCGCCTGGCCTTGAGCAAGGCTGGGCTCAACACCTGGTCAGCACCATCATACACTCAACTCATTCACTCGCTCGCTCACTGCTCACTCACTCGCCCACGCGCCCACATGCCCACTCCTTTGCTCGCTCACTCACTCCCCCTCTCCCCCACTCACTCACTCACGCACGCAGCACCCACCCATCAACCCACCCACCCACCCACCCACTCAGATTGTGCAAATAATACCTCAGTGTGGCAGTGATGTTACTGTGACATTGTAGCCTGTCTGAGGCTGACCACAGCTTCGACAGGGTGGTCCGCTAGTATGACATGTGAACAACAGAGCCTCTTTTGTAGCTAGTGTATGAGCAATGACGCAGTATGCAGAGAACATGATTGCAGGCAGATACTCCCACATTGTCATGCAGGGGAAAATTGCATGCCATAGAAACAACGCATGCAGTGACAATGTTGCATGCAGCGAAACTCATCATGCATTGACAGCATTGCATGCGGGGAACCCAATGCATTGAGTATGCACAGGGAGTAAAGATGCTGCTGCCACTGGTTGCCATCCCCAAGCACATCCCTGCAAAGTACCTCAGACTGGGCATATGTAAAAACTGTGTGACTACTGTGTAACTACTGTGTGACTTCGCAATGACATTGGTGCAGGTGGTGAACAAGCTAGTGCCTCTGGCTGACATCACAAAGCTGGTGGGGCAGGAGGGGTTGAGCCAAGCCCCCAGGGTAGGGCTGGCCCTGGGGCCTGTCACTGAATGGGGCATGGTCAGTCACCTCTGCAATCGTGTTCTCTCCGAAGCCAGTGTGCATCGTATCCAAGACTCCACTTTGCACAAGTCTGCAATGCATGTCAGTGTGTCTGAGGTGACATCTGTATTATGTGCTAAAGCAGCTTGTTGCTGTTGTGGACACCAGGCGGGGCTTTGGTCAAGATGCTTCCTGCACAAATCACTGCAATTTGAAGCTTCACCCTACACATCGACATCAGTATGTTTTGAATGGCAACAGGCAGTGCAGTACACTGACATTTTGGCTGGTCACAACCCTGCAGTGTGGCTGATCCAAACATGTTATGCCACTGATATCAAAATCAGCTGGGCATGACCATGCACATTATGACCGTTGGCTGATGAATAACCTGGTGATGCACAAATTCACTGTGCTTTGTCTGTGTACAGAGCTTCCTTAAGGACATGGCTGTGAAGAAGGTCATGGCAATCGTTCAGCTGCCTCATCGGGGCAAGTTCTTGGGTCTGATTACAGCGTCCTCTTCTTCCTCGCCAGCCCAGGTTCCCCAGAAGCTCATTGGCCTCGTGCTGACATTGCATATTAATCAGCAGCCGAAGCAGCAATAGAAGCATGTAAACGATGTTAAAGTAGCTGAGTCTTGAACTCCATCCTTCTGCATCATCTGTCGCCTGACTATGCGGCTGCAATCAGGGAGCCTGTCAGATCTCACAGCCTCTCTTATGGAGAGCAGCCCTGGAGTACAGCATTGCCTGGTGTGTTTGCTGTCCTGATACCTTGTATGCCTTTCACTGCTTGCGTGATAGTTGGAGTTGATTCTTCGAGTCAAGACCCAATGCATGTCAGGCAATTTAATATGCTGCTAGCATGGATTTTGACAAACAACGGCAGTCAGCTGCGGCAGCCGTGGTCCAGGCCGTGGTCGCATTAGTCACCTAAGGTGACTCCCAAGTGGCGTGATGCACAGCAGGACAGTCAGGACAGCAGCAGGATCGCTAAGTTCTGCATCTTTTACTCGCGTTACTCAAATCCTTGTTTGCGATTCCTGATCGTTTCAGCCGAGCATCTGCAAGCACTGTAGCACTTTGATTTGCACGCACAGCAGTGTTCGGTCATGTTAAGAAGCATACAGCATACGCGATCCTCCGTCCAAATTGCTCGATCCCAACTTTGTCATCAGCTGCTAACTAGGTACAGTGCAGGTGAGCAGCAATAGCTTGCGTCACATACTGGTGCTATGGGCATATGCATGTCAGTCCATCACTTCGAGCCGCGCTACTTCAAGGGCTTGCTGCAAACCTGGCCACCAGCACCGCTGCTTACTGCAGCCACTGGGAACGTAGTCGAGCTCAGCTCGGATGAGCACATCAAGACCGTCCTTGCAGCAGGTGAGCCCTGTCATAACAAGTTCAAGCCCTGCCATTGCCAAAGCTGAGTGGTCTGTGTGAAAGCAGACAAGGTGTCAGTACTGGACTTCACCGCAAAGTGGTGTGGACCATGCAAGATGATTGCACCTGAGTATGCCAAGATGAGTGGTGAGTTTCCCAAGGTAGGGCCTTGCCTGCCTGCCTGTTTGCTGCTCCTGCTGCTGCTGCTGCTGCTGCTGCTGCTGCTGCTGCTGCCGCTGCTGCTGCTGCTGCTGAAGATTGATTGCAGACAATGGTAGCCTACCAGCCAGATCAGTAGGACAGCCAGATCAGTAGGACAAACGCTAGCTGACACTATCATGTACAACTGCTGCTGCCTTGCAGGCCAGCTTTTTCAAAATAGATATTGACAATCCAGACGTCCAGACTTCTGTCAGCAACCATGAGATCACTGGAGTGGTAAGAGCAACATGAGCAAAGTGGGCATTGCCGATGCACCTCCACTTACTGACTCAACTTTTCATGCGCAGCCTACATTCAAGTTGGTTCGGAAGGGTTCAGTTCTGGCAGAAATGACAGGAGCAGACAAAAACACACTGCGCAAGTATCTGCAGCAGCATGCACAGTAGCTCCCAATATGAAAGCTATATGGCTGGGTGGTGCTGTGACATGGAGGTTGTGCAATCCTCCTTCAGCAGCAGCTGCCTGTGCCTCATACCTGTGTCAACTTTTAAAGGCACAGACAGCAAGCATTGTCGCCTGATTATGCAATCCTCATGATGGCAGCGATAAATATACAAGGCAGCCAGAACCTGCTGATCTGTATTTGTTTGTCCTTGTTTGTTAATACCTGCGGCATAAAGCTATGCAATCAGGTTCGCACAGGCACTGTCTGATTTGCAATTCGGGTTTTGTTGGTGGATTCGATCTCACATGCCCCCAAGGATACACTGATTTGCAGAGCCTGGTGAAGTGCCTGGATCATAGCTGCTGTAGTAAAGACAGTATGCAGTCATGCAAGGCTAGCAATTTGCGTTTGGAGACATGACATCAGCTTCGTTACTATATTTCTGACCTGCACTCTCCGAGTTGCTTGTCAAGCCCTCCGTTCCATATAAATGCAGCATTCGCTGTGTGTATATGCATGCATATTGCGTCTTAAGCAATGCATACATATATGCACCCCCATATACATCAACCCGCAACTTGCCTGTACTGACATTTGTTAAAATCACCTGGGCTTTGTCTCAAGGCTACTCAAGGCTACTACAAACAGTACAAGCAGGGCTGAAACATACTGAACCTCACCAGTCATTTGCATGCATGGATTAAGCAACCATGAAGATATATCCCAACAGGCATATGCATGCATGGCTCAAGCAAACTTGAGTCGACAATTACTGGTGAACACAAGTATTGCAGGCCTTGCAGGCCTGCCATGCACATTGCCTCCAGACTCGGGCTGGATAGGCAGCCCAGGCAGCTTCACGTTTGCTGTCAAGCAATGCATGCCTTCCACAGGCAGAGCAGAAGATGAGCCCCGTTGCATTGGGGTTGGTGCCATTCACTGCTACGTCTTTCGAGCTGCCGTAAGTTGTTGGCACTGACACACCTCTGACAACCAAACTTGTCTAGCTCAGCAGGCAGAGCGAACAGCCAGACTACAATCAGGCAAGCTGACATCAGCCAACAAATGGTGTGGGGCAAGGTTACACAGCTGAAGCTTTGAATCTGTCCTTGGCAACACATGCTTTATCTATCTGCAGCCTCATATTGTCTACTGCAGGCATGGCTGCTGGTTGTGTAGTCTGCAACGACATTGCAAAATTTGCAGCATCACAGCTTAACATTGGCCTTGCATGGCATGAATTGTTTGACAGCTGAAGTGCTCCAGAAATGCTACGCTGCCGGATCAGATGTCCTGCACTTGCAGACCTGCATGCACAGTAGCCAGGGTTGCTTACTTGCCTCAGGTCTGGGCAGAGCTTTAGGCCTGCAACAGTGACCTTGCAGTATCTGACTGACAGCAGCTTACCAGGTGGCAATGACTGCTTCAGCTTGTCTGCCTTGTCTGAGTCTGTGACAGACAGTGTGTACAGATACTTGCTGCAACGGACTTTGAACTTTGTGATGCCCTTGGTAGAGTTCTTCTTGATTCTGACACTCTTGGCGTCCTTTCTACGGGCTGTCAACAAGAAGT
>JAABUK010013254.1_pt1 | contig 10320 bp, 11 predicted proteins | sample 5559141 | NCBI WGS metagenome assembly JAABUK01 (sample SAMN10711869, study PRJNA513367) | rock metagenome | isolation source: Antarctica rocks | place: Antarctica: Victoria Land, Pudding Butte nord | collected 2016-01-03 | reverse complement strand
TCAGTTCATCTTCATTCTTTGAAAGTTTCTTTGCAAACGACTGAGCATTTCTCTTCGATTGTTCATCGTCTATCACTCTCAGATCAACGATCAAAGCGAACGAGTCAATCAGAATGTTGAGCGATATCTTCGTTTCTTCTGTTCATACATGCAGAACGACTGATTCAAGTGACTATTCATGATCAAGTTTGTTGATAATAACGTCTTGTCTTCAGTCATCTTCTTGATTCTCTTCTTCATGAACAAGAGCTTTCATTCTCGTATGAGCTTCAACTCTGACATCATCGAGTATGAAAGCACTCGCGAACGTCTGCAAATTGCTTGAGTTGAAGATATATTCAATCACATGAATAAAACACTGATCTTCGCTTGCGAAGCTCTGATCAAAACACGAGAGCAAATGATGAATCAGACTAACAAGCATAGAAAGAAGATCAATTATGAGATTAAATCAAAGATGTTTCTGAATGAAAGAAACATCGTTACAGCGAGATCTTTCAAGAAGCTGAATGATAAAATGCTCGATTCTTTCATCAATCTAGATTTCGTTGACTCTTCATATAAACTGAAATTATCAGAGTCTATGCATGTTCATGATGTATTTCATTCTGATCTGCTTCGCTCTGTCGTCGACAACTTTCTGTCTGATCAAAAGAATGAATCTTTGAAGTCAATAGTGATAAAAGATGAAAATGAATAAAAAATCAATGATATACTGAACTTTCAACGCTATAAAAGATGACTTCAATATCGAGTCAAATGAAAGAGCTATGACAACGATCTCAACTGATATAACGCTGAAGATGACGAATTTATGAATGCTCAAGAGATGATTGATGACTTTCATATTAAATATTCAAGAAAAGCGCACTAAGAAACAACATTCATGCAAACATGAATAGTCAAGAAAAGAAGATAATGTTACGATTCTAGTCTTCATCTATACTTCGTCTAGTCTTCATCTGATTTCATTCTAATCGAGTCTAGCATAGAGCTGAGAAACATACATATAAGAATCAAGTTCTTTTCTGTAGATACTTTTCTTTCTTAGCATTTATCTATTAGTTAAATGACATCTCTATGACTTGCTCTAGATCGATCTCTAACATTTACTATCGCTTTTTTCTGCGCTCTATACTGTAACTGTTCTCAATGCAAGAACTTTATGAGCTTGTTTCTTTTTTACTTTCTCTCTCTTTCATCTGATTCTTTGATGATGTCACAGTCTGAAATTGATTCAGTATGCTTATCAAGAGTATCATTTGAATGATCATTATTATCACGCTCATGATTTCTAGAAGCTTTCTCAAGTTCGTGATGTTCTTTTTGCATTGCATCATCTTTCATTCTATCTTTCATTTAAAACATGTTAATAAAATGTGCTTAATCAACATTCAATCTTTGTCACATTTGTACATCGTTGTAACAACATTGAGTACTCATTTCTCATGTAAAAATTGATTGAAGTCAATTTTTCTCATATGTAGCTGCGTTAATAATGCGCTGTAAGACTTTGCATAACTTTTGTGCAGTTGCAGATGTTGATGTGTCATTTTTGATGTCAAATATTGAAAATGAGCTGCATTAAATTTCTCTTTTCAGACTATTCTTCATGTTTGTTTGATCTGTTTCTGTATGAGTGTTAATCTTGTTATCACTTCAGTGCATTAATGCTCAGTCAATGATAGAGACAAATCATGTACATCATTAATCATCTTGTTCATCGCTTCATTTTTAAGTACTTCTGCATGTCTCATCACTTAATGTAACTTCAGCATGATTTCTTAAAATTAAATGCTTTCATGCACAATTTGAATTCATTGCAGACGTGTTTGATCTTTTATTGATATCATAACTTTCACTGTTTTCAAAAAAGTCTGACTATCACTATATACTTTGTATATCTTTTCATGACACTCTTGATTCACTGTTGCTACGTCTGTGAAATGTTTCATCTTCATCATGATGAATGATGATTAAAGTTGATTTCTTCAGTCTTTTATCTAGCTCTCAGTTTATTCTCATTGCAATCACTGTAACATTGTCTTTGCTGTTGTTATCATTCAAGTAAACTCTTTGCTTTGACATGAACATGTCAAGATTGTATTATTTTATTGACATTTTCTTATTTGCAACTATAACTATCTTCAATGACTTTGATCAGAAAATCACTATGTAAAAATGATTTCAATTCATCTTCATTTGTTTAAGTATTTCTTTCATTCACTTTTGCTTCAACTGTAGAGATGTCTTGCACAGCTTTGATTTTCAATCTCTTTTGAGTATCAAGTTGTTGTGAATTCAATGCATTGTCATCTCAATAACTTCATCTGATTTTCAAGAGTTCATGTTTATTATCAATCTTTGTATCAACTTTGATAAGTGAATATCTATCAACATCATGTTTATTTTCATCTGTAGAATCTTTGTTGATATTGCATGATAAATGTTGATGATTTGTCACAATGTTCTTTCTTGCATTGATTTCAGCTTAACATTCAGATTCTTTTGATGATCTTTCACTCTTTGTGATGTATATCATATGATGACTTCGTGACTAAGCAGAGAATGCATCATCGCGAAGTATATTTGCTTACTCATCATCATTGATGAGCTTCAAGTAAACTCAATGATTGTTTGCATGATCTTTTGTTTAATCACTAGTTTTGCTTCAATATGATGCATGTAAGTCGCTCATTTCAGCTTGAAGTTCAGTTGAACTTTCAAGACTTTGATATCTGATTTCAAGTTAATCTGATGTTTTATTAACTTTACATCAACTTTCATATTGAATCATTTAGAAATTCTTGTAAAGTGAATCAACTCATGCTTTGTCATTAAGAATTTGATGTCATGCATTTTTGATCACTGTTTGCATCTATCATAAATCTCGTTAAGAACTCTGCAATTGCATTTTATAAACTCTTCATATGTTAAGATATTGACATCATTCATGAAGTTTGTGAAGTTAGTTCTCAGCTTGATATCATCACATGCTTTTAACAAGTTCACATTGTAAAACAAATATAATATCAACAATAGCAAAGAGTCTTGTGATATGTTAATGTTCATGCTGCATTTCATCATCATGTAATCATCAATTGTGATCATGATGCATCAATCTTTAAGAAAGTTCTTCACAAATTCAAGAAGCAGTCTAAAAACTTTTCTTTTCTTCATGTCATGTAAAAGTCTGCTGTGCATCACATTGTTAAATGCATTCTTCTTATTCAGATTCAGCAGTGAGACTACTCTTCTTCTCATGTCACTTCACACAGTATGTATCTTTTCTGTAATTAGTTGCAAAGTTGTATTTATTAATCTGTGCTTGCAAGCTCTCATCTAAATGTTTAATATTGAGTTGCAAGCTTCTACAACATTTTGCAGATGTTTGAATATGATGAACTTCAATATTTTGCTCAATGTATTGAGTAGCACAATTGATTTATATATCTTTGCATTAAAGTAATCTTTCTTGTCTGACTTTTGCATCACTATTATGACTGTGCTCTTGAACTGAGTTGATTGTATTCTCTTCTGTAAACATCTTTCAAAGAGAGAGTGTATTTATTCTGATGTATCATCAATGAGTCTGCGCATTATTCTATTTATGTATCTCATGTGTTTCAATGTTTTGTCAGATGTCACTTTGTAAACAACTCTTTTAATCTTACAATGCATTAATGAAGCATCATTTTCAATCGAGAGCGAGTACTTGAAGTTTATTGTGTTCAGCATGAAAATCTCTGAAAATGATGAAAAGTAAGTCTGAAACATCATCTTCGCTTTATTCTACATTGTTATGATGATGTCAAAGCACTCTGACTTGATCAGAAAAAGAATTGTTGTTTGAGTCAATGTGTTTGCAATTGCATTTCTTGCTCATTTTACAGTTTTGAACAGTCTTCTCAAGAATTGTTCAACATTCTGCATGATTTCTTGATACTCACTGCATATCTGTTTTCTGATGATCTTGCTTTTTTATCACATGCTTGAATGTACTCTGTTTAGTCGCTCAGATTAATGTTTTTTTTTTAATTCTTACTCAATTCAACACTCATTGTAAATCTATGCAAAAACTATATATTTGCAATCATATATTTGCAATCAATATGATCTTCGCTTGTATTTTCTTTCTTGTGATAACATTCATATACTGTAAAATTCATCAGCTGCTTAAATTCTTGTATAAATCAAACAATTTGTGCTTTTTCTTGCAGATATCATATGATATTCTGATGAAACAATCTTTTAAAAAAATTGAAGTTTTCTCTTATAAATTGTCATCATATCAGAAGTGTCTCAGAATGAGTTTTAAGAAATATGCATCTTCTTTATAAATTGTAATCATATCAAAACTCATTCTCGATCTTTAATCATTTGTAGAGTCATCTTGCGTCTCGACTCTTATAAGATGTGAAAGTCATTATATGTCTTGACTTTCATAAAATTTCTTGTAGAATCACTGTACATCTCAACTCTCATGAAGCATTCTTGTAGAATCATCATGTGTTGCAACTCTTGTAAAATGTAAAGTATTTCTAGCTCTTCTTGCAATGTTTTGCATGCTGTCACTTCATACATTCTAATAACATTCATCACGTCGTTGTTGCTTCTTCGCGCGTTTCAAGCTGTGTAAAGAGAAAAGTGTAAAGAATTTGAGCATGCAATTGCAGTCTGAGTACATCAGTTCATTATGTCGATTGCATTCATCTCTTTCGCGTTAGTAATTGCAGCTAGAAATAGTGATTTGAGCGATTGAGATGTTGTCACGTTGATGTTGTTCTGATCGCGTCGTACAATGATGACTTTGCGATGACAGCAATCTTGAGAGTAAAGAATAAAGAACATTAGACTTCACTGAATACTGCAGACAGCATCAATGAGTTCATAATTAACATCATGTACAGATAGTTCTTGTTATCGATTATTAATGTTTAATCAATCAAATATTAATAAATAATTCATAGTAAAGATTAAATTATCAATAGCTCAGAAAAGTGAAATTATGTTCATGATCATTCAATTATGTGTAACGATTGTTTCTTTAACAATACAAGATATATACAGAGATCAAACAGTAATCACTATTACTAAACTTAAGATCTGAAGATAGCTGAGACAATAATATGTATTGACTATTTACATGAATTAAGCATGAAGCTTCTATCTAAGAGAATGATCATCATTATATAAACATAGAAGAATCATGTCAAGTCATCTTTGCTCTGAATGATTATTTTGATCATTCTTGAGCAAGATGAGCAAGATGAACATTCATGCTCATTATGCTCACTGTAATCACTAGATCTGTCGTTGAGTTAGAATTGAGTTGAGTTGAGAAAGATCAACTCAATTCAATTCTGAGTTTAAGTTGAGATTGAGTTGATCTTTCTTAACTCAAACTCAATTTGAAATTGAGTTGAATTGTTTAAACTCAATTTCTAAAAATAGTATACTTACTCATATGCACAGAATTTTCATGCAGACTGAATTCAAATTCGATTTCTAAAAATAGAATAATTACTTGTATGCACGAGATTTTCACGCAAACTGAGTTTTTGCACACTTTAATCTAGAAAGATTAGCAACAAATAGTTAAAGTTTGACGTGCTAAAATGACATCAATATAGATAGTTTTAGTTAGCGTGTGCGAAAATCTCGTTTGCGCTGAAATCTCATGCATACAAGTAGTTAATCAATTGACTTTACATTCAAGAAAAAAAAACTAAAGTTATTAACAAAAGCAATAAGAATTAACTTGAATTATGCGCGAAAGCAATAGTATCACTAACAATGTGACAGTGCAAAAATTGTATTTACTATTTATTTGTTTTGTGACAGCGTTGCATTCTGATTGCATAGTAACATGACTATCTACTTCATCATGTAATTTGAACAGACTTCAAATGTAAACTTTTCGCTTGTAAGACGAAAAATTAATCTCATATTCTTCGCTTGAATGATTACATGCTTTGCATGAATTGCACAAAGATTGATATCTGTTAAGTAATCAGTATTTGAATTGCAAAATTGATTGCAAAATTGATCGTGAAACTAATCTTCATACATTGCAATCAGTCACGCTTTCATCATCTTCTGCAATGTTTTTATAGCTTTTAATTGAAAGCGAAGATCAACTTCAATCAATTCATGACATACTTCGCGAATCACATGCTGAAACAACAGCTTTGAAATAAGTAAGTTGATTGTTCTTTGATATCAATGAATTTCACGAAGTATCATAGTTTCTCTGCAATATTTTCGCATTTTCTTGAGCTTGATAAAATCACTTTTTATAATGACATTGATAACATGAACTGACTCAATGAATTAAACATTCTAACATATGATCAGCATCTTTGAAATTACTTTTGCAATTTTTTTTGCAATTTAGTAAGTCTCAAACTTACTTTGATGAGCTTCATCTTTTTATCATCAGTTTTTGACTGCACTATTGACTGTTTCAAGACATTTTTTTGACAAATTGCTTGTTATGAGATTTTTTACTGAATGATGATGAAGATGATGATGATGAAGATGATGATGATGAGAATGATGATGATGCGCTTGACAATGATGATTCTGAGCTGCTTGACAATCGCGATTTATTGTTTAACTCATGATCAAAATTTGATCTTGTAAGCTTGAATTTAGAATTCGCTGCAATATTATTTCTACTTTGCAATCAGTTTTGCAATCAATTCAAGAGTAATAAGAAATGAAACATATACATAAATTCATGCAAGTTGAAGAATTCATTTGAATTCAAAATTGAGTTCAAAATCTCATCAGTTGCAAAATCAAAAGTGCTGAATAGCGTTTTATTATTGACATTAAACTCATTGTTTCTGTATTGCAATCAGTTTTGCAATCTTTTATAAACTTATTGAGCTGTTGCAATCATGATTGCAGTATGTTGTTGTTTGAAGATGATTGTTACAAAGAAGAAGAAAAGTTGATGATTACATGACTGAATTAGTGTTAATGATCTATCTCTTAAAATCTTAAATCAAGATATTGAAGTTTAAAGTTCATATCTCATTATTGCAATTGAACTTCACTATTTTAACTCATAATCATCATCTAGATTACTAAAATATTACATCTACACTTTCACTACTACTTTATATCATCATCGCAATGACATTAATTAACAAACGCAAGATAAATGATAATTATTTTGATAATTCTCATTTGAAAAAGACTAGAAGTTGAGTCGAAAGAATGACGAGTGATGAAAAAGAAATAAAAGATGTCAAGAACAGAGATAGAAACATTCATTTTTACTGAATCAAGCAATTTAAAAAATCGAATGTCTATTTACAAGCATCAAATGATGATCATGAGTTCTTGTTAATTACATATGTAAATAGCAAATAAAATCAACGATATTTTTTGCAATTTTTTTTGCAATTAAATATTAATGAATTCATAGAATTGCAAAAGAAAATACAATGAATCATGTAAGAACGCGTCTTGATGTTGCAAGTTTCAATCAAGATTCTTCAGTATTAAGTGCTTGTTTCAATATGAATGTGAAGAATTTTCAATGAAAGAAGCTCTCTGACATTAATGATCTTCAGATGAAAGAATAATATCAGGTGAATGACTTGCTTCTGAGAGAAAAGCTCAAGATGATGATAAATGAAGAGATGATGAATGACTTGAATGTTATCAGAGAAGCATTAACAATTCTTTGACAGTTTCAGAATTTCTGAAAAGACGTAGTATATCATCTTATTGTGTAAGTTTTTAACAGTTCTTTTTGTAATCTTGTTTACAACATGATTATTATTTCTTTTACTATTTGAATTTTGCTTTTGATTTTGCTCTTAATGTTGCAATCAATTTTGCAATCAATTTCGCGACTTGTATTTCAATATTTATACTAACATTGTGATATATAAAAAAGCAGAGAGCAATCAATATCGTTGAGTCTTCTTCAGAAATTATCATATTTCTTGAGATTGCAAATTGACATCAAAGTGCTTTCAAGAATCATTTATCACGTCTGAGAAAACTCTATGATGTGTAGTATGATTGAGAAGAAAGACGATTAAAAACAAGTCATGCAAGTGAATTATGCTATCAGATCAGACTGAGAATTGATTGACAAATTTTAACTACAACAAGTATGAATGAACATCAAATATTTTACACAAATTGACATATGAAATCTGAAAAGTAATATTCAAAATTAAGAAGTCAAGTAATCTTTTTGATTCTCTTAATGCTCATATTTTAGAAATCGAGCGTTTCTAAATCAATAATCTAGCTAGTTTCACAGTCACAAGCTGATAAATAAAATCATTTATTGCATGCAGCATCACATCATACTCTCATGTAATAATTAAATAGCAGAAGTGAACAGAAGAATTAAACATTCTTTTTACATAATTTTGTGCAACAATTATTTCGTACTTCAATTCATTTCTGTATAATTATTTTCTTGTATTTGTAATAAGCTTCTTAGTCAATCATAATGTTTGAAATCTATTAAAATGTACTAGTTTTTAGAATAATTAACAGTTAATTTAAAAGATAAGAATCAATCAGTCACAAGTTAATAATGATGTATGATTTGCATTGATCTTCAAACTTTAAGTTTAATGATGCTTGAAAGATCAAACTTGTTTTTGATTCTTTTTGCAACTGTCTTAGCAATTCTTTTTGCAACTCTTTTTGCAGTCTCTTTTTTATTTAACTTACTTATCATGTCATTTTCTTGAAACAGAACATCTGAATTGCAAGCAAGTATGAACAGTTTATTCAGTTTTATAAATATATCTTCAGAGAATCTTGACAACAGCAAGCATAATAGTGCTTGATCTTCTTCTTTTAACATTGCTTCTGTCGTGCTCATTAAACTGCAGTCGTTACATGATGAATAATATGTGCTATACAATCATGAGCAAGAATATCAACATATATTTTTGAATTGATGAAAGCAAACTCAATATGCAATGCAAGTAGAATGAAAAGTATCAGACTATCATCATTTAAAGTGAATCTTACAAACATGAACAAATGAGATATGAAATAACTTTTATCAAACAGCTTTAGTTGAAAGCGAAAGACTTAAACTCATTTATCATTTATGTTTGTGTTAGAGATCAGCATAGAGTGAGTCAATATGAGTGTCATTTAACTAGAAGATAAATGCTAAGAAAGAAAGATAGCTACAGAAAAGAAGCTGACTACATATATGTGTTTCTCAGTCAACGCTAGACTCAATAGAGACTAGTTAAGATGATGAAGCGAGAATAAATCTGACAAGACTAGAAGACTGAGTCTGACAAGACTAGAATTATGACATTACTCTCTTTCTTCGACGATTCATGTTTGCATGAATGTATTTTCTGCTCGACTCAATTGATTGCTCAATCATGATTTCACAGACTCAGATCTGTTAAATCGTGATTGATTGAATTGTTGATTAGCGCGATTTGTTCAAGTATCAAATATGAAAATCATCAACAATCTTCTGAGTGTTCATAAATTCATCATCATCAGCGTTGTATCAATTGAGATCATTGTCATAGTCATTTCATTTGACTCTATACTGAAGTTATCTTCGATATCGACGAGAATTCAATATATCATCGATTTCTCACTCATCTTCGTCGTTTATCATTATTGAATCTGAGAATTCATTCTTTTGATCAGACAAGAAATCATCGACGACAGAGCGAAGCAGATCAGAATGAAATACATCATGAACATGCATAGACTCTGATAATTTCAGTTTATATGAAGAGTTGATGAAATCTAGATTGATGAAAGAATCGAGCATTTTGTCATCTAGCTTCTTGAAAGATTTCGCTGTAATGATGTTTCTTTCATTCAGAAACATCTTTGATTCGATCTCATAATCAACTTCTTTTCTATGCTTATTGACTTGTTTCATCATTTGTTCTTATGTTTTGACTAGCGACTCGCGAGCAAACTTCAGTGTTTTGTTCATATGTTCAGATATATTCTCGACTTTAGCTGTCTGCAAGCGTTCACAGAAACTTTCATATTCAATGACATCGAGTTCAAAGCTCATACGAGAATGAAAGTCTTTGTTTAAAAAGAAAGAGATCGAGAAGATGACTGAGAACAGAGCATTATTGTTGATGAAGTCGATCATGAGTAGTAGCTTAGCTCAGTCATTCTGCATGTATGAACAGAAGAATCGAAGATATCTTTCAACATTCTGATTGACTCATTCACTTTGATCGTTGATCTGAGAGTGATAGACTGTGAAAAGTCGAAGATTAATGTTTAGTCTTTTGCAAAGCGACTTTCATAAAATGAAGGTAAATTGAGAGTCTC
>JAABUK010013253.1_pt1 | contig 10322 bp, 16 predicted proteins | sample 5559141 | NCBI WGS metagenome assembly JAABUK01 (sample SAMN10711869, study PRJNA513367) | rock metagenome | isolation source: Antarctica rocks | place: Antarctica: Victoria Land, Pudding Butte nord | collected 2016-01-03 | reverse complement strand
GCTTGCGTGACTCGCCTCTGGCTGTTTCGCTGACCCTGCTGCCCTGTGAAGGCTGCTTTTGTGTCAGCGCTTCTGGCACACAGCTTCTGTTGTCCTGTGGACCGTAGCTGCAGTGGTATGTCTCCTGAGTGAGGAAAGAGTTGTCCTGTGGCCGCTTGAGAGAACCTGCCTGTGTTGCTTCTTTCTTGGCCATGTAAAACATGGTTTGACTTCGTAAACATTCTCCTGTGGTAGGCAGACAAACAAGTCAGCAGTCCATTGACTGCAGGGGCATGTGACCTGCTTTAACGGGGTGACTTACCATGATAAAACTCGTGGAACGTATCGGCTGGTATGTAGGCGTCTGAAACCTCTTCCCCCTTGTTAATGCCTACTTGCAGACGCCGGGATACCCACTGCAGATCGTCCCTCTCAAAGAAGCCCTCGAGTGGTTTTTGCACCAAGGCGAGCGGACACAGCATTGCGTCAATATTGAGTGTAATCCATAGCAGTACGATCAGAGCTGCGTCGCCCTCGATTGCCTTTGTCGCGGCGCTGCACAGGGAAAGCCCTGCTCGACGTTTGAACTGTTGCGTTAGTCATGTGAGTGACATCTCAACTCAGCACTCAGCCCCCCTTGCCGAGGCCAACTTCGCATGAGGCGCGGTGGAGGAATCTGAGAACCGATGAGAAATAACGCTGGGGCGTCGACACGCAAAGGTCTATGCAGGCAACAGGATACGTGCTAGTCGTGAAAGTATGCTCGCAACTTGCGGCAGTACGAACCTGTGTAAACAAAAGTGAGCCGCGAGCGCCAAGCGGATGCTCTCTGCTTCATAGGTACACCCGCTGATCACAGGGTGCGTGATACACTTCTAAGGTTACGTCAGTTCATGTATGCTGTCAATCTGTCAGTCATTGAGCATCAACATGACAACAGTAGGACTTCCATGCACATGCTTGAACAAGATGCCCATGTTGACCAGAACTACAGTTGCAGTAGCCTGTCTAGAACATCTCAGGTGTTCGCAAAGCCTCAAGAACAGAGCTTTTCTGTGAAGATCTTCTATGATGATCATTGTTCTAGAACAGTGAAACGTTCAGCTTTCTACGTCAAACAAGGCAAAGACTGCTGGTCAAGATGTACTATTGCCATTTCAAAGCATTCTAAAGCGAAGCATTTGGACTAAATCTTTACTTCTTTGAACATGTCTTAACTTCGAAGAGTGACTTCAGTGTTTCAGTACTTTGTTTGCGTTTCCCCTCAACTAAGCTCTAGATCTATAGAGCTTCAGATTCAGTGATAAGCATGGGACATACAAAGTTGCATAAAAAAAACCTACAACTGGTTTACGGTACACTTGGATATTGTTGACGACAAAGGCAACTTTGACGAAGAAGCATCAACTCGACCCAATGGCACTTGCCAATGTCTGTAACCTCCAGGGATCAAGCAGCAATCGGGAGTACTCTTCTAACAACTGGACTGCAAAGCACTGCTCGCCGCGTTGAGATAGGTAGAATGAGTAGAAGCTCTTTGCATGCTGCACTATCTTGGCAACCTCCTCAGGATGTTCTTGTGCCCACAACAGTCTGTCTATCAGCTCTGTTCCATTGTCCAAGAACTGGTCATGGGCCTTGAACCTAACAGGAATGTAATGCTTGCCTGGCACCAACAATGGTGTGTACCACTCTTCTTCCCAACTGACCAGGTTCAAGATTGCAGAGTCTGAAGCCAACAGCTGCTTCATGCGCTTGGACCCACACCAGCCATCCACATTGATGATGTATTTGTAGTCCCTGATCTGGTGTGACAGCGGCAGGGAAGGAGTCATGCCAAATCCGAGCTGGTCTTCATCAGAGACAATGCCTGGGTCTGGGTAATCTGTGAGACCGCTGACAATATATTCTGGATGCTTCTTGCCTGCTGCAATGACAGCCCTCCTGGTTCCTTTGTGCCAACCTAAGTATGCGCACAGACATGTTGCAATGCAGCAGCGTCATTTGACACATACTTGGAGCAAATCGCAGGCCTTGTTGCTGTGCAAGCAGTGCTCGCCAGGAGGCGCAGTACCTCAGCAGATATGCCGTTTCCAACATTTGGAGAGCATGTGATTGGAAAGCAAGTGTGTGTTGTTATGCGTTATATAAAAAGGGTGGACTCCTGTGCAGAAGTGTGTATGATTGGACGAGCTGGCATCTGTTCATGGAAACTATACACACAAAGTGTTCCCGTATCTGCTTACCAGTAGGCCGGCCCAGAAAGATGGCCTGGTCCTTTCTGTGATCAGTCTCAGAGAAGGGGGTGCAGTCCTTGCCACAGGTCAAAGGGTCCACCCCCCACAAATCAGGCAGGGGCAGGTTTGATGTCAGCTTGGGCACATTACAGTAGCCAAAGTAGGGGCCTCCCTCAACATCTTCATCACGTGCTGGAACATCGTCTGAGTTGAAGCCAATAGGCATGTCAGGGAGCAGCATCTCATCTAACAGCCTGTACCAAAACGCCTTTGTCACTAAACAGAAAGTTGTGTGACTGTCACATGACAAAGCAATTACTTGCAATTCAAATGACAGATGCAGGCATTGCTTCAAGTGCTCAAGATCTCTGCACCAGACCGACCAGCAGTTGTTCATGAATGCTTTTAGAATGCATAATTGATTGTCATGACAAACACAGACAGTGATGCGCCAAGTCTGCTTCTAGATTGCTTCAGACAAGCAAGACCTGATTTCAAAGCTAATTTGCAAAGACAGATGCACATGACGTCACACAGAAAGAAATGCCTAGCAAAATTGTACAAGACTGTACCTTTTTATGACTGGCGTGAAGTACACAGAAAAGCCAGCAGAGAACATCCCCCTGCCTTCTCTGATTGCCAGTTTTTTATCAGCATAGTGCAAGGTGTTGTTGACAATGAACACCACTGGCCTGGCACCATCCATCACAGGAGCTGATCTGCCCAAAGGCACTTTCAGGTTGAGCACATCTGCCACATTGATACCACCCTCATATCGCGACAGGACTTTGCGGACTAAGGGTGTATAGTCTTCCTGGTATGCTTTGCAGTGATGATGCAACCATTGTTTTGAGGTGAGCTTCTGTGCAGCTCCGAAGTTGCTGAGGAGGACAATGCAGCCTAGGGTTGTAAGCTGATGCCATCTATGTTTCATAGTGCATGAACTCAGCCTGAACTTGCACAGCTCGAGAAGTATCGCCTGGCAGAAGTCCTTGCTTGGCAGTCAAGTCATGAACGAGACAGAAGTTGTTTGGCATGATTCGCTGTGCGACCTCATTTGCGCTTTTTGACACCTGCGAGGTATACGTAGTAGAAACTCACAAGGGCTGACGCCCTGCAGATCAGCCAAGCACGCAACCTCGCTAACGAGACAAGGGCGACGGACCAGTAATGACGGAAAGTCAATCTGCAGGCCTTTGGCACCGGGCGCTCAGGTTCGCGCTGCTCGGCTGGACATGCGTACGCCAAGGTCTATGCAATTGCAAGCAACAGAACACCAAACAGCAGACGCTAGTCCTGAATTATGTCTCGCAAGCAGCAGCACCAGCAGACTTGCGAGACCAGGTGTCGATTTGGGAGCGCGGAAGCCAAGCGAAGCGAGCAACCCAATACTGTGCTATACCTCGGCCGGCCCGAGGCCCGAAGCATCTTCCCTGACTTAGTAAACCTAGTAATCCTGGATTACGTTGATATCAATAGAGGGATGTCGTAGGTCGACAAAACCTAGAGCAAATGTTTGAAACCTCGGAACGAATTCGCCTAGCGATTTGCCTCATTTCGCAACAACCCTGAGTTTTGAAAATGCCCGTTGCCCTGCCTGCCACGCCTGTTTGTGCGTTCTTTCTGACATAGAGCGAGATTGCCGCAAGTGTCGAGCTGGCCTTACGGCATCGATTGGTCTGTTTCATACTTGACAAGACGGCCCATTGCCCAAGGCCACTCGCTGCTCTGACGACCTAGATCGGAGCCGGAGACTGATATGAACGGTTCGAGACAGGTATACATCCGAGCTGTCGGCAGAAAAATCCGGTCAAACAAACTCATTAAGGTCAATGGTTATGTTACGCACCCGCGCAGACAAGGCAGAAGTCAGATATGACCAACAAAGCGAAGCGAGGCACAGGCAAGGGTAAGAAAGCAGCTGCTCCTGCTGCCAAAGCAGAGTCAGAGCTTCCTGACAAGGTAGTAGAGGTCCCACAAGAGGCAAAAGCTTCAGCAGTCAATGAAGGAAAGAGTGCGCCACCACCAGAAGCCTCCGTGGCAGCCACAGATCAGGCAGCAGCCCAGGAGAACTGCAGCGCTGAACAGGAGAAGCCAACTGAAGATGAGGCTGAGGCCATTGCAGAACATTTAGTTGCTCAAGCCCGCAAGCCAATGAAGAAAGAAAGCTCACAGTCTAGTTTGGCTGGATCTGTCACTGTAAGTCACGTCCTTGCCTTGATCTCGTAACCTCTCTGATTGCCGTTTCATGCGCTGACTGACTCACAGGCATACCGCTTTTCTGAAATTTTCTGGCGTCGTGCTGGGCTAGGACGTGTGTGTACCTGCTGACAAGTGCAGCTTTGTTTGGATAGTGTATTACAAGTGCATGCCAATGCAGCAGGCTGATCAGCTCAGTTCTGCTCAGGACTTTGCAACCTTGCTGAAAGCATGCCGATGCTCTAGACACGCTATGACATGACAATCATCTTTGTCCATGTCTCTGCAGGAAACAGAGATTGACAGATTTCAGGCGCCTGAGGAAGCAGCAGCTGAAGAGGACAAGCTTCGTGTTGAAAGGGAAGACAAAGAGAAACAGCAGATAAAGGTCAGCATCTGCTCATGCTATGCAAATCTGGCTGCCAGATTTGGCACCCAGAGACTCAGGTCTAGGGTGACATTGTAAAGGATACACAGCACATTCAAGCCATACAATGCATCATCAATCATCCTGAGCTAGCTTGCCTGAGCTGCATGTCTCCCGTAAAGGTATCAAGACACATCCTGTTGCGCGAAAGAGGCCTGTTCAGAGATGTGCATATCACAGGCTACAGAGCATTGCCTAAGCAACTTTTTCAAGAGACACAAGTACAGCCTAAGGCTTTGAGAGGCGGCATGCTTGTATAGGAAGCCATCTTGTCTGGAGAAGGGGGTGCTTTGGACAGCAAGAAGTACAAGAAGCTGGATGAGCTGCTCAACCAGACAGACATGTACACCCAGTTTCTCATGGAGCATCTGAACGACGCCAGTACTGCAGCTGAGGAGGTTGTGGAGGCTGAAGATGGCAAGGCAGGCAGCAAGCGCAAAGCAGGCAAAGCAGGTGGCAAAAATGCCAAGCGGCAGAAGCCTGCATCCCCCACTCAGGTCAGGCACATGAGTTGCAACAAGAGCTTGCGCTTGTCTGTGCATGAATCTCAGTGTTGCATAGCAGCGTACAGACTTGCTGCATTCTGCACGCTACGTTTCGTCTGAGCAGCAAATACAGCCCAATGTCGAATTCTGCAGTTGCCTATGTGTAACTTCATAATTGCATGCAAGAACTGTCAACTGTGCAATTAATGCCAGCTTGCATGTACAACCAACCTTTGTGCTGCTCGACTGAACATAGTGTGAGTGGGGGTGTACAGCGCTTGCTGACATTGAATCCCATACACGTGCTGATTTTTTGCTGAGATATTAGTATGCTGGTGGTTGGCAGGCTATGCTGCCCCGGATTGTGGGTGAGATGCGTGACTACCAGCTGCGCGGCGTGCGCTGGATGATCTCCCTCTACAAGAATGGCCTCAATGGTATCCTGGCTGATCAGATGGGGCTGGGCAAGACAGTGAGTACCACTTGCCATTGTTGCAGCTGTCACAGTGAAGACTCATCATGAAGGCTGACTCATGCATTGTGTTGTCCTGTTGGTGGATCTGAACAGAATATGTGCTGCTGCACACAGTTGGCTTGCCAGATTGTCTGCTTGTGCTGCAATGTGGAAACAGAACATGGCATGACATACACCAACCTCAAGGCATCCATGGTATGTTTAGTATCATGTGTCTGTGCAGCTTTTATGATGGAGGCATGTGTTGCTGCTGTACCTGTCGGCCCAATTCCAGCTACGCAAAGTAGCTTTATTCATTTGTTTGACACAGGTTCAGTCCTTTGGGTTCTTGACAATACCCACAAACTGACTTGAATGCAGGTCCAAACTATTGGCTTCTTGAGTCACTTGCGTGAAAAGAACATCTATGGGCCCTTCATGGTGGTGGGGCCCCTGTCCACCCTTTCCAACTGGGTGGACGAGTTCAAGCGATGGCTTCCCTCCATGAATGTCATCCTGTACCACGGCAGCAAGGATGAGCGCCAAAAGCTGCGCACCAAGCACATGCCACATGGTATGATCTGCACATCAGCAGCAAACATGCAGGATACCACTACACACCTGAGTGTTGGCTTCATACCCACATGACCAAGAGCAGCATCTGCATAAAGTGTCGCATCCAGCTATCACATGCCTTCTGAGCTGCATTTTGTTGAAGTCACGCAGCAAAGCATGGTCTGTGTACTGCATGTCATCTGTGCAGTGTGCATCCTGGCAGGCAGTCATTGCCAACGTCGCGTTGAGGTTTCATGCATGCTGCAACACAGCATGGCCCCTGCAGTGCTTCATGACCACCAATGCAAGTGTCTGCAGGTCCAGCAACAGACAAGTTCCCTGTGGTTGTCACCTCCTATGAGATTGTGATAGCAGACAGCAAGCTGCTGCAGCGGTACAAGTGGAAGTATGTGGTGGTGGACGAAGGCCACCGCCTCAAGAACTTCAACTGCAAGCTGCTGCGCGAGCTGCGCCAGATTCCTGTGGAGAACAAGCTGCTGCTCACAGGTGTGACTCGTCTGCTGCACCCATCAGCTGTCATCATCTCAGTCACAACAAAAAAGCATGTGACATTTGGCCCCCCCTAAACATGTGCATTCTCTCAGTGTCCTAGCTTTCCTGCTGCCCCACACAAGCATGATCACATAGCCTGGTTTTCTTGCTTACAACAGTGCTTTGACAAAATCATGGGCACAAGTTGCGGCAGCGTCATACTGCAAGACACATCTCTGAAGTCAACACTCACAAAGCACAAAGCACATGCCTATATCTCATGTGCTGCTGAACCCTAAATCTTAAATGCTGTTCTGATGGTATGCAGGCACGCCCCTGCAGAACAACCTGAGTGAGCTGTGGAGTCTGCTCAACTTCCTGCTGCCTGACATTTTCGCTGACCTGGCCAACTTTGAGTCCTGGTTTGACTTCAGTGGAGTAGGGGAGGAATCTGGCAATGCTGAGATCCTTGCACAGCAGCAGCATAACAAGGCAAGCTGTTCACCAAGTCTTTTGCTTGTTGTCAGCAGCAAGCAGACAGCCATCAGCTGCCCAGTCTTGGCCTTTACAATAGCCATGTTTTGCATGCATCAGCACAGAAGTACCCAAATGCATGCCACACTTGGCACACCATACCTGTCAAGCATCAAGCCTTTCATAGTGTAAATCAGTCATCAGCAATGAGGCAGAATTGCAAAGTGTCCTCTGCAATGCTGCACGTTACAATGCAGACAATTCCCATGTGCATTCAAATGCATTAACATGCATGAAATTGTTTCAGCAGCACCAGGAGTAATGATGCCACTTGATCGCTGACACACAGTGATTGGCAGCAAGCATGCTGAAGACTTGAATTGTTGCCACCCTATTGTTGCCATGTACTCTAAACCTGTTTAGTGTGCCCTGGTCCTGCAGGTGATCACAAAGCTGCACTCCATTCTGAAGCCTTTCTTGCTGCGGCGTGTGAAGAGTGACGTTGAGAATAGCCTGCCAGGCAAGAAGGAGCTGATTGTGTATGCAGACATGACCCAGCAGCAGCGTGACTTCAATGAAGAGCTGCGTCAGAACACACTCAACGTGAGTGCTGCTGATCCGCTCATGTCTGCTTGTGTCTCACTATGCTGCTCTCCTGCAAGCACCTTGGCCCTTTACCAAATGCGGCAAAAAAGCAATTGTTGAGCATTGCCCAGCAGGTCAGCTGACACTGCTTTGTGTAGCTGTACATCCTCTAATGTTGATTGCACTCCATGTAGCAGGCACCATGTTGTGACAGCAACAGAGAGTCACTGCTTGACACAGAATTTTCCCAAACCTGGTCCATATGCATAGCACACAGAGTCACAGCTGGACTGCACACAGCTGAGTCACTTACTGCAAAGTTGCAAGTGCCAGCCCTCAAGTGACAGCTGTCTTCAAATTGCATATGCCGGCCTCCCAACACTTCTTGTTTTGTAGATCGCATATGCACTGAAGCAGAATGTATTCATTCGTTAGAACCCACAACCAAAAAAAGGGAAAAGCAAGAGATTTCCCAACATTGGCTGTGTATGGTGTGCAGGAGACCATGGCTGCAATGGCCAAGTCCCAGGGGGGCGCCCACGTCAGCGTGTCCAAGCTGAACAACGTGCTCATGCAGATGCGCAAGAACTGCAACCACCCCGACCTCATCAAGGGGGCCTTTGACGGCAGCATCACCTACCCCCCCTCTGAGGAGATCCGTGCCCAGTGTGGCAAGATGCAGCTGCTGGAGCGCATGCTGCACAGCCTGCACAAGGGGGGCCACAAGGTTCTCATATTCAGTCAGGTCAGTGGTCTGCACCATGTGTGGTTGTCACACAAGTTTTGTTTGGGATGATTATTCATGTTTGTGCAATGAAGGCTTGGGCACGGTTGTCCTGCCTGTTGGCCATGCACAGCTGGTACTTATGCCGCCACGTTCATGGTTTTCCCTCTTTTCTTCTTGGGTTGTGTCTCTTGATTGTATCTTGTGTTTGGATAAGGTTGAGTCCTTGTTTGTTATTGCTCTTTGGTCTTAGGCCTGTATAACCAGGCAGGGCAAACCAGCCAGAAGTAATGGGTATGACCCTTTGCATTCACCCTGTCTCATTGCTTCTTGCTTTGTTTCCTGAAGCAATCATGAAGTGTTGTGGAGTGTATGAATGAAAGCAGGTTTGTTAGCCAGGTATAGATGGGTAGCAGCATCTCACGTCCTGAGATTCTGAAATGCTGCTACCCATCAGTATCTGGCTGATAACCCTGCTATCATTCATACATTCCACCGTATGCCTGCACTCAGCAAGCACAACTCCAGGCCAAAATGTCACCTTTGCAACCCATGTCTCCACTGATTGAGCCATGTTCATCACCAACAAAGTCAAGGATGGATGCAAATTAGTGTCTCATGTCAGTGCATGTTTGCTCACAGGACTAGGGTTAGGCACACCTAGTAGGTACCTGGCAAGAACGATTAGCTGGAATGCCTGTAAATTATTATCATTATTTCTATTATTACTAATAAATTTTGTTCATTATTTTCATTATTATCATTGTTATTACTGTTATCATTTAAAAGTCAAGGATCAGCCTGTGTATCCTGTGTGAATCCAGATGACTAAGATGCTGGACTTGCTGGATGCATACCTGGAGGGCGAGGGCCACCAGACGTGCCGCATTGATGGCAGCGTCAGCTGGCAGGACCGCCAGCAAGCCATCCGCTCCTTCAACACCGACCCCAACGTCTTCATCTTCCTGCTGTCCACGCGGGCTGGGGGGCTGGGCATCAACCTCACCTCCGCTGACACCGTCATCATCTATGACAGTGACTGGAACCCCCACCAGGACATGCAGGTACCCATCTGCAGCCTCACTGCCTGCTGAAAGTAAAAGGAAAAGTTTACACTTGTCAGCAATCATATAAGGAGCCTCCTGAGGCGGCAGCCGGGAGCTACTTTGCCTGCTGCCCGTATGCATTTGGGATCAAAGGGGGGCAAGTGCCTAGCTACCAGCCACAATCGCTAACCCACTTGCCAATATGAAGCACTGTTGTCAAAAGTCTCAGTCCTACAAACAAGGCCAAACTCTTGTTATGGTGGTTCTCTGTGTTCTTGCAGAGATCTCTCATTATCTACTCTACAAAACCTTTGTTGTGCTTGTGATGGGATTTGCTACTAAACTTGTGGACAAAAGGGTGTGAGGCTGGTTGTGTGTGCGCAGGCCATGGACAGGGCTCACAGGATTGGGCAGACCAGGCCGGTGCTGGTCTTCAGGCTGGCAACCGCGCACAGCGTGGAGGGCCGCCTCCTGCAGCGTGCCAACAGCAAGCTCATGCTCGAGCGCCTTGTCATCAAGCAGGTACCCTCATTCATCCACTCATGCATGCGTACATGCCATCTGACCACTCATCCTTGATGCGTCAAGGAATGACACTGTGGGCTTTAGTGCTGCATGTGGTTGTGTAGCTGCCCTGCAACAAAGCCTGCTGCCCTTGCTTTGCA
>JAABUK010013252.1_pt1 | contig 10323 bp, 8 predicted proteins | sample 5559141 | NCBI WGS metagenome assembly JAABUK01 (sample SAMN10711869, study PRJNA513367) | rock metagenome | isolation source: Antarctica rocks | place: Antarctica: Victoria Land, Pudding Butte nord | collected 2016-01-03 | reverse complement strand
CAGGGCAAGAGAACAAAGAATCTGGAATCCTGCCAGCAGACCAGCTGGGCAGCAAGCAGCATGCTGCAGTTGGGCAGCAATACGACCTGCAAAGGAAAACTGCAGCTGTTGTTGCCAGTCACGATGCTTTCACGGAGGCATTTGCAGGCTACGCTGTGCAAATGGGTGACTATAGAATGACTGGACAAGCTGCTGCGCCTCAGGTATTACACAAGCGCAACTATCTTGTGAACACAAGCACAAGCAGTCATTACAAGGGTACTAACATGCTGGCTGATACCAACTTACATGCACAGTCAGATTGCATGAGGGAGCTTGTCAGGGCCTTGGCATTAGATTTGATCTTGCTAACACTTCAGTGCATCCACACAGTGTAACATTCTATCCTGAAGGTTCTGCTCATCAGGTAAGACACAGAGTAACTGACCACCATTTGTATAGCATCAGTCTCTGTCCTGCACCTTTTGCACTGGCGCATCAACATGTAAAAAGCACAGCCATGTGAGCATCACTCTGTGCTGTTGCAGCTTCTTCAGCAAGGTCTAGTTCTGGCAACAGAGGGCCTGAAGCATGTCAGCACCTGGTCAGCACACATTCAAGAGCTGCACAGCTGGAAGCTCAGCAACCACCAGCCTCAACCTCTGAGGCGAGTCAATGTCAAGCAGGTGATGGAGTCACCCAGAGACCACTCACTGCGCCAGCAGTACTCACCTCAGAGCAGCCCAGCGCGAGCGTCTACCCAACAGGATGAGCTCCTTGCAACACCACAGCGTCAGCAGCAAATGCTGCTGACTCAGCAAAGCTTCCAAACCCCAATAAATGTGGCTTCAGACCTGGAGCAGCAGGCTGCAGATACCCACCTGGCAGCTCAGACACAGCTTGACCAGACTGCTGAGTCACCTTCCAGGTCTGTGGCTGATCAACAAGCAGCTGCCTACTCTGCTGAGCAGATCACAACCCATCTGCAGCAGCTGTCCCCCAGTCAGCGTCTGGCACAGTCCAGCGCCTTGAAAGCTGCCCTAGCAGCTGCTGCTGCATCCTCCCCAGCACCTTCCTCGCACACACTCACCATATCTGGTGCGGATCCTGCTCTGAGGGAGGCGAGTCACGTCACAACTGCTGAGCTCTTTGCTTCTCCCGTTGCCCAGGCTGCTCGAGTCTATGTCTCTCCAGAGCCCAGCCCAACACACGCTGCACAGCTGAATGTTGTTGAGTCAGCCAGCAGCCCAGCAGCAACACTGACTGTGGAGGCTGCTGCTAGCCCTGTATCCCCACAGACTGTCACGCAGACACAGACAGTGGGACTCCAGCCAGTGTTTGCCCTTCCTGCTGCCAGAGCTGCCCCCATGGTTCCAGCACAGATGCAACAGTCAATCCCAGTACCCATCCTCTCAAGAGATGTGGGCATTGTCTCTGTCAGCCAAGGCATTCCTGGCCCAATGCTTATGCCTGCCCCAGTCAGCATGATGCTGCAGCAGACTGCAGTGCAGCCACCACCAACTGTGGTGTCTGTCAGTGCAGACAGGAGTCTGAAGCCACCCCTGGGGACACAGCCAGTCCCAGCAGTGCCTGTCCTCAGACCAGCCGGTGCCTTCTCATACACAGCTCCTCCTATTGTTCCCAGCACAGCTCCGGCATCTGCTGACAGATACATACCTGCTGTAGGATTCAGCCCCTCACGGGCTCGGGTGGCCCGTGACCCACCTGCTGATGCAGAGATGGGTCACGTCAGGAAGCAGAGCTTTGCTGCTAACCAGTGGGCTGCTGTGCCTGCTGCGCCAAGGCAGGAGGTGCCTTCTAACTCAAGCTCAGCGGCAGCACCCCTGCCTACAGCATCAACAAGCACAGATGAGTCAGCACATACGCAGGTAATCAGTGTAACAACAGCAGCATCCAGTGGAGCTGTCTATGGACCAGGTGTTACCAGCAGACCCCTGACAAGCTCAGCGTCTGCTGCCCCCCATTTGGCTGTCACCATAGCTAACCCCCAGCCTGCCACAGCCCCACAGGCAATACAGCCCCAAGCCCCGGCTGGCATTCCTAGCTCTGCTACTGAGCAGGTCATCATAGCAGAGTCTGTTGGGGTGCCGGCTGCCCCACCAGTGACTTCCCCACCCAAGAGAAACAGCGACAAGCTGCGTAATGCCACAGGGGTCTGTGACACAGTCCCTGCAATTCCAGTTGCTGTTGCTCAGGTCCCAGGGCCTAGTGTTAGCATCCCGGAAAGAACACAGCAGGGTTTGATCACTGATGGGCCTGTCCTGAAGGATGGTGCGTATACTGTTGGGGGTCAAACCATGACCTCGACGGGTGAGGGCAGCACCCCAGAGGCTCTGCTGGAAGGCCCAGATGAGGGCAATTTGGCTGGTCCTGAGGCAGAGGGGCTGCACAGCTCAGCTGCTTTGGACTCTGACTCAGACGCCTGGACAGACGCTGACTCAGACGACTCACCGACAGGTCAAGCGGCAGGTCCCGTGTGCGAAGGAGTTGAGACAAACTCAGACGCCTGGTCAGACTCAATTGCATCTGAGCCTGACTCACCTGTGGCCAACAGTCAAATTGCGACAACAGGTCCTCAGCCTGCCAAGCGCTCACGCTTTGGTAAGCTACTGTCACGAGCCAAACGGCCAGGCGCTGCCTCTGCACCTGAGCAGCCACAGCAGCCACTGGTTGTAGAGTCAGCTGCAGACTCAGCTGCTCCAGCTGATGCCCAGATGACCTCATCAGCTACGGCGGCAGCGCCAGCGCATCGCAGCATGCGCTCAAGGCTGTTTGGCCGGACGAAGCAGCAGGATGCTTCAGCAGGCTTGCCTGTCGTGCAGAATGATGACGTGGGGACCCTTCAAGAAGAACCAGATGAGGGCTTCAGCAGCGCAGCGGCAGATTCTGGTGAGTATGCACAGAACAGCATCCCTATGCCAGATGCTGTTGCGCATGACAGCAGCTTGGGGATTCATGACGGTGAATCTCAGGAGTCAATGCCAGCTGCCTTTACATTCCCAACCTCAGCACTTCCTAGCGGAGCATTGAGCGCAACTCCCATCCTTAGTCAGCCCAAACCTGCTCAGGAAGCTGAGCTGGACCCGCTGTCATCGCTGTTTGAGGACCGTGTCTGGACTTCAAGGCTGCAGTTGCCATCAGTAATGACTGCAGCCACAGCAGAAGCTGACACTGCAAGTCATCAGCAGCAGCATCTGCATGCCGTGACACCCGTGTATGGTGAGTTTGACCCTTTGACTGCCACACTTGACGACTATCATGCATACCAATCCTCTCAGGAGCAACAAGCAGTGCCGCCGCTTGGCTTCCCAGATGCTCAGCAGCCACAGGAAGCTCTCGTAGCAGATGCTGCAGCACAGCCACGCAAGATGCGGTCTATACCCCGCCTCTTCAAGCTACGCAAAAGTGCCAAGCCAGGTGGCAGTCCTACAGCTGGTCCTGCATCTGACACAGAGCCAACCGAAGCCACAGCAATGGGGGAAGATGCTGCGCAGCTAACTTCAGAGGAGCCCGGGCCAAGTGCAGTGGACAGCAATGTCACTCAGACAGCAGCAGCGTCTAGGGCTCGTTCCAAGAAGCCTTTCAGTCTGCTCAGGAAGCACAGCAAGGGCAATGCATGTGCGGCTGAGATGGCGCAACAGCAGCAACACCTGGCTGCTGAGACTGCCGGCAACCCAAATGCAGCTCTTCCAGCTTTGGCTGGAAGCATTGATGAACCAACCGGGCAGCAAAGTACTGTGGAGAGAGTGCCATTGACTGCCAAGGATCCAGAAGAGGTGCTGCATGTCAACACACAGCTGGGCTTGTCAGCAGGCTTGCCGTCAACCTTTGGCAGCTTCATGGCAGCTGCTCCCAGGGCCCCTGCAGAGGCTGTTTCTGGCAGCCCTCACAAGCTGCCCTTGCCTAGTCTTGACTTGGCGCAGGCGCCTCCCTATCAGGTCAGTCTCAAACTCTCCTTTGATTGGTCCCTGTCTGTCTCGCTTGCCGTGCTTCTGCCAATGCATGCTGCCCAGACAGCAGCAGGCCTCAACATTAATGACCAGAGTCTTGCCAGTCTGCTACTTGTGTCTCAATAAGTCTGCTGATCTGTGCTGATGGTGTGCAACAGGAGAATGGACTTGACAAGGTTGCTGTTGAGGCCTCAACATCTGTTTGGGCATCGTCAGAAGCTCACATGCAGGTTAGTGATGACGACCGCCCTTCACTTGTAGGTGTAAACATATGCAGCACAGCCATTGAACTCCTTGTCCTGACTGGTCAACAGATCAGGCTGCCTGAGAAGCTTTTGTTCTGTAAAGCTTGGCGCAAACCTGTCCAGTCTGATTTGAGACTAAGTCATTGCTGGTATGCTGACTGCTCATACAGGTCGTCATGCAAGCGTTTAATTAGGTCATGAAAAGCACATATTCAATGCACGCTTCTGGGAACAAGTTGAACATACCATGTTGTCTAGTTAGAGCCTGTTGCTGCATTGCAGCCTATGCAGTGGAGCCTTACTGTTGCTATTCTGCTTGCAGAGAAGCGTGACAGCGGGTGGCAACACCAGTGCTAGCCACTATGCCTCTATATCAGCTGTTCATGCATCATCATATGACAGTGTCACTTACAGTAGTCAGCATGAAGAAGCTGCTCCTGTAGCTTCTCAGGAGCCTGACCCCGAGGACGATACTGCTGTCACAGCAGCAACAACTGATGAGGAGGGTCTGCAAAGCGATGACGTCACTCTGGAAGTTGCAGGTGAGTTCTATATCATTTGCTGCGGTCACGTTTTGAGGTGTGCCCCGCCTGTCAGGCACACAACATGGTTTCAGATAACATCTGAGGAGCCTCAAAGCTAGTGGACACTATGCAGTGCAAGATTGTGCCGAGACAGTGTCATCTGTTAGCCTCTTCACTGTGCTGCTGTTCCTGCAGAGGCGACTGCAACAATAGCACCCACCACGTCAGCACCCGCTGAAGCCTTCAAGAGCATTTGGAGGATGCTGTCCCTGAACAAAAGCAAGCCAGCAGCCGACGCCAACCTGCCTGACGAAGAAGCAGCAAAGCGCCAGATATCAGCCCAGCTGGCGCTCGCCAGAGAAGTCTCAGAGCCTGCAGTGATTCAGGCTGCCAGCGATGATCAGCTGCAGCGGCCAGCTGACCTACCACAGCCAAACCTGGCCTCAGACGCAGACACGGACAGGTCCCAGGCGGCAGCATTAGCCAAGCAGCCGTCTGCCATGGCAAAGCGCTTTAGCTTCCTCAGCACGCTGAGGCGAGGTTCCACTACTGCTGAGTCAGACAGCCGCGCTGAGGCTCAGCTGCCTGAGATTCCGGAGTCACTGACTGAGCAGACTGAAGGCGCAGCTGCTGTGCCACCTGTTGAAGCTGCAGCTCAACCAGCTGCCGTACCGATTGCTGCAGCTGCTGTTCAACAAGCTGCTGTACTAACTGCTGCTCCTCAGGGCAAAGCAGATCGTGTTGCTGCAAACCCAATAGAGCTGCCTCCTGTCTTTGAGTATGGGAGTGATGCTGATGGATCTGGCAGTCCAGACACACGCAATGCCCCTGCTGTGACAATTGTCACTACTGAGGTACGCCAACTGTGTACACATCATGTCTTTGCATGCCACTGTCTGCCAGACAACTTCTCCATAACGTAATAAGCAATCCGCAAGACGTCATGAGCATATCGTACTCAACACAAGGCTTGGCCACTGCAGGGACTGTCCAAGGAATCGGTCAGAGCCATCAAAGCCCCTGCTTCCCCATCTGACATGGGCCCAGTACACATCATGTCTTTGCATGCCACTCTCTGCCAGACGACTCCTCCATATCCATAACGTAATCAGCAATCCGCAAGACGTCATGAGCATGTCGTACTCAACACAAGGTTTGGCCACTGCAGGGCCTGTCTAAGGAAGCTGTCAGAGCCATTGAAGCCCCTGCTTCCCCATCTGACATGGGCCCAGTCCAGTACCCAGCCTTTGCTGGCAGTGTGCCTGCTCCAATGGATGAGTACGCACCCTACCCAGAGCTCTCACCAGTGTCTGAGGCCCCTCAGGTCACTCAGAGGACTGAGCTCTTCCTGGACTACTACTCAGATGTGTCTAGGTGACGCATCCACTATCAGCACAATCGTCATGCTGTAAGGTCTGCATCAGACGGCAAATGAGACAGGCCTCTTTGCCTGGTGATGCATCACAGTTACAATGCAAGCACTTTCAGCATTTGCAAATCTTAGCAAGCGGTGCAATGTGCGGGCTGATCGTGCCTGCCATGCACGACAGTGCAAATGCTTTGTCCAGTTCAGAGATTCACCAACTCTGGTCTGCAATGCATGACTCTAGTCTATACTTTACAGATTGGCAACAGCATCCAGGCTTGACAACCTCTTGTTCTAAGTTGCTGTTTCTCTACATCTCATGCTCATTTGCCTTGCCTCATGCCATGCTCTCTTGACAAGTATGCTTCCCCACATCTCACACTTGCCTGCCTCAGACTTTCTTCAGACAGGTATTCTTGTATTGCTGATGGTGCCAGCCGCATGCCTTGCTTTGTTGACAGGTATGCTTCCCCGCAGTCAATGCTGATTTGCCTGACTCATGCTTTCTCGTCAGGTATGACTACCAGCCGGGGGACCTGGCATGCATGCTGGAGATGCTTGCCTGCATCAAGGGAGTGGCGGCGCTGCTGCAGCAGGCAGATGTGTGGCTGTCCGGCTACATCTGCCAGGCTGTCTTCCTACAGATGCAGGGCTTCGTGCAGCTGGCCATGACCCATCTGGACCCCCGCAATAAGGTACTGACTGCGTGAATGAATGAATGACTGAATGAATGAATGAGTGAACGATTGATTGATTGGTTGAATGGATGGATAAATGGATGGATGACTGATTGATTGATTGATTGATTGATTGATTGACTGTTTGATTGATCAGATACAGCATGTCCAATTGCCCACAGTAGTATGAAGCTTCACAATAAAATTCTGGCAAGAAAGCTGGCACTAGACAACATGCCCCTTTGGGACAGGCTGCCAGATAGCTCATGCTTGACGCTTGTACTCATGAGCCATGACATGTATAATTACAAGCAGCATCGGCTGTAATGGCACATAGTCCCCATGAATCTTGCGCATGGGTCATTGCAGCTACATCCATGATACGACCCTGGGCAGCCCGGCACAATACTGAGCTTCTCATTAAATTGACGCAGCCTTTCCTTTCCTTTTCATTTCCGTGATTGTATGAGTCATTGCTGGTGTTCCTGCAGGGCATGCCAGCCGTGAGGGTGCTCCACAATGCTTTGGGCAGCCCCTCAGCCCCTCAGGCTGCACCAGCCCCGATTACTAAGGCCAAGACCTTCCAGAAGGCCAAGAGCCTGCTGTCCTTCAGGCACCAAGGCTCAACAGCAGCAAGCTTTGGGTCCAACCGTGGCAGCATGCTGCCAGCAGCCTACCCAGCACTGCCCCCAGGTGACCCACACCAGCACCTGGTCTTGACTTTTGGCATACTTGTAAAGGTAGTAGAGGTGCAAATCCTATATTACACATGTTTATGAGTGATTGTAATTATTGGTGTAGCCAAGTCTGTTCTTTTGTTAAGCATGTGTAAGTAACGTGTTTGGTCCTTGTCTATTTGATTGGGCAATCCATTCTCTGTTAACTTGCTGGAGAAAACCAATGGTGATCAGAACAAATAGGTACCAGTGTATGTCAGTGACACAGCTGACGTTCCTCCAGACTATAGCAGAAGGTCTAGGGTTCAGCATTTGTCAAGGCATGACTAGCAGCTTTGTGGAGACAACCAAGATGTCATGAAAGGTGCATCACATGGTGTCTTGGGCAGGCTGGTATGCAGCGTGCTAGCGTACAGCACTGACAACCTTGTCTGTGGTGTGTTACTATGATGAGTAAGGGAGCACAGTCACCTAAGCTTTCACATCCCACTCCAATGCGACTCGGGCGACTTTTTAGTCGTTTCCCACTCCAATGCCCTTATCACAACTTGGTTGTCATCATTGTGTGTAGCTGCAGGTCAGCAGCAAGCAGTCCAGCAGGTGGCACCCACATGTGTCCAGATGCTGACACTGCAGTACACTGCTGAGCAGATGATCAAGGAGGAAGCAGGCAAGCCTAACCTGCTGCAGCGCAACTTAACCTGCTGCAACACAACCTAACCTGCTGCAACACAACCTAACCTGCTGCAGTGCAATGTAACCTGCAGCAGCACGACCTAATCTGCTGCAGTTCAAGTTAACCTACTGCAGTGTAACCCAACATGCTGCTCTGCAGCATCCCAGACTGTCATGCTGCTGACCATTACCAGCCTCTGTCACAAGCATGTTGCTGACACAAAGGTGCCTGTCATCTTGCCTTGTTCTGGCAGTTGCCTGCACAGTAAAACACCAAGCTGGCCTGCAAAGCTTTCAACTACAAAGCCTGAGACATGACTTCATAGATAAACTGTTCATTAGCACAGCTACCCTTCCTATCAACCAGAGTGTCCCAGTCATTTGGCGCTATACCCGGAATCCCAGGCTGCTGCCATGTTACAGCCAATGATGCACCATCTTTGTTTTGGAAAATTGTCTGTTGAAAAATTGTCTGTTGAAAAAGTGTCTGTTACAAAAGTGTCTGTCGCCTGGTGTGCAGGAGGCAAGCAATGGATGAAGAGTGTGATGGACACAGAGTCCAGCCTGAGCAAGGATGTGAAGCGCTTCCTCTCTGCCTCACAGTCCTGGGAGCCCGCCCTCACCCTGTCTGCATCATGTCAGCAGGCAAGCTAGTCTGTCTACCCATCAGTCTACCCATCTCTCTAGACGCCTACCCATCTGTCTACCCATCTGTCTACCCTTCTGTCTACCCATCTGCCTACCCATCTGTCTACCCATCTGTCTACCTGTCTACGCACCTGTCTACCCATCTGTCTACCCATCTGTCTACCCTTCTGCCTACCCATCTGCCTACCCATCTGTCTACCCATCTGTCTACCTGTCTACGCACCTGTCTACCCATCTGTCTACACATCTGTCAATACGTCTGTCTACACATCCCTTTACACATCTGTCTACCCATCTTTCTACACGTCTGTCTACACATCTGGCTAGTTGTCATTCTACCTGGGGCGCCTCGAATCTTGTGACATGCACACTGCCACATTGCCTGTTGCGTTTGGCTGGCTACAGTCTTCTTTAGTTGTGATTGGCCTATTGTACATGGCATGCTCTGATGGTTGCATACATAAATTTACATCTGTGCCGAGGCTAAGGCCCTACCCCATGAGGGGGCATTGGGTCTTGTATGTTGGGCTACAGTATAACAGCACAGAGCAGCCACAAGCAGTCATCAACCATCTCCTCAGCAGCATGTGGTACCCACACAACATAACACCAAGCAGTGCGCAGCACAGCGCATCAGGGAGCATCACTGCAATGCACAGCATACAGCGCAATCCTGCTGGTTCAAGTCATGCAGCAGATCTAGTTACACTACAAATGAGACAACGTGAAAGCATGCTAGATGTGGCTGTCCTTACTAAGAAACCAAAACATGACTCATCTGCAGACATGCAGGCTGCTGACATGTCAGCGCTGTGGCTGAAAGAGATTCACCTGGAGAACACCTTGCCCTCCCACAGTCAGCCACTGGTGCACTCAGTCCCCTGGCAGCTGGCTCACCATGCTCTGGTGTACCCACAGGAGAGGCACATAGAGGTATAGTCAAATAACAATAATAGATAATAATAATAATAATAATAATAATAATGATAATAATAATAACAACAATAACAATAATAATGATAATAAGAGTACATAACATATGCATGGTGATGAAACAATATTTGGTATATTCATGATAATGATTTGTCGCTATCCAGCTCGTGATGAGCTAGTCATGTGCAGGACAAGTTCTCTCTGACCCAGCCTGTCTGGTGCATCCCAGTAGTGCCTACAGTATGGACAGTTTTGACAGTCACATAGAGGTGACTGCACCAGGAAACTGTGACCCTGCCCATTTTTGCAAAAGCGAAGCATCAAACTTGGGGCGCAAATTGAGCAAGTGTTCTGGATGTGTGCACCCTGTGTCGCATGGGCAAAGTTTATTTGTTGCTGGGTTTCTGTCACACTGCACAGGCCGACGCAGCAGATAACAGCTGCAACAGTACTCTGAAGCCTTGTCAGAAACCTACGCAGCTGCTGACATTCCCCAGCCTGAGATTAGCATGTCTTGCCAGCCAGCGTTTGCTGCGTGTAAAGCCTATCAACAGTGTGCTTTGTAAATACATGAAACCTTGGCTTCTCATTAAATTGACGCCAAAAGGCATAGCATTTTCTTTTCTTT
>JAABUK010013251.1_pt1 | contig 10323 bp, 9 predicted proteins | sample 5559141 | NCBI WGS metagenome assembly JAABUK01 (sample SAMN10711869, study PRJNA513367) | rock metagenome | isolation source: Antarctica rocks | place: Antarctica: Victoria Land, Pudding Butte nord | collected 2016-01-03 | reverse complement strand
GGGCTTCGGCCGGCTCGGCTCCATGTTCGGCTGCCGGCACTGGGGCGTGAAGCCCGACATCATGGTTTTCGCCAAGGGCATCAACAGCGGCTACGTGCCGCTCGGCGCCACGCTGATGAACGCGCGAGTCGCCGACGCCTTCCTGACGCCCGACGAGGCCGAGTTCACCATGGCGGCCTTCTGGCATGGTAACACCTACGCGGGCCACCCGCTGGCCTGCGCGGCCGCGCTCGCCAACTTGCGGATCGTCGAGGACGAGGCGCTCGACCGCAACGCCGCCGAGGTCGGGGCCTACCTCCTGGCGCGGCTGAAGGACGTGCAGACCCGCCACCCGCAGATGGGCGACGTGCGCGGGCTCGGCCTGATGATCGGCATCGAACTCGTCAAGGATCCCGAGACCAAGGAGATCTTCGATCTCAAGCGCGGGTTCGGCGCCCGCATCGCCGACCTCTGCCGCGCGCGCGGCGTGCTGATCCGCAACCTCGCCGACACGTTCATCGTCTCGCCGCCGCTGATCCTCGAGCGGCAGCACGCCGACACCATGGCCGACGCCTTCGAGGCCGCCATCGCGATCGTCGAACGTGAGTGAGCCGCCAGAAGATGCCCCGCTGATCGTGATCTCGGACAAGCCGGAGCGGGCCGACCGCGACGCGCTGCTGAAGCTTCTCGCCGGGTTCGAGGCCGAGAAGGCCGGACCGCTCCAAATGCAGCCGCTCGCCATCCTGATCAAGGACGGGGCCGGGGCGACGCTCGGCGGCCTCTACGGCATCTCGATGTTCCGCTGGCTGATCGTCGAGTCCCTCTTCGTGCCGGAGCGCTTCCGCGGCGCCGGTGTCGGCACCCGCATCATGGGGCAGGCCGAGGACATCTCGCGGACCCGCGGCTGCATTGGCGTCTGGCTCGATACCTACAGCTTTCAAGCGCGCGGCTTCTACGAGAAGCTCGGCTTCTCGGTCTTCGGCCAAGTCGACGACCACCCGCCGGGCGAAAAACGCTTCTTCATGCAGAAGCGTTTCTGAGGCGCCTAGTAGGAGATGGGCCGTGACGAACCGCGAACGCCGTAGCCGGCCGAGGAGGGTGACGGCGTGATCGGCGGCGAGGTCGATTCCTATTACGCCCGGACCCGTACCGAGACGCACGACTTTCCCCGGCTCGACCACGACCTCGACGTCGACGTGGTGGTGATCGGCGGGGGGCTAGCCGGTTGTGCCACGGCGCTGGATCTCGCCGAGCGCGGGGTCGAGGTCGCGCTGATCGAAAGCCGGTCGATCGGCTGGGGCGCGTCTGGGCGCAACGGGGGCTTCGCGTCGCAGGCGTTCCCGATCGGCTGGCAAGCGCTCGCGGGGCGCGTCGGCCTCGACAACGCGCGGCAGATCCAGCGCATCGCGCGGCTCGGCCTCGACCTGGTGCGGCAGCGTATCGACGCCTATGCCATCGATTGCGGCCCGCTGCAGCCGGGGGCGCTCCGCTGCAACATCGCGGGGAGCCGCGACGATCTCGTGGCCCTGCGGGAGTTCATGGCCCTGAACTTCGACGTGCATCACGACCACTGGCCGGCCGAGCAGGTGCGCGAGGCCCTGTCGACCGACCGCTATGCCGATGCGCTGTTCACGTCGACAACCTTCGCGGTCCACCCGCTGAACCTCACCTGCGGCCTGGCCAGGGCCTGCACCGAGGCTGGCGTGCAGGTTTTCGAGAACACGCCTGCCACGGGTCTCGCGGCCGCCAAGGGCCGCAAGGCCGTGGCGACGTCGCGCGGGCGGATCACGGCCGACCGCGTGGTCCTCACGTGCGGTGGCTATATCGATCGTCTCGAAGCCCGTGTGTCGGGCGGCACCGTGCCGATCGCCAGTTTCGTGATGGCCACCGAACCCCTGGGCGCCCGCCTGCAGAAAGCCATCCGCGTACCTTACGCCATCTACGACAACCAGGTCGCCACCAATTACTACCGCCCGCTCCCCGACACGCGCCTCCTCTGGGGCGGACGCGTGCTGGCCTGGCAGCCGCCGCCCGCCCGCATCGCCGCGCTCCTCAAGCGCGACATGGTGTCGTTCTATCCCGCGCTGCGCGACGCGCAGGTCGAAGTCGCCTGGGGCGGCATGATGCCCTTCACCCGGCACAAGCTGCCGGTGATCGGGCAGGTCGAGCCGGATGTCTGGTACGCGACCGGCTTCGGCGGCCTCGGCGTCACCCTGACGTCCGCGGCCGGGCACCTGATTGCCCGCGGCATCGTGGAGGGCGACGACACGTGGCGGCTCTTCGAGGACTTCGGCCTGCCCTATGCGGGCGGCAAGCTCGGCAAGGTACCGGCCCAGATGGTCTATTGGGGTCACCAGTTCCGCGCTGGCTGGGCGCGGCACCGCACGGGCCGACTTCAGACGCGAAGCGCGTTGCGGGCTCGCCCATAGGCGATGGGGGCCGCCGCGCCGAGGCGCCAGAAGCCGTGGAACGGGATCGGCCGGATCGGTGAGACCGGCATGTCGAGGTCGGCGGCGGGCGTGCCGGTGATCCGGCGCGCGATCTCGCCCCCCATGGCGGTCGCCATTGCGATGCCGCGGCCGTTATAGCCCAGGCAGGCGATGACGCCCGGCGCCGGTTCGTGGAGGTGCGGGTAGTGGTCGGCCGTAATGGCGAGCTGGCCGTTCCACCCGTGCGACCATCCGGGGTCGCCGATAAACGGCCACAGGCGCTTGGCATAGCCGGCGAGATCGGCGAAGGCGGCAGGTCCCTCAAGCGGCCGAAGCCGGCTCCGACCCCCCATCAGCAGGCGGTTGGAGCGGTCGATGCGATAGTAGACCGTGATCGACTCGTGCTCGTAGAGCACTTGTCGTCCGGGCAGGATCCGCCCCGCGACGGCGTCCGGAAGCGGACGGCTCGCCACGATGCCGCTGAACACCGGCACGAGGCTTCGCCGCAGGCCCGGCCAGAGATCGTCGGTGTAGCCGTTCGTCGCGATCACCACCCACTCGGCCGAGACGGAGCCACGAGGAGTCTCGACCCGCCAGCCCGTGCCCTGCGGGGCAAGGCGGATCGCGCGGGTTTCGCCGTGCACCGCGGCGCCGGCCCGGATCGCCGCATCGGCGAGCCCGCGCGCATAGCCCAGCGGGTTGATGGAGCCGCCGCGCCGATCGAGCGTGCCGCCACGGTAGCGGGTGCTGCCCGTCATGACGGCCAGACGATCCCGGTCGAGGAATTCCACCGGCGCGCCGCGGCCCCGCAGGCCCTCGGCGGCCCGCCGGAGGGCGAGCGCCGACCCTCTGGAATAGGCGGCCCGGATCGTGCCAGATTGCGCGGCCTCGCACTGGATCTGGTGCTCGCGGATGAGGTCGAACACCATCTGCGGTGCAGCCCCCGAGAGGGCCGTCATGCGGCTCCCGAGGGCCGTGCCGAAGTCCTTCTCGATAGCGTCGGGTTCGCTCTTGAGACCGGGGTTGACCTGCCCGCCGTTGCGGCCCGACGCGCCCCAGCCGGGCTCGCCGGCTTCGAGCACCGTGACGGCGACGCCGCGCTGCGCCAAATGGAGTGCCGCCGACAGCCCCGTGTAGCCCGCCCCGATCACGATCGTCTCGGCATGGGCGTCACCCGAGAGCGGCCGCGCCGTCGCGCGTTCGCGTGCTGTCTCGGCGTAGAGGCTGCGCGGCAGGGAACCGAAGTTCGGCCGCGATCCATCCGCCGTCAAGTCGGCGTCCTTCCGTTCTGCATGCGCTTGATGGTGCAGGGCAGAAGATCCATCCGACACCCTCGCGATGCAGAATTCCACGCTGATCGACCATCCTTCCAGATAGCGCCGTCGATCAATGCCGCGAGGGCCATCCCCTCGTAACCGTAGGTGGAGACGCGGTTGGCCAGCATTGTCCGATACTCTCCCCGCGCCTCGCTCGCCGACGGGAACTCGGCAGCCGGCTTAGCCGGACGGCGGCCATCCTTCAATGGTATGGCGTTCGACCGTCATGGTGCCTCGATATGGTGGACACATTTTGGTACGCTCGGTTGAGCGGGAAAGGTGCTTGGATGACGAAGAGGAGGCGGGAGTGCGCTCCCGAGTTCAAGCGGGAAGTTTCCTGGCCGGCTTCATGGAGGGTGGAACAAGCTGCCGGGCGCGCGCGACACCGAGCAGACGAGCAATCGCCGCGAACTCGCACAGGTGAACTACGACATCCGGGGCGTGAGGGATGCGGTCGAGACCTGCGCGCCTGTCGGCCCGTTGAGGGACTACTTGGCCGAACTCGACGCCCGCGAGCGGACCTCTGGAGGTGAGTTGGCGCGGGCGTCGCCCCTGCCCCGGGGCCGGTTCCGAACCTGCCTGAGCTGTAGCGTTGTACCGGGCGAAGGTGGCGGCGCTGCATGAGGCGCTCGCAGGCGAGGACGCTGCGGCGCGCGAGCAGATCCGCGCTTTGGTCGACGAGATCCGCCTGATCCCCTGCCCTGCCGACCCGAAGGCGCCTCTGCGGATCGAGGTTCGGGGCGCGTTGGCGGCGATACTGGCGTTGGGGTCGGGGTCGAGCGAAGCGGCCGCGAAGGCGCTTGCGTGGCTTAGTGAAGTCGGTTGCGGGGGCCCGCAACCAACTTGAATTGCTGATGCGTGGGTAGAGGAATTGCCGAAGATCGGGGGCTGTCACAACCGGGTATTACAGGGCGCTCGTGCGTGGCCCTCCCGTGCCCTTGCAGCGGAAAGCCTCTAGAGGACAGTCCTGGTCGGGATCCCACGACGCATTTGGACCATCGACCGCTGTCGACCCTAGGACGAACCCGCTGAGGAACATCACCAAGCTGGCAGCCTCGACCGTCGTGGCGCGGCGGCGGAAGCTGGAGAAGGCGATCGAAGACATCCTGGCAGCCCCGACCGTCTGTGACCTCGCTCGCGACATCCAGAACAAGATGCGCCGGGCGCGCGACCAACTCCTATCCCCAGCCGAAGCGGGTGAACGCGAAGCCAAGGCCGGGTTCCGCCTCGGCCAGCGCGTCCAGCACGCGGCAGCCCGCCTCGGCGACCTCCGGGCCGATGCCGTCCCCGCCGGCGACCGCGAGGTGGTGTGTGCCCGTGACAGCGACCCTCCTCAATGCCCGTCACCTGCGCGATTCTGCTACTTCATCCGAGTCAGCATGCGGAAGGATTCGATCGTGCATAGGGGCGGGCGTGCCCTCCGCTTGGCCCTCGCACCTCGCGTCTAAGGTGCCTTCGCTCGGGCGACGATCTGGATGGGGTTGATGAAGCGCAGCGCGACGATGAGCCAGACCAGCGTGGTGGCCATATAGATCACCGCCATGGCGTCGATCGACTGGCCGGCCCGCACGCCCGCCGCGAACACTGAATAATAGAGCGCCACCACCAGCGTCTGGCTGGTCGGCCCGGCGGTCAGGAACGTCAGTTCGAACATGCTGATGGTGCGAACCAGGACTAGGAGGAGCGCGGAAAGAATGCCCGGCAGCAGCATTGGGATGAGAACGTAGACGAACAACTGGGGCGTGCGCGCGCCGAAGACGCGGGCCGCCGCCTCGATCTTCGGGTCGATCTGCTCGACGAAGGGCACCATCATCAGGATGACGAAGGGCACGGTCGGCACGAGGTTGGCGATGACGACACCCCAGAAGGTGCCGCCGAGGTGCAATTGATAGAGCACGGTCGCCAGGGGAATGCCGAAGGTCATCGGCGGCACCAGGAGTGGAAGCAGGAACACGATCAGCGCGAGTCTCCGGCCCGGGAAATCCCGCCGCGCCAGGGCATATGCGGCCGGCACCCCGGCCAAGCCGGCGATCGCAACGACCGAGAAGACGATCTCGAACGTGACGGTCAGCACCCCGCCGAGCTGGAACTCGTGCCAGGCCGACAGGTACCAGCGGATCGTCAAGGCCTCCGGCAGCCAGGACCGGAGCCATCGCGTCGCGAAGGAATTGGTGATCACGGCCACAATGAGAGCTGCGACGTTCACGAGCAGGAACACCATCAGAACCTGGATCGCAGCGGACCAGATCTTCGCCCCGGAGGTCGTGTCGCGGATCAAGCTCTCACCCCTTTCCGCCGCTCGTGGTGCCGCGATAGAACGCTTGGCGCAGCGCGAGCACCAGGGCCACGACGACGAGCTGCACGACCGCCATGATGATCGCGATCGCCGAGCCCATCGCGTAGTCGAAACGCTCGAACGCCGCCTGATAGGCCGCGATCGAGATCACCCGGGTCTCGCCGGCCGGGGCGCCGAGCAGCACCGCCGAGGGGAAGACCGAGAAGCTCTGCACGAAAGACAGGCAGAAGTTGATGACCAGTCCGGGCGCCAGCAGCGGCAGCACGACGTGAAGGAACCGGCGGCGCGAGTCTGCCCCGAGCGTCGCGGCCGCATGCTCCAGCAATGGATCGATGCCCGACAGGTAGGACAGCGTCAAAAGGAAGGTGAACGGGAACCCCGTGATCATCAGGGACGCGAAGACGCCCCAGTAATTATGGATCAACCGCACGGGCCGATCCACGAGATGCAGAGCGATCAGGGTGCGATTGAACCAACCCTGCGGGCCGAGATAGTTGAGGAGCCCCTCGGCCACCAGAACGGTTCCGAGCGTGATCGGGATGACCAGCAGGGTGGTGAGCAACCTCTGGCGCCGCATCAGCCGGACCCGGAAGGCGATTGGCACCGCGAGGACGAGGCTGAGCACCGTCACCGGGATTGCCAGGTACAGGGTCGCGGCGATGGTGCCGTAGAGATAGGGATCCGAGAAGAACGCCGTGTAGTTGGCGGTCCAGCCGCCCTGTCGGGGGCTGAACGACAGCACGAAGCCGTAGGCGAAGGGATAGAGAAAGAACGCTGCCATCAGCACGAAGGCCGGAGCCACCATGAGTGTGACGCCGTCGATGCCGCGCGTCGCAAGCCTCTGCCGAAGAGTGGTGGGCTGGCGCTGCGGGCCGGCCTCGGTGCTCACGGATGCCCTCGGTGGGCCGCTGGATGCGGCGGCAGAGTTGCGCGTTCGCCACGCCGGACCGGCCCGCCGATCGGCAGCCCCGGCAGCACGATCGACGCCCCGGCCCAGACCGTCCCGCCCCCGTCGGCTACTTTTTCATCTTGGCGGCGCCGATCTCGCGATCCCACTTGTCGAACATCGCCACCAAAGGCTTGGCATCGAGCGGCGGCTCGATCGGATTGTTGGCCATCATGGCGGCATATTCCGGCCGTCCGAAGCGCTTGAACGTCTCTTGGCTGTCGGCCGGAGCCATGCCGATGGGTACGTTCTTGGTCGCGGGGCCGGGATACATGTAGCCGTGGTCGTACATGAAGGCCTGCTGCTCGGGCTTCAGGATGAAGGCGATCAGCTGTAGCAACACGCCCATCTTTTCCGGCGCCACGCCCTTGGGGATGGCCACGTAATTGGCGTCACCGACCCAGTGGAAGCCCTTCAGGGTTCCGACCTTGTATTCCTCCGGGACGATGCCGAGGTAGCGCGGGTTCACGTCCCATCCGGTGGTGGTCGCGATGATGTCCCGCGTTCCCTCGCCGAGTTCCTTCATGCTGGCGGTGGTGCCGGCCGTGTAATAGTCGATGCAGCCGTCGAGCTCCTTGAGGTAGGCCCAGGTCTTGTCCCAGCCGTTGACGGGGTCCATGGGATCCTTGTCGCCGAGCAGGTACGGCAATCCCATGACGAAGGTCCGCCCGGGCCCGGAATTCGCCGGCCGCGCATACATGAACTTGCCGGGATTTGCCTTGCACCAGGCGAGGAGCTTCTCGGCCGTGTCCGGCACGGACTTCACCCGATCGGGCGCATATTCGAGCAGGGGCCCGGAGGGATACCAGTCATCCACGAAAGCCTGGCCGCGGGCCATCTTCTGCATCGCATAGGCGCCGGGCAGGTACAGTTTCTCGAGATCGGGAAATTGCGAGGCGTATTTCGGCAGGATCTCGGTCCACAGCCCCTGCTCCATGCCGGCCGCGAGAGCGTCGTTACCGGTCAGCACGAAATCGATGTCGACCCGTCCCGCATCCTGCTGCGCCTTCAGCTTGCCGGCCAGCTCGGGGGCGGTCGCCTGCGTGAACACGAACTTCGAGACGAGATCCGGGTGGGCCTGCTGGAACGCCTCGATCGCGGCCTGGCTGAGCTGCAGGTCCCCGGCGACATCGATGACGCTGATCACCAGGGGCTGCTTGGGCTTCGGAAAGTCCTGAGCCGCCGCCAGCGCCGGCAATCCTGCGATCGCCAGGGCCGCGGCCAGGGCCGTCCAGATGGTCTCACGTCGATGCGCCATGGTGTTCCTCCTCTTCCGTGTCGTCAGCCGGTCATTCACGCATGAGCCGTTCCCGAGCGCGCTCCGAGATAGGCCGCGGAGTCGGGGTCCAAGAACAGATAGCAGGCCGGGTGCCGCCGCAGGATCGAGGCGGGGACTGCCGGCGAGACGGCGTGGCGCAGCGTGGCCCCCACGGCATCGGCCTTGCGGCCATCCGGCACGGCCAACACGACGACGCCGCTCTTCATGATCTGCTGCACCGTCATCGAGATCGCCTCGTGCGGCACCGCTTCGAGGCTCGGGAACCAGCCTTCCCCGAACTGCTGACGGCGGCAGCGGTCATCGAGGTCGACGACCTTGAAAGCCTCGGTGGCGTCGAAATCCGCCGGAGGATCGTTGAAGGCGAGATGGGCGTTTTCGCCAATCCCGGCGAAGGTGACGTCGATCGGGTGCGTCGCCATCAAGCCGTTCAGCCGGGCGAGTTCGCCATCGAGAGCGGCAGCGTCGCCTTCGACGAAGTGGAAGGCGCGCAACGTCGGCACGTGAGCCGTGAACCTCGCCTTGAGGTAGCGGCGGAAGCTGGCCGGATGGCTTTCGGGCATGCCGATATATTCATCGAGGTGGAAAGCCGTAACCCGCGACCAGTCGATGTCGCAATCCACGAGGTTCGCCAGGGTCTCGAACTGGCTTGCGCCGGTCGCTACCACGATGTTGGCGGCGCCGCGACGCTCGATCGCGGCCTTGATGCCGGCCGCGCCCTCGGCGGCAGCAGCACGCCCGACCGCCGCCTCATCGTCCAACACCCGCCACGCGATCATGTCATGCCCCCACCAAGGACGGCGAGCCTCGCCGGCCGTCGATGCCGCCGCGACGCTCGACGGTCCCGGTTGCGGCCGCACAGATTCTCGGACGACCCGTGCTGGCCCTGACCACAAGGTCGGTCGGGATCGTGATCCTGTGGTGGCCGGCCGCCCGATCCCGCATCATGTCGACCAGGATATCGACGGCGCGCTCGCCTGCCGCTCCACACTGGGTCGCAACGGAGGTCAGCGCCGGAACGGTCGTGGTTGCGATCACGCCGTCGCAGCCGATCAGGCTGAAGTCGTCCGGCACCGACTGGGCCCAGTCTGCAAGCCCTGCGGCGATGCCCTGAGCCATGCCGTCGTCGAAAGCCAGGGCAGCCGTCACCTGCTTCAAGAGCAGTGGTTTCGCGCAGGCGCGGCCCGCCTCGAAGCTTGGGCGGGGTGTCGGCAGGATGACGAGGCGCAGCCCGAGCCGCTTCGCCGTAGCCTTAACGGCCGCGGATCGCTGAGCATTGGACCACGACTGTGCCGGTCCCGCCACGTAGGCGATCCGGCGATGCCCGAGTTCGGCCAGGTGTTCGACCCCGCGGGCGTAGCTCGGGCCCGTGTCGACCAGCAGTCGGGTCAGGTCCGGAACATCGCTGTTGATCAGGACCGTCGGGCGGCGGGCGGCATGATGCCGGATCCGGTCCTCAGCCATGCGTGGCGCTACGAGGAGGAATCCCTCGACCTGGGCCGCGAGCTTGGCCAGGAGTTCGTCTTCGAGCTCCGGCCTTTCGTCGCTGTCGCCCAGGAACATCGCGTAGCCTGCGGCTCGAGCGCGGGCCTGCGCACCGCGCATGAGGGCCGCGAAGAATGGATTGGTGATGTCCGGCACTACCAGCGCGATATTGCCGGTTCGTCCCGTGCTCAGCGCGCGCGCGGTCTGGTTCGGCACATAGCCGAGCCGGGCCGCCGCAGCCCGCACCGCTTCCACGGTTTCGCGGCTCAGCAGATGCGGTGCACCGAACGCCCGTGAGACCGTCGCCCGCGACACCATCGCTTCGGCGGCGACCCGCGAGATCGTCGGAGCAGGTCCGGATCGATTCGGCGGAAGTTCCATTTCGCCCCCTGCAACCGGTTGCAGAACAGCGCGTGTCAAGGCCTGTGTCAAGCTGGCGCACGCGCGGCAGTGCGCATCTTAGGTCAACTTCGTGCGGACCCGACGTGACCCGATCCTCGCGCGCAGCCCAGCGTCCTCCACGCCGGGCCAATCGTTACAGCGTCGCCAGCCGACGCCTTCTTTTCGGCGTCTCGACGTTATGCTTGACGGGTGGG
>JAABUK010013250.1_pt1 | contig 10325 bp, 8 predicted proteins | sample 5559141 | NCBI WGS metagenome assembly JAABUK01 (sample SAMN10711869, study PRJNA513367) | rock metagenome | isolation source: Antarctica rocks | place: Antarctica: Victoria Land, Pudding Butte nord | collected 2016-01-03 | reverse complement strand
CAATGTTCCGCAGGCTGTCAAAGAGCAGGCTTATCGAGAATATGGCATCGCTTCACGCCAGCCGCGCGAGTACGAAGTAGATCACTTAATTTCTCTGGAGCTTGGCGGCAGCAATTCGATTAAGAATCTATGGCCGGAAAGTTTCATTACTGAACCTTGGAACGCTCACGTCAAAGACAAGCTGGAGAATAAGCTGCATGAAATGATTTGCAGCAGGCAGATCGACATTAAGGCAGCGCAACGCGAGATCGCCACCGATTGGATCGCCGCCTACAAAAAATATGTTGGGCCGGAGCCAAGCGCAAATGACGCTCATCACGAACAACGCTCTGCGAGAGAGAGTGCTGCATCATCAAGCACATCATCCGGGCAAGCGACGGGTGAGATCATCGGCAACAAGCGCAGCCAGATTTTTCATAAGCCGGGCTGCCCTGACTACGACAAAGTATCTCCGCAAAATCGCGTGATGTTCAAAAGTGTCGCGGAGGCTGAAAAGGCCGGTTATCACGCAGCAAAAAATTGTCCGTGAGGAGCAAGAAACAGCAATTATGGCAGCAAATAAGAAACTAACGGGCGTTATTCAAGGCCGCACCATCAAGACCGCGAGTGCTGACGATGACGCGTTAACGATTACCTTTTCGGATGGCTCGACGATGAAGGTCAAGACCGGCGCGGCAGCCAAAGCAGACGCGCTGAGTGGTCACACGATCAAAAGCGTGCGACAGCAGGGATCGACGATGACCTTTGATTTTACGGACGGCTCAAACGCGCAAGTGACGCTGGCAGAAGCCACCTCAAGCGTCATGCTACGCGATGGCAAAGGAACGATGGAGTATGCCGACTAATCAAAAAGAAGGCGCTATGAAAACTATTGCCATTGCCAATCAAAAGGGCGGCGTCGGTAAAACGACTTTAACGCGCGAGCTATCCGCGTGCTGCGCGCTCAGAGGCTTTCAAACTCTTGTCATAGACGCCGATCCCCAAGGGAATCTGACACAAAGCTGGATTGATTCCGATGTGTATGAAGCAACACTCTCGCATGTACTCATTGAGCCGGAGTCACCCACAGGCACTAAATTTGAGCCGCTTCCTCTGGATGATGCGATTGTCGAAAGTCCGGTTGAAGGTTTAGACCTTGTGCCCGCCGACATTCGCCTTGCACGCTTCGAGATGCAGCCGGATTACCTTACTCATAGGCTGCGGAATCAACTCAAAGAGTACGGCAGGGATTACGATCTGGTTTTTATTGACTGCCCTCCGCAGCTCGGCAAATTGTTGACTGCTGCGCTCTACGCTGCCGACTACGTGCTGGTTCCCTGCGCCTCAGATGCGATGGGGCTACAAGGATTATCCGATCTAGCTTTCACTATCGAACAGGTTCGCAAGAATGTTAATTCCGATCTTCAAATGCTCGGCGCGGTCATCAATCTCTACAAGCCACAGCGTAACCTATCGGCGGAATCCAGAAGCGCCGTAGAAGCCGCTGTCGGCCTTGTAGGGCACGTTTTTGACACCAACCTACATGATTACTCGAAAGTCGCCGAAGCGCCCTCTCAGAAGCTTCCCGTCGTGCTTTATGCGCGGACACACCGCGCTGCCGATCAGTTATGGAGTTTGACGGACGAAGTCTTGGAGAAATTAAAAATGCCCCGGCAAAAAATCAGTGCTGTTAAGTGAGGTGACGAATGGCAGAGACGAAACCAAAAACCTCTGATTCCCTACGCACTCCGAAAGCTAAAAAGAAGCTCGGTCTTTCCGTTCCGCCCGCCCTGCGGATGCCACACGAAGACCTAATTCTCGCACCCGCAAAAACGAACTCAAGTATGCCTAGTCAGAGTAGTACGACTAGGCATACTCACAAACAAGACGAATCACTGCCTACCGCGCCGGTTCGTGACTTTACAAAGGTCGCCAATTCAATTGGGCGCGAAGCAGTTCCAGCCGGAATCTTCACAGGCAAGAGCAAGCAGCTATACGATTGCCTTTATTCACTTACGCGCGGCGCTATCGTGCCATCACGGACGGTTCGCATCTCACGACCCAAGCTGATGAAGAAAGCCAGCATTGGAGCGCGCGTCACCTTTGAGGCAAACATAGCAAGGCTGATTGTCACCGGGTTAATTCAAGTAATAAAGATCACAGGTGAACATGAAGGAAACGAGTACACAGTCTTTTTACCGGAAGAAGTAACTATGCCTAGTCAGAGTAGTCAGCCTAGTCAGACTAGCCATGCCCAGAATCCAGTCAGACTAGACAGCCTAGAAAGTAGTCAGACTAGGCATAGTTTATCTGTTGAGAATACAGACACTTCGAGCGAAGCTAAGACTTCTTTTAAGACTAAAGAAGAAAGAAATATTGATGATGACGCTGCGCTGGCTGGCCTGAACGCAGCATTGAAAGCAGTCAACAAGGAATTAACCGGAAAAGATTTATCACCAATTGAAGCAGCTCGATGGAGCGAGCTGGCTGATGTACTCGTCGCTGAACTCAAAATCGCTGCCGCGCGCACGACCGTTTCATCCGTGCCGTCATTTCTCGCAGAACACTTACGGCGACGACTTTGGAAAATTGATAAGAAACAAGCACACGCCGAAGGCAGGGAACTCCCGGATGAAAACACTTTAGCAGTAGCGCCCGCTGACCAAGCAAAGTTGAAAGATTGCCCGGACTGCGGCGGCTCTGGTTGGTGGTATCCGAATGGCTTAGAGCGAGGGGTGGCGAAGTGCAAGCACGAAAATCTTTTACACAAATAGGTTTGTATAAGTATGAACAATCAGAAAAGTGCGGCCATTTTAGCTTTAATACTCTTGATGACCTTTGCCTCCGTCACAAACTCGCAGACGCGCAGAGGCGCTGCCGCGTCGCGCCGTGCGCGCAGACCAATATCTGCTAACACTGTTCGCGCGGAACCAAAACCGAGCATTCCTTGTCCGGTCTCCTTGGCGACCACTACGCCTTCTGGACTGACTTACATGGTCACGCGGCACGGCACGGGAGAGCAACTCAAAGCCGGAGAAACCGTGATGGTTCATTACACGGGTTTGCTCACGAATGGAACGAAGTTCGACAGCTCACTCGACAAAGGTGAGCCGATAGCCTTTCCGCTCGGCGCTGGCCGCGTAATCAAAGGATGGGATGAAGCAATCGTCCGCTTGCGTGTCGGCGATCAAGCGACGCTCATTATCCCGCCGCAACTCGGATATGGCGCAAGGGGAGCAGGCGGAGTCATTCCGCCGGATGCAACCTTAATCTTTATTGTAGAAGTAATCGGTGTTAAAGAAGCTGCGCCGACAAGTGGCGCTGGCATGAGTCTTGAGCACTGAAAAAACTGAAATTCACTGCGAATGGAAAATAAATGAAACGTCTCACGCTTTTTATTAGTTGCGTGCTCACTTTGACTTCATTAGAAGTCAGAAGCCAGCAACGCGATGCGACGCCCAAGACGGCTGCCGGAGCTTACCAGCTAAAGCCGACGCCGAAGACTGTTGCATGGGGCTACTATGATGCGAGTGCCAAGCCCGTCTTGCGGATTAAGTCAGGCGATACAGTCGAAGTGCAGACGCTTCTCACTTCCAGCCCGACGCGGCTCGAAGGATCTGGAGTGCGTCCCGCTGATGTCGAAAAATCTCTGCGCGACATCTACACAGAAGTTACAGACAAAGGACCGGGCGGTCACATCCTCACCGGCCCGATCTACGTCGAGAATGCAATGCCGGGCGACGTGTTGGAGGTACGCATCAAGACTGTCAAGCTGGCGATTCCTTATGCATACAATGCGTTCGGCCCGAAGGGTGGATTTATACCGGAAGACTTTCCCTATTCTCGAATGAAGATCGTGCCGCTCGATGAAAAGCGTATGATCGCGCGCTTTGCTCCCGGCATCGAGATACCACTACGGCCTTTCTTCGGCAGCATGGGCGTTGCGCCGCCCCCTTCTATGGGGCGTATCAACAGCGCGCCGCCCGGCGTTCATGCGGGCAATCTGGACAACAAAGAACTCATTGCAGGTACGACGTTGTTCATTCCGGTTCATGTGCCGGGCGCTCTCTTTGAAGTCGGCGATGGTCACGCCGGACAGGGCGACGGCGAGGTGGACATCACGGCGATGGAAACATCCCTCGTCGGCACTTTCGAGTTCGTGGTGCGAAAAGATTTGCATTATAAGTGGCCGCGCGCCGAGACACCGACGCACTACATTTCAATGGGCATCAACGTGGATTTGAATGAAGCAACGAAGTTAGCAGTGCGCGAGATGATTGACTATCTGGTGACGGAAAGACACCTTGCGCGGGATGAGGCCTATATGCTCTCAAGCGTCGCGGCAGACCTTCACATCACAGAGCTTGTAGACGGAACAAAGGGCGTGCATATGATAATTCCGAAAGCGATCTTTGTTAAGAAATAAGCTAACAGGGCAGGCGATAATGTATTGCCTCGAAGGTTTAAGGCAAAGCCAATCACTGATTAAATTGACCGCGTGCTCGCTGTGCATTCATCTCATGAGCAGGGAAGCGGAAGGTAGCGGCGACGATTGAAACTGCCGAACCATGACCAAGCGATTGTGCCGCGCGAGAAGATCGTTGATTACTTGCTTTCACCCTCGCACCGCGACGGACACAGCAAGGCGACGTTCTTCTTTAGCTTCGGCTTTTCCGTTGTTGCATGGCAAACGCTCGCCGATGCGCTCCGGCGTCATTCCGCAGATCATGACGTTGCCAAGATAGAACCTTCGCCCTACGGCACGCGCTACGTCATCGAAGGCGAACTCGACGCGCCCGATGGCAGAACGCCGACGGTGCGCGTCGTGTGGTTCATTGATACGGGCGAAGCCATTCCGCGATTGGCAACGGCTTACCCGTTGTGAAGGGAATTGATGATTATGATTAAAGAACTCGATCAAGTTGTATTGCAGGCAGACTTGCCGGAGCATGGCTTACAGCAAGGTGACATCGGCACAGTTATCCTCATACATCAGAGCGGTGCAGGCTACGAAGTCGAATTCGTTGCGCTCGACGGCGAAACAGTGGCGGTCGTTTCGCTCGAAGCCTCTCAAGTGCGTTCCATCGCGCGCCGCGAAATCGCTCACGTTCGCGCGATAGAACATCAAGCAGCATGATCCCATCATTGTTTGGGTTGAATCCTCATGGCTATTACAACTAACGAGTGGACATTCACCGCCGACGTTTCCTCACAGATCAACGTCCTGTTACAGAACCGCCCAGACCTACCTTTTTCATCTTCAAAAGTTGAAGAACGTGGCAAAGGTAGCAACAAGCGGCGTGACCTGACGCTCTATGACCGGAGCAATCAAGTCGTCATCACCGGCGAAGTGAAGATGCCGGAGAACCCGGAGGGGCGCTCGCCTTACCAAGAAGGTTTGGTGATGGATGCTCACGATAAAGCCAACCGCGCGGGCGTTGAGCATTTCTTTACTTGGAACGTCAACAAGTGCGTGCTATGGGAGACGTTTCAAAAAGGGAAGCCGATCACCGAACGCTACGAAGAAGAACTCGACGCTTTCCCCGCGCCGATCCGCACGTCCGCCGAACTGCAACACCCGCGCGTTCAAGATCAACTTAATCGCTTCATAATCAAGCTGCTTGAACGATGCGCCGCGCTCATCAGCGGAGCAGAACCGCTCAAATTATTTCCGCTTGACGACAAGTTTATTCGAGTTTGGGAAGCGGGATTGCTGCCGGTGGCGACTGATACGCTGCACGCCATCAATGAACGCTACGAAGCTGATAAGCATTTTAAGTCGCAACTCAACAAGTGGATGCGCGATGAACAGGGCTGGACGCTTTCGGATGAAGAAGACATTTTGCGCGACAACCTCGAACGCGCGGCGAAGTTCAGTTGCTATGTGCTGGCAAACAAGATCGTGTTCTCAAAAGCGTTGCGGCTGCGCTTCCCGGAGATGGACGAACTGACGATTAAAAAGTCAGTCAAGACCGGCGCGGCGCTCAAGCGTGTGCTTGATAATTATTTTATTCACGCGATGGAAGAGAGCAACGATTACGAAACCGTTTTCAAGGGCGACTTCGGTGATACTTTGCCATTCCTGAACGACGCGGCAGTTGATGGTTGGCGAGACTTGAGCGAACAGACCGACGCTTTCGATTTCACGCAGATCAACTACGAAGTCATCGGGCAAATCTTCGAGCGTCTTTTCAGTCCCGAAGAACGCCACAAGTTCGGGCAGCACTACACGCGCAGCGAAGTAGTTGACCTCATCAATGCTTTTTGTCTGCGCGATGCAAACGCCAGCGTGCTTGACCCGGCGTGCGGCGGCGGCACGTTTCTTGTGCGCGCGTATCAACGCAAAAAGGATTTGGCAAAGAACAAACTGCCGCATCAATCGCTCATCAGCGGCATCTACGGCTTCGACATCTCCGCCTATCCGGTTCACTTGACGACGATCAACCTTGCGACCCGCGACTTGATCGAACAAGCCAATTATCCGCTCGTCGCCCGTAAAGATTTTCTGCGAGTTAATCACGGCGAAAAGATTTTCAATGTGCCGACACTCGACGGCGACGATGAAACGAACGGGAAAGCCAACCTTGTTGAGATGCCGCTTGTTGATGCCGTCGTCGGCAATCCGCCGTATGTGCGCCAAGAAAAGATCAACGAGTATTACGGCAAGAACTACAAGACGTTTTTGCAGCAGGGCGTCGCAAAGGATGCGCCTGACACGGAACTTTCCGGGCGCTCTGATGTGCTCTGCTACTTCTTCACGCACGGCGGCGCGTTTCTCAAAGATGGCGGCTACATGGGCTTGCTGACAAGCTCGAATTGGCTCGATACGTCTTACGGTTTCGGTCTGCAAAAATATCTTTTGGATAACTACGAAATCCTTGCGATTCTCGAATCGAATTGTGAACCCTGGTTCACCGGCGCGCGTGTCACGACTGCCGCGACGATTCTCAGGAAACAACCCGATGCGGCGTGGCGCAATGCGAATAGCGTCAAGTTCGTGTGGCTCAAGCAACCGTTGGCGACGCTTCTACCTTATGCACAGGATGAGCACGAACGCCGCTTGCTGTTCGAGCATCTACGCGACCGCATCACAAAGCTGACCGAAGAAGAAGAAACGGATGCGTGGCGCGTGCGCGTTGTCAATCAGGGCGAACTGTACAAAGCCGGATGTTTGCCGATTGCGATCAGCGAAGCGGAGGAAAGCGACGACGCGGAGGATGAAGTACCGGACGATGAAGGAACGGCGCAAGCACTTCCCGGCGTCGAACGCGGGCGAGCCATGCCCGCACCGGATGAATACACGGGTTACAAGTGGGGAATTTTTCTGCGTGCGCCGCAAATCTTCTTCAAGCTACTCCAGCGCGGCGGTGAAAAGCTTGTGCCGCTCGGACAAGTCGCAGAGGTACGATTTGGAACGAAGACAGGTTGCGATAAGTTCTTTTTTCCGCGTGATGTCACTAAACAGGCTTTGTCCGATGTAGTTGATGAACACAAATTTAGAGAGCATTACGGCATCAGCCGTGCAGAAACGAAAACCGTCCGCATTGTGTTGGCGGGTGACGGCTCGCAACACTTAATTGAAGCAAAATATCTTGAGCCTGAAGTACACAGCTTGATGGAGATTGATTCCATCAAAATCAAAATAGAAAGGCTCGCCCGAAATGTTCTACTCGTATCTGAAAATAAAGCAGACTTAAAAGGTAGCCATATTTTCAAATACATTCGATGGGGCGAGCGTCAAGGATTTCACGAAGGCTCAACGGTAAGCGCGCGTGTTACAGATGAGCGGGAATGGTACGACATAACAGGAGAGCGCCGTCCAAATCTCATACTTCCAAAAATACAGCAGTACCGTCATATCATCTGCCTTAATCCTAATGGGTACTTATGTAATTCCAGTTTGCTTGCCGTCTTCACGCAAGACAGCACAGCAAAGATGTTGTGCGCCCTCTTAAACTCAACTGTCGTTGCTTTCTTCAAACAATTCTTTGCTCGTATGCACGGGCGTGAAGCAAGTCTTCAACTTGATGTTTATTCAGCACAGATGATGTTAGTGCCTAATCCTGAAAATGCTTCTGCAAAAATTAAACGCAAGATAGGGAGCGCACTCGAATCTATGCTCAAGCGTGATTCGCTTGCGCTAATTGACGTTGACTCTACTTCTGTTGATTGGACAGGGGAATTAGGATTCTCTGACCGGCAGCAGCTTGATGATGCCGTGCTCGAATTGCTTGGCGTCTCCAACAAGAAAGAACGCGAAAGTTTACGTGCCGAACTCTACGAAGAAGTTACAAAGCTCTACCGTCAACTTCGAGTTGCCGAACGTGAGATGCAGCGCCACCGTTCAGCGAATGCAAGGCAAGGACGCGCCACCGCGCAATCAATCGCTGCCGAAATTTGGGACAGCCTCGACACGCCGCCCGACTACCGCACGCCGCTCGACTTCATCCCGCCGCGTGCGCGCACCCAAACATTCGCCTTGCCCGCCGAAGGGCGCACCCGCATCATACGCGGCAATATGTTTCAACCCGATAGCGTGCAGATCGGCGACACCATCATTGAACTTGGCGACCCGGCGCGCTGCGAGTTCGTCAAGCAACTCTCACACATTGGCATCAATGGCAGCGTGCGCGTTCCCACACAGCCCGAACACTGTTTCAATGCGCTACAACAACATCAATCCTACGCCGACGAAACGAACGCTGAATTTCAACGCCTCGCCGCTGCCTACACGTCAGAAGAACAGATGCAAGAGCGCATCGTCAAAGAGTTGTGGCGCAAGTTGAAAGCGTAATTAATTACTCAATTTATTTATGAGAATATGTCAATTCTCAAAACTAAAGCCTCCAACGTCACAAGCATTGACGAGCGTAACCCGATGCTTGTCTATATCTCGTCGCTCGCGCCGACTGGACGCCGCACGATGGCCGGGAAGCTCCAGCGCGCGATCCCGCTGCTCGAAGGCGTCGCGTGGCCTGACCTACGCTTTCAGCATGTCGTCTCGCTCCGCTCCAAACTGTCCAACGAAGGATTAGCGCCCGCGACGGTCAACGCGACGCTCTGCGCCGTGCGCGGTGTGGCGCGCTGCGCGTGGCATCTTGGGCAGATGAGCGCCGAAGATTTCCAAAGGCTCAAGGCCGTGCGCTCGGTTGCAGGCTCGCGCTTGCTTGCCGGGCGTGCGCTCTCGCGTTCCGAAGTGGCCGCGCTGCTCGATGCGTGCGCCGGTGATGAATCGGCAGCCGGAGCGCGTGATGCGGCATTGATCGCTTTGCTGTTCGGCGGTGGCCTACGTCGCGCAGAAGTCGCGGCGCTTGACCTCGACGATTACGACGCGGAGAGCAACGCGATCAGAGTGCGCGGCAAAGGCGACAAGGAACGGCGCGCGTTTCTTTCGGAGAGTGCGGCGGCTGCATTGAATGATTGGATTGAAGTGCGCGGATCAAAGAAGGGCGCGCTTGTTGTGCCGATTCGCAAGGGTGGAAGAATTGAACATCGACGCATGACGGATCAAGCGATCTATGCTGCGCTGCTTCGACGAGCCGCAGCCGCGCGTGTGCGCCACTTCACGCCGCACGATCTACGCCGGACGTTTGCAGGCGATCTGCTGGATGCGGGCGCTGATCTGCCAGCCGTGCAACGCTTGCTTGGTCATGCGAGCGTGCAGACGACGGCGAAGTATGATCGGCGTGATGAGCAAGCGGCGAAGCGTGCGGCGTCTCTGCTTGATCTTCCGTATTCTGGACGAAAGCAAAAGAGGTGAACTATAGAAAGCATGGCTATGCTGATGGGCGCAGCATAATACGCTTCCTCGTGTAGTTATATTGATCTGTGCAGTTGAACGCGCTATAGACCGCTTCGCATTCCAAGACAGCTACGTTGATAAGCATTGTGAATAGAAGAAGAATGCACGCAGCTCATTCCATTCAATGCAGCGGTCTATCAAGCTATTGCAGCCGACTCGCAATGACGTCGCTTTTTATCCTTCATGTTAATTGCTCGCGGCTGAATTGGGCGTTAGGCCGCCGGTTTCTAATTTTATGTCAGTCAAAAGCTCCATCATGATCATAGGCTCGCGAGACGTTGATCGCGTAGTGGCGCAGACACTATTCGAGCAGCATCTGTCGCCATTCTTGTCTCAAGGTCGAACATGGCTCGTTGGAACTGCTCACGGGATCGACCAGTGGGCGATGGAATGGCTGCTGGAGAATAGTGAAATCTGTTGGGGTGTTGTTCCATACACGCGGTTTAAGCAGCCACGGTGGGTTCAGCCTTGGCTCGAGCAACTGGATCGGATCATCGAATTGCAACTTCCGCAGCGCAAGACCGCCAGCGCGATTAGAAACCGT
>JAABUK010013248.1_pt1 | contig 10326 bp, 10 predicted proteins | sample 5559141 | NCBI WGS metagenome assembly JAABUK01 (sample SAMN10711869, study PRJNA513367) | rock metagenome | isolation source: Antarctica rocks | place: Antarctica: Victoria Land, Pudding Butte nord | collected 2016-01-03 | reverse complement strand
TTCTTCGATAGGAAAGTTACCATTTAGTGACGCAGGGGATAGTTACTCGTGGTTAGCGTTCCTCCAGGAGCAACCAAGAGTATCGTTCAATATCATGACTCAGGATCATAGAGATGGGTTCGATCGCTTTGTTCTTCTGTCTTCTAATATGTACCTAGAGTTGCTATATAGCATGTCGACCCATTCTCTGACAGTATTACTACCTGATTCACGTTGCTTGGACAGCAACCCGCATGTCCTCCTGCTTTTTCGGATATCGACAACGGAGATCATGACATCCCAGCATAAATTGTACATCAAGCAAAGTAGACAGTTAAGACCCAGTAGAACACAGCCCAGTAAAAAAAAGTAACCCAAGCGCCAGGCTAGAAGAACAGTAATCATAGAATTGAAAATGCTTGACTTATTCTGTCAACTCCTTCTCGAAACCCATGGATGAGAAGGTTACCCCCCTATCCCGGCCCCATCCGGCGTTTGCACTTGGTGGTCTTGGTGAGGAGAAGCTTGTTACTGGAGTTGAATATTTCGCTTCTCGTCCAAGATAGTCGGTCTTCTGATCGACGTACGGCGACATCTGACCGATGGAAAGCGAGCTTGGACTCTTGGCAGCAGGTTCCGGAGATCTGATACCGGTTTGTGGAGAGGTCGTGGGGTTGAGCATTTCGTAAGTCCGAGGATCGTTCGAGAGTCTTCGGGCATCAGCAGAAACAAATTCGTGTCGGCTAGCAACACGTCTCTTAATAAGGTCAATCCAGCCCAACACCATGGACCAGCGGCCGAGAAGGAGGAGAAGCCAGAATCCACTCAGCTATGACATTGTTAGACCAGGATACCTCTGTGCGAGTGATTGACTTACTGCCAGGCATATCAAGACCGCCAGAATGGTGGATTCCTTCTCTACCAAATCACGTGCCAAATGAAGACACTGATTCTTGTTGCCCCCTGAGAGTACCAAACAAATTAGCCACGGGCGGGCTTTCTCTGGACTAGCTGTAGTGGATATCTTGTTGTTGTCCATTGACACGAAAACCACGGCGAAGAAGATGACTTCGGCAATGATGATCAGAACGACGACCACGCCTCTCCATTGTAGTTGAATGACCTTTTGCACCCTTCGAAATGCTTGTCCAGCAGTCCTGGTCCGAACGCTTCCTGTATATGAAGGAAGACCAGAACTCGCGTCAGTTGTTGGGTCATCATCAAGCAACGACTTGACATAAACTTGAATGCAATAGCCAAAAGTGATTGCTTGAATGATGAGAGATGCCGCGGCGAAGGTGAGCAATGGACCCCAGAAGACTTGTAGGCCGTTGGTATGGTTGATGTGACATACAGTTCCGAACCGATAAGAAACTCCCGTCAAACTCAAGGCCAAAGCCAGAGCGACTGCTGGGATTCCCCACCCAAACGCAAGAGCGGAATAGAAAATAGCATTCCCGGGTACGACTTCCCAGCATATCTGCAAATGCAGCGAGAGAGCTCTCCAGAAAACCCACATGACGCTAGCCCAGCCGCCGAAGAGAACAAAGGCTCCACTGAAGGCGCATGAGGTGTTTGACCGCATATCGTTTGGGGTAATCGTGTTGTAGCATTGGTCGGGCTTCGACCCTAGAGGAATGATGAATGCAAGCTTTTGTAATCAGCGCGCGCTGCAATGACCTTTTGGATTAAATGTACCTCCATAACCGCCACCGCAAACGCTACACATATGCTGAGATAGTGCCTATGCGTCCATTTCACAGGCAGAATGAGAAAGGATAGAAGGAGGAACGTTGTTGCCACCATTGCTGCCACGTTCAGCCAGTTGGCGACTTGTGTTCTTTGGATGAATCCTGCCATTATTAGCACGTGAGCTACACGCTTTACTTCCACACATACCATCCGAATAGGTCCAGTCAGTAACAGGACAAGGCAGGCAGCATGAGAGATTGCCCAGGACGGTAGGGGTAGTTTGGCAAAATCGGCCAGAGACAACTGTTTTAGGTCAGTACCGTTCTCCTGATGAAAGGATCGTCGACAACCTACATCCACCTTGGGATGCAAAAATGTTTTCTTGATAGAAGGGAGGAGGGCATAGCCCTCGCTGCGCCGAAGCCATGGAAGTGTATAATTCTTTTTCTACGCTCCTATTGTGTCTGGGACTGGCTCATAATCTTATTAAGGTTGATCGACCCCAGAACGTGGAGGGGTTTCTGGCTTGAAATGTTGGGAAAGTGTGATGTTCTCGTGGTAGGGTTTGTGGGTTTGTGGTAACACAGGATGGCGATAGAATGGTCGGACAAGGGAGGTGTATTATGGACAGACAAAGAGAGGCAACAGAGGAAAGTGATATGAACATTAGATCCTCTTGTAGAGAGGCTGGGGAAAGGAGCAAGAAGTGACAGACAATGGAGCCCACGAGTAGGATAGGGCAGACTGATGGGACGAAGAAGCGGCGCAACCCAGCCGTTTCGGGAAAGGTTGAATCTCAGATACACGATGATCCCTGGTCCAGCCGAGTGAAAATAACCCGGGGCATTACCAATAATCATGCTGGACGGTAGTAATGCCATGTGTGGAATTAGTGACGAGGTTTTCTGGGGCGGTGATTGAAAGACGGGGTTTAAACGTCGGGACAAATTAGATCTGGTCGATGAACGTTGGAAAGAGTGGAGCGGGCGGCACTTCTCTGGTACCACACCCGCCACCAGAACCACCAAAGCTAAATGTTGGTTTATTCAGCGAAGCTTGCACAATGGGTATGATTGGGTCCACTCTCTGCTCCCCCTGACAGCTTGACCTTGCCAGTGAGCCAGGCTACACGGATCCTCCTCCTGGATCCACTTTCTGCTGCCCCTGACAGACCTTGCCAGTGACCCAAGCTACACGGATGCTCCTCTCACGCCCGCCGTTCTACTGTACAACGCGCTCACGCCGCTGAGGTCGTCCGCCGAAAGCTTTACCTAGCCTCGTAATCGTAGCCAGCCTCAGGCAGCACCGTTCCTGGGCTCAATCTTATCCCATTCCATGGTTCTTGATCTATCGAAAAGCATCACACCGGGACAATCGAATGATGTTTGCTACCCAGATGGATGATCTCTCATCTTGCACCCGATTTGAAATAGGCCAGGATCAGAAAGTAGTCATGTTAGACGCGTTTGTGGCCCCATTTCAACCAGCATGGCCTCTGTTGGCTATTCAGTTGGGCTTGCTTGTAGGGTTCTCGCCTCATACGCCACGCAGCGGCGTCGTCCTGGCCGAAGGTTGTACGGCCACGGCGATGCAGTAATCGGGCAGCCTAGCTTAGCTTTGATGAGAAAGGTGGGACCAGATAGCCCACAGTTGGCCGATGGCGTTTCCGTAGAATTCGACAATCTTCTAGTTCCAAGGTCACGCAAGCTGTGTAATGTTGGACCACGTATTCCCTAGTCACACCAGATCGGTGCAGTCATCTCAGCTGAGGGAAACAGACATGCGATATCGTCAAGTCCCCCGCTGGGACCCGCTGGGAGCTTTCAAAGACGGTGGAAGCCAAAACTTTAGGCTGTAACTATCCAACAACCGTTAGCTGAGTCTTCGGCGTGTGGGCTGTTTCGAGTTGTAGATCCTGGTGTGTTGTGTTAGATGGATCAGGTGACATCTGCATGATGGACCGCCTCGAAAATACCGCATGCGACAGTTTCATCCTTCGCCTTATTCCGTCGCATGTTTGATTTCTAAATACACAATCAAAGAATGTCTCATCATAGGTAGTTTTACTCGGAACCGAAGTACGGTCCTGCCGAACTCCCCATGCGCAAGTTACGGCCATCCGCGCAAGATAGGCGCAATTTAGACGCGAATCAAAGGGGAAGCTGCTAATGAAATCGGAAGAGAGGCTGACAATATGAATATCACAACTCTTCAGATTTTGACTATGAAACATGTGGTTGGTTATGTATGTCAGTTCCCGCTCCCCCAGGCACGAGCTATAGAGGCTACTTTCCCTGGTCACCTGGGGACGAGAACGTGTATTTTCTAAGGAGCAAAAAATCGCTCAATCCTCCGACCTCCGCGGGCTGGATCTGTCGCAAAGGAAGAGCGTCTCATGATGGTGTCGTGTATTCGGAGCTCATATCATCATGTTCCGTCGCAACGGCTGACGTTACTCCAAAATTTACGGGACGGCTGCGATACTTTGCTTCGCAGTCCAATCTGTTGAGCATCTGGAGCGGTCCCACCTTAAGTCAGATATGCAGATAAGCGAACGTTCCTAGCGCGTTCCGGCCATGGGATTAGGTCTCTCACTGTCTAGGCTGAAATTCCGAGAGTGCTGACTTCTTCCCTTTCTGGTCACACTGAAGCTGCGTGACTCTCACGAGAGTTCTGAACACGGCCACATAGAAGGGCGGAGGCCACCTCCCATGTTAATACCAGGTGCCATCTGGCAAGAGTTCATTATGTGCCGCCTCCTGGTCCTAAACTGCAATATGGCCTCTGCTGAAATAAATTGCTGCTTTTAGCGTAGCACCCGATTTTCGGATGGTCTGGTAGAATTCTCTTGATCTTCGACAAGTGTGCCCTTGGTAGTCCAGATGAGGAAAACAAATTCTCGAAGTGGCACGACATATGAATCATGACGGAGCGTTTAGTACTCGATCCTACAGATTCATGAGCAGTCAGATTTGCAAACTCCAATGAGCACAGGTTATTTTTGCCGGTCAAACGTACCACAAATTGTTCTAATGTGATCTCGAACAATTCATTGTTCACGCCCAGGCCTCCAGGATGCTCGACAGGCGATAAAGGATTCTTAACCACATATTCGACATAAATACTCACGTATATTTGATGCAAGGCTATTCTCATGGATCCAGATTTCGTGTCAGTCAGCATGACAAATTTGACGTTTGTGGGTGTCTCGTAGTAATGCAATTTATACTGCGAGGTTCGATACGACAGAAATCTGTAAGTGAGATCAGCAGTGTTGCCGGGCCCTTTCGAAAAGCACACTTACGTATCATTTTCTCCACCCAGTCTGCGTACCATGTTTCGTAAAGAGAAGACCGTGCCAAATATAAGCTTAGCATCATCTTCAGCACTAAGAGTCGTTCGAGACCGGTTGACATTGCCATTCACAGTGGTCTCTGAAACTGGTCGAGACGATTTACCTAGAGACGGAGCAGTAGGCAACCATCTCCGCTTGTAGATACAGTCCGCTATGGGTTATCAAGATCAATATCATTGGACATAGCAACAGCAAACTCACCATGACGGTCAAAGATGTAGAATGAGTACACCACCATTTTGACAGATCACACAACTAAGTTTGCGAAAGGGAGTAGATGGTCGATTTTCACCTCTTGTCAAACACGCTAGGCATTGCTGTAGGAGGAGATATTCGACAGAAGAGTAAAATCGTTCATCACCTAGGCTTCGATGATGAAGACCAATAGTGTAATGCCCTGCGAGCTCAATTGTCCCAGCACTGAGAAGGGGAAATGGGGCAGCAAAACTCCGCCCTAAGCTTTATGCGTCACGTGAGGCTTTTTAGTGGCCTAACTAGTTTAATATCGTACATTATTTTCGGCCGTTCTTCATTAAAAGATATTGAGTCAACAACGTTACCGCTATACAGAACTAGATATGCCCACAAGTTTTGACCAATCAACGTCCGCGAAGGCAGTAAAAGACAGGGTTCGCAGGCTGACGAACCCCTCAACAATAATGTAGATTCGCGCAAGAGTATATGCTACGATCACAGGTGAGTGAATCAAGATCGCTGCCCGTCTAGATAGCAAACTACCTACTCCAATAATAGTCGTTTCTTTGTCATTGTCGAAGACTGTCTTCGCCAGCCAACCAGCCATAAATGTCCCAAAGATGATGGCAAGCAGGTAGAATACCAACAAGCTCAGGAGTGTCAGACTCGATATCCGCCAAAGTGATTGCTCAGTCTTTGACGGAAAAACAAAGTTCCATCCTGCCAGATGTATGCCAAAGTATGAAAAGGTGAAGACAATTGCAAAGATGATGTTAGCAACCTTGATTCCGCGTGGAGGTGTTGTTCTGCTGTTGTCGAATGACTTTATTGGCAAGCTGTCGCTTCTTTTACGCCAGTCAAAGACGGTTTTAATACCAAACCAGAACGGGGCGATCAGACTCGTTCGACTGACGGGAGGTTTCACAAAATCCAATGGTGTCTGGGAATATTCCGAGAGGGGTCCTTTGCCAGCTTCGATAATGATATCTTCAATGCGACTCGAGCAGGGCAGCACAATCGGTGTGATGACATCGAGTGGCTTGTGTCTCCAGAAAAAGAAAGTATTCAAGGTACAGAATATGAAGGCCAGAGTTGACAGCTCAAGTGTTGAGAGATCGAGATACTGGATGCTGCGGCCAAGACTTTGCACAAGAAACCAAACAATTTGGGTCAATGTGAGGGCACGAGCGAAACCGTCTGCTTTGTTCTTGTCCCAAATTGTCCTCTCTTTTATATCGGGATACTCCAGATGGTATTTCTCTACCATATAGAAAAGCTGCTGGGCATCGATTGGGAAGGGCCGAAACCCTGGACAATCTATAAAGATGCCGCCCATGTCCGCAAAGAACGCATGGCGCATTGTCCAAGGTGAGTTCTTCAATCGAGAAAGGCTATCTCGAGCATGAACAAGGTCCTCGGACGACTGATAGAATTGTGATGCTGACTCCAAATGTTTTTCAAGTCTGGAGAAATCTTCAACGGATTGACATGCTGATCTCCATTGCTCCGCGGCCATTCCAGTGAGCATTTCTGGGAAGGCAACGGTAAAGACCATCCACCGTGTTTTGTGGATAACGAATGCTATAGCTCGCTGACATTCTGCTGGTACATTCAGAAACAAGGCAGACCAACTGCACAAAAACAGAGTGACGAGGCAGCTCTGGAGGATATCAAATGTTCCGCGGCCACTGGGCTTAGTGACCCAGCCGTGTGCTATATTGGCGCCTGTTGTCATTTTGTAGGTACCATCCCATGATAGCAATTTAGATAGTATCACATTCAGTAATCAGCTTGAAGGGGCAACGCGTAATATTCTGGAGAAGAATGAGCCCTTAAGCGGCCTGCATGGAAAGACACCGCAGTCCAGAGGCAACAATGCTGACAATATAGGTGATCGAAGTAGCCTGCATTACAGTGCATGTACGATATGGTCAATCCGAGTGTGCTTCAGTTTCCTAGAGCTTCCTAGTAGGACGGAGGGCTATAATTGGATGTGAAACGCTATTTCGTTTGTCCAGGTTTGATAAAGACAACGCACGAGGCCAGATGGGCACAAAGAAACACTAGGCTGCTTCATCCTGCAAATATTGGACCGACGCAGACTTTTGCAAGATAGAATGATTGCCGGACCGACAAAAATGATCCTCAAGGCTGTTGTAAAACGACATCGTCATTCAAGAAGTGATGACGTGGCCTGTTGATGTTGGGAAGGTTCTTGACGGCCATACCTTGTCTATCTCTAAGAGGCATAAGATTCAGCAAGATCACTGTTCAACTCTTAGATCGAGGGCTTCGAAATTATCTGTTTGTTTGGTCCCAAGTCCCCAAGTGACGCCGAATGCTAAGGATCTACATGCTTCGAAAACCAATAGCCCAGCCAGTGGTTGCTGCATACCCAGCAGTACTTCGGGAGGGGAAGTTAATAACAACTGCAGCAAAGCAACTTGCCTCACTTACTCTTTACATCTATTTGGTGCTCATCTGCCTGTAGTTAGGGGTTGAGCCTGGCCATGGCCTGGTGACAATAATGATAAGGCTGGCTTTAGTGAGGCAATGGGGCAACTTATCTCGCGATTTTTGTCACTAATGTTCGGGCTAAAAATAATCTTGGCAGCATTTCCTCGCCTGTTGTCCGAAGCATTGATATTTGACCTTTGAGGCCCTGCGCTCCAAGAAGCTGACCAACCTGAAGGCCACCTGATCTCCCCTCTGTTCGCGGCGATGCACCCTCTGACCCCTATGCTCTCTAACGCTTCCAACATGCGCATACTCGCCACACTTTCATGCCGCCCCATATCCACGGAGCTGCACAATAATGCAATGGCTGGCCCTGGACGCTTATATTCAGCTGCGTCAGCTTATGTTGCACCAAAGCGTTGGCGCAAGGAAGGAGTTGTTAGAAGCGTGCGACACTTCTCTCAGGAATCAACTACTTCCCCCTCAATGGACCGACATAGTAAGGCTGTAGAGGACATCTCCACCAGGGTGCGACGGTTCTACGAAGGAAGAGAGAAATTTCGCATATCCCATGGCTCCACGAACAGTACACGACAGTCAGCCGGCAAAGGCAAGAACATTATCAATACCAGCGCCCTTTCGAACATATTGAAGGTCGATACGATCACTCGGACCGCATTGGTGGAACCCAACGTACCTATGGACCGCTTGGTAGAGGAAACAATGAAATATGGCTTGGTGCCACCAGTTGTCATGGAGTTTCCTGGCATCACGGTTGGAGGCGGCTACGCAGGAACGTCTGGGGAGAGCAGCTCTTTCAAGCATGGATTCTTTAACAAGACCATCAATCGTGTCGAGATGGTGCTAGCCAATGGTGATGTAGTCATCTGTTCAGACGACGACAAGCCCGATCTTTTTCATGGCGCAGCTGGCGCAGTTGGGACTCTAGGCGTTACAACTCTTGTCGAGCTCCGACTTAGGGAGGCCAAGAAGTACGTTGAAACAACTTATCATCCCATAGCGAGCATGTCCGAAGCTATAGAGAAGCTTGAACAGGCTACTTCAGACCCCGATCTAGACTATGTCGACGGGATCCTCTTTTCGAAGAACAGCGGCGCCATTGTAACAGGCCGCTTGACAGACGAACCAAAGCATAGCATCCCCATTCAGCATTTCAGCGATGCTGGAGACCCTTGGTTTTATCTTCACGTGAAGGAGAACATTAGGAAGAGCACTGGTCCAATTGTAGAGGCCATTCCCTTAGCTGAATATCTTTTTCGATATGATCGAGGGGGTTTCTGGGTCGGAGCATCCGCATTCGAGTACTTCAACATTCCGTTTAACAATTTCACCCGTTGGTGGCTGGACGATTTCCTTCATACACGGATGATGTATACCGCGTTACATGCGAGTGGGCAGTCCAAGAAATACGTGGTACAAGATCTGGCATTACCGTATGCCACTGCTGAGAAGTTCGTCGACTATACGGATAAGATATTTGGGATCTATCCACTATGGCTCTGTCCGTTGCGGCAAAGCCCATTGCCAACGATGCATCCTCACTTTAATGAAATCGAACAAGATGGGACAGCGCTGAAGCATATGCTCAACATTGGTCTCTGGGGTTATGGACCTCCGCGACACGACGACTTTATAAGAGTCAATAGGGACCTAGAGCGCAAACTTCAAGAGCTGGGTGGGATGAAATGGTTGTATGCCCACGCTTATTATACCGAAGAAGAGTTTTGGAAGATGTACGACAAAGAGTGGTACGACGACTTGCGTGAAAAGTATGGCGCAACCTCACTACCAAACGTATATGAGAAGGTGAAGGTTAACATCGGGAATGAGCGAGGATCGGCCAAGTTGAACCTGGGTGAACCGATCCTAAATACCTGGCCGATCAGTGGGTTGTATGGTATCAAGAAAGCAATTGACAGTGGCGCATATCTCCAGGCCAGATCGTCTGCATGGAAGTCCGGTAGGGAGACAGACCGCCTTTCTTTGGACAGATGAAGGGCAACCTTCTCGGAATCTAACTGTCGCCAACTATGATTCACAGAAAGGACGGGCATGGGGGCGCCACACCTGAGCACGGCACATTAGATTGGTCAGATATTCTTACTGCCTCCTGCACCCTGTCAGCATATCATGAGAGGACTCCGACATCCAGCAGCGGGCCTGGATGTTTTAATGCTGGCGTGATTCGCTGTCTCACCGGAGCCCACTGTGCTGAGACCTACGTCACCTGCAGTCGGTCCTCGCAGCCGCAAGCTGCACGTGGACTTGCCCACTCCCTAAATGACTCCGCTTTAACGTGAAGGAATGATTGTATGCTGGCTTTGACACCACTGCACTGACTCGCAACTACTTGGCTCATTCGGAGTGACTGCGTGGCTCAAGCCTCCTTCGCGGCCCCAGAGAGGCCCACTCTGCTTGACTTGTGACGCATGTATCGCGAAACTCTCGATGCTCACTGAAAGTCCGTTAGCTTGCATGTACATGTTCGGCACCGTGGATGATCTACTCGTCAACCCTGGTCGGAGACAATGATATGTGCACCAGAAGCTAGATATAGGAATATTGTGGAGGCCGTTGGCCGAGCATTGAACACAATTAATCGACACCGATGTCAGACCTCTCAACGT
>JAABUK010013247.1_pt1 | contig 10326 bp, 13 predicted proteins | sample 5559141 | NCBI WGS metagenome assembly JAABUK01 (sample SAMN10711869, study PRJNA513367) | rock metagenome | isolation source: Antarctica rocks | place: Antarctica: Victoria Land, Pudding Butte nord | collected 2016-01-03 | reverse complement strand
TAAGCCCATGAGGTGTTTTGGACATTGTCTGGTACTGAGGAAGACAACAGTGCTCTGGCTGGTGAGTTTGAACTGTGACTCTTTCTGCTGGCATGAAACTGCTGCAGACATGAATTGCCAGAACAGCGCAACAGAAGCTGATGTGCAGTCATACAGTCCATTCATCCCATTGCGAAGGGTTCTGGTACAAACGTGTGTGGCCACGCTTGCCCAGTTCAATGTGACACACAAGGTGCTCATGACACACAAGGTGCCCATGACACACAAGGTGCCCATAACACACAAGGTGCCCATCACTGATTGGAACAAATACTAAGGAATACATTGCAGTGGGTGCAACGGCCTTTGGGCAGTCGGGCTGATGGTGTCTGGTTGGCAGTGCAGCCGTGTTGAACTGTCAGGACTGCAACTGCAACACAAGGCGCCAGAGCAAACGCGCACAGACATGATGAGAGTGGTTTTATCAAAGCACTCATACCTGCGCTCATACACAACGTTCTGCTCCCTTTCACGCTGCACTGCTTTGTCTTTGAGGGCTTCTATGTAGCGCGACTTGCGCTCGATCTTTTCTTGCATGGCTGGCCGCACTTTCTGCTCTTGCATGGCATCGAAATGACTATCGTAGTCAAATATTGAGGGGTCCTCCTCCAAGGCTTTTGCATGCATGTTAGCAACCTGAACGACAGGTGCATAATCAGAATGCTTGCTAACTACCAGCTGAGAAATTTGCACACGTTTCAGAGCATACTTGATTTGGAGAGAGCAGACAAAAGCAACATTCACAGCACCTTGACGTCAGTACTGATCTTTGCCTGCTGCCGAGCAATCTGCTTGCCAATCGTGTCCTCCTCGTCTGAGCCTTCCTGGAATGCAGATATAGCTGCTTGCGGTTTCTTGACCTGCTTGGTGGCAGGTTTGGCAGGCAGCTGCAGGCCATACTTCACGCCTTTATTGCCGAGCAGCATGGCAGCGGAGGCGTCCACAACAGTCTATCGAAGCTTCTGCGCAAGTCTAGTGCTTCACCCGCTGTATCAAAGGCGGGTTGTTGGAGCCAAGCTTGACCGCTACGCCAAAACAGCGTTTGGTCACTGTTTTGCGAATGGTGTCGGAGCATAAGCCGAGCATGACAATTTATGTTTCTTATTTCTGGTTTTATTCACAGCAGGACAGACAACCACCTGTGTAAGTGGTGAGTCTGAAAGATCATGTCATATAAGCTCAGGACGTTCAGAAGTGAGAAGCAACGTCTGCTGTTTGCTTGGGTGTTGCAGCGAAAGTGGCAAGCAGCGTGAGCTGGATAGCAGCGTGTGTTCTTCAGGGACAATGACAAGGAAAATGACAAGCATCTTAAAGAAGTTTGAAGATGATCTGGCTAAAGCGTGAAGGGACGCAGCGCGTGTTCTGTGGTGAGTCAAGGTGCATGCATGCCGTAGTTGCTTGATTCATCAATGAGCATGAGACTTTTACCTTGTGTCGTACAAGCGCTGACAAAGTGACTTTGTGTGTCAAGGCCCAAGGACCCCCAGAAGAGTGCTGACCTGACTCAGAGCGTTTAACACTGTGCTGAGAAAGTATCAGCTAAGGTAAGGCTTAAGGAGTTCGGAGGCGGGGGACTTGAGCATCAGATTCTGCAGCTATACTAAGGCCCAAGGAAAATAGAGGAGTCCAAGCTGAGCATCTGACCATTTGGACAAGGAACTAGGCCAACAGCAAAAGGCCGAAGGAGCAACAAATGCATTTCTGAAAAGTAATGTACAGTAGGAAATTTCGCGGGAACTTTCACAATTTGGCGAGTATGGGACAGACATAAACCCATGGTTTGACCTAGCTTTTCAACTGTGCTGGAGCTGCTGGAGCATTTCCGACACAACTAGTTCTTAGCAGACAGGCCAGACAGGATCGCCTACCGCGGACAAGTGTATTTCGTACAGAAGACCAAACGTTGAAGCTGTCAGCAAGAGCGACTGTTGCGTCGGGTCTTCGGACATGACGTTTGCGCGATGTTGACCTTGCACACCCGTCGATCCGTAACTGCCTTGAACTCGCGCGACACAGTACAATAGTCATACCGAGGTTGATTTACGTGCTTGAGTATGGGCAAGGCGCGCAAAGTGAGTATCGGCGGTAGATCGATATGTGGCCACATCAGGGACTTGACATCCGCTTGTCGCTTCTTGCTTGCTCTTCGACTCAATGCTTGGAAATGCTGGGAAGCGACGTATGACCCGCAGTGTTACTATATTCCGATCTGTCCTCCACGCCCCACAGGTGGCCTATTTCTATGACCCAGAGATTGGAAACTATCACTACAGCAACCAGCATCCAATGAAGCCACATCGCATCAAGATGACACACGCTCTCATACTACATTATGGCTTGTACAACGATCTTGAGGTAATGTTACAAACCTGCTGACAAGACTGGGGGACAAGCTGACATGCTGCAGTATGTGCACTTTCATTTTGCAAATGCTATTGAGACTTTACAGCACACACAGATGCATTGCTCTGCATGCATATGCTGAGACGTGCTCGCATGGCATCTGAGATAGACACATGCATGGTGGTTCATGCAGTGTTTCAGGCCAATACCAGCTGAGAAGAAGGACCTCCTGAAGTTTCACAGCAGTGACTACTTGAACTTTCTGCAGACAGTGACCACAGAAAATCAGGTAGCCGTCCATCTCAAGCTGACCGTGATGCACACATCTCCATCCTGAAATCCTAAACATAAACAGATATATAAACCCTAGATTGTGAAAATCCTAATTAGCTATGGTCTTTAGCGCATGCCAGTATTAGTTTCAACATTTAACCCCCATTCAAGCGCCACACGCACACCTAGTGGGTACCTAGCAAGAATGGTTAGCTGGAACGCCTATAAATTATCCTTACTATGAAGCACCATATGCACAACAACCCACTCCCTGGCAGCACGCTGTAGGACAGCTGCCAACTCTTGCAACCCTTCATACAGCATCCACCCCTGACCCGGCCTCACATACTCACACATTCATTCTCTGCTGGCCGCTGTCTGGCTCGCTAATGCCCTCAAAACAGCTCAGCATGGACACAACAGCTAAACCACACCTGTCACCTAAACAGTCCAGCTGCTGTACAACAATAACCCCTGAGATCCCCGAAGCATATCAGCTGTTTTGAACCCCAAAACGTCCATTTGACTTTGGACACGCCATCCCTACACTGGAAATCTAAATTCAGGAACGTGTGGGGACAGTAAAGACGCGTTTCTACGTTGTGGAGATGTTTTAGATATCCAATGCACACCTGACAGAATGTTGATTTGGTTGTTTGCAGGATGATTTTGAGGAGGAGATGCAGAGCTTCTTGGGAGGAGAGGACTGCCCTGTCTTCAACAATATGTACCAATACTGCCAGGTGTGCCACTCACATTTGCTGACATCGCTCTTTGTCCAACAACATGTAGAGAAGAAACAAAAAGAACAGACTACACCTTTTGGCCTTCATTCAGCGAGAAGCCAAGTTCTATACCAAGCTGCCCAGCCCTTTGTTCAACAACATGTAGTAATACTGCCAGGTTTGCCATTCACATGCTGCCTCTGCTGCATTTGACCATGTCAATTGACATTGCTCTCTCTTCAACAACATGTACCAGCGGTTTTGGGTACTGCACACAGGCTGCCTCTGCTGCATTTGCTGACATTGCCCTCTCTTAAACAACCTGTACCAATACTGCCAGGTGGCATTCACATGCTGCCTCTGCTGCACTTGTTAACAATCCTCTCAGTTCAACAACATGCACCAATGGTGTTGGGTACTGAACACAGGCTGCCTCTGTTGCCCTTGCTCGCTGTGTTTGACGCAAACTCTACATGCCACACGCGTAACGCTAGCTACAGCATCAGGCAACACAGCACTGTTGCATTCGCCAACATTGCTTTAGGTGTTTAATATGTCTCAGCATTTTGCTGCACAAAACATGCAGCAAAAACGTCAAAAATGCTTCGAATTGTCGGTTGGGAAACCCAAAACAGGATTCTGCATGAAGTCAGCCCCAGATGTTGTTTAACACATAATTATGCTGGCTGTGAATCGTGAAACATGTTGTGTGTGATGTAGAAATATGCTGGAGCATCCATTGCAGGAGCTGTCAAGCTGAACCAGTCTGCCAACGACATTGTCATCAACTGGTCTGGCGGCTTGCACCATGCCAAAAAGTCTGAGGTCAGCATTTTGCATCTTTCCCTTCAAATTTCATTATGCAGCGGTAACCAATTACATTTACTTACCAGTGAAAGAGAGGTTGCGTTATTTGCAGCGGCAGTGTGCTTGTTGTGGCGCTACCAGATTAAGCCTCATAGTAAACAAAGCTGTGCGTGTTCTGTCCACTGTTGATGCAAGCATTCCTGGAAATCAAAAGTCTGAGCAATTTTGACTCTCCAGCGGAGCTTTACCATGTGTATGCTGCTACTCTTTCACACCATGTGTGTGCTGCTACTCCTTCCAACAAAGATCTACACTCTGTCTTGAGAACATCCTTCTGTCACTTTTCTGCAGCTTTGGGATTGTTTTATAATGCGCCGTCCATCAAGCCATGTTTCCTCATTCGGGGGATTAGCTTCTTCAATTGGAGGCCTCCCAGCTCTTCTTCTTCAGTGAAAGTACTTTGCCTGCATACTTGCGCAGCAAGTGGCACAAAACACCCAAACCCTAAGCCCATGACAAAAACATTATTTAGGGTATTATTTCATTAAAATTACATCATCATCATCATTATCATTATCATTATCATTATCATTATCATTATCATTATCATTATCATTATCATTATCATTATCATTTTCATTTTCATTTTCATTTTCACTTTCATTTTCATCATCATTATCATTATTATCATTATTATCAGTGTTGACATTATATGATCATTTCACGCATTGGCTTGCCACCTTCTGCAGGCCTCAGGCTTCTGTTATGTCAATGACATTGTGCTAGCCATATTGGAGTTGCTGAAGTACCACAACCGGGTGCTGTATGTTGACATTGACATTCACCATGGAGACGGAGTGGAAGAGGCGTTTCTGACCACCAACAGGGTCATGACGGTGTCTTTCCACAAGTATGGGGACAACTTCTTCCCTGGGACGGGCGATCTGGACAGCATCGGCAAACGAGAGTGAGTGCGATGCCTTTTCTTTGCAGAACAAACTTCTGTGGGAGAGAAGTTTGGTGTAGTTGAGCTATTTGCCTTTGACCTGTCTTTGACTCCTGAACAACACCCTTACACTTTTTCCTGCTCCACCTTTCCCAATCCCTCTCCCCCTCCCCCCCCCCCCTCCCTCGCCACATTGAACTCCTCCTCTCTTGCTCACCTGCAATTCTTCTTCTTCTTCTTTCCTTTCTCCCCTTCAGCTGTTGCAAAACGCCAATGGTGTTATCACTCAACACCATAGAGGTGTGGCTTGCACTTCATTCATTTTCCAAAGCAGCAGAGGTGTGGTCTTTGTTCAATGTGACAACAATGCTCATGTTGCACACATGACGCATCAACTTATATTACTGCTGGTCTGCTGCACGCCCAAGCCAGCCCTTGTACAGGGAGCTACTCAGGATGGTATATATCTGACCGTGTGAGGCAACCTTTTTCAAATGCACAAATGAATTGTTGCAACAATTCCAGACCTCATACACAAGACTGTTGTCACACCTGACTTTCCACAAGACAGGGTCTCAAATGCACTGCATTCATGCACAAACGATAGTAGGAAAAAGCAATCAGATAAACAAAACAATGTACATATGCGGCGTGACCCAACTATACACATGGTTGCAGGTCTCATTTTGATCTCTTCAGAGGTCTTGCTCATCGTCTGTTGACTCCCCTGACGAGCCCAAAAGGCAGAAGTTGAAGACTGATCAAGTGACTGATTGGTTGGTTGGTTGATTGGGCGGTTGATTAGCTGATTGATTAGTTGACTGACTGATTGATTGATTGATTGCAGGGGCAAGTACTATGCCATGAACGTTCCACTCAAGGACGGCATAGACGATCAGTCCTATGCAGCGCTCTTCAAGCCGGTGATGAGTAAGCTCATTGAAGTGTATCAGCCCCAAGCTGTGGTCTTTCAGAGTGGTATGCATACCCTGCTTACTGTTCTTCCTCATCAATGCTACATGTGTGCTGTTGAGTACGGTTTGCATATCTCTGCTTGCCTTTCTTCTTCTGCAGTGCTACCTATGTGCTGTTGAGGATAAGTATGCATTTCCAGCTTATCATTCTTCTTCTGTAATGCTACATGTGTGGTCTTTTAGAGTGGTATGGATACCCCTGCATGCCTTTCTTCTTCTGCAACATTACACGTGTTCTGTTAGCTCATTGAAGTGTACCAGCTCCAAGCTGTGGTCTTTCAGAGTGGTCAGGATATACCTGCATGCCTTTCTTCTTCTATAATGTTACATGTGTGCTGATAGCTCGTTGAAGTGTACCAGACAGTGCATGCCCCAACTTAGCGTTGCTCTTCCTCAATGCTGCATGCGTGCTGTTGAGGATGGCATGCATGCCCCTGTCTGCCATTCTTCTTCTGTAATGCTACATGTCTGCTGTTCTATCCAGCTAACTATGCATGGGCATATACTTCATAAAGTACTTTGGACAATTCACATGAGCTGACAATTTTCCTTGGCCCCTACCAGTTTGAAGTCAACATGTGTGTAGACACAAGAGTTGTCCTGCGCGTACCTAGCTCATCATGAGCTGGAAAGTGTTCATGTTAGTACCATTAGTGTGTGTAATTATTATCACTATTACAAATATGTGCATGGTGCAGGAGCTGATGTTTTGGCTGGAGACAAACTGGGTGCCTTCAATCTGTCTATGCGTGGACATGCTGATTGCAATCCCTTCATCAAGCAAATTGGATGATCCACATGTGCTGACAACTCTAGCTCCTATGGGGTGTGAGATCGACATGTGCGTGTGTGTGTTGCAGGAGCTGATTCATTGGCTGGAGACAAACTGGGTGCCTTCAATCTGTCTATGCGTGGGCACACCGACTGCCTGAATTTTATCAAGTCCTTTGAACAATCCATAAGTGCTGAGGACTCTAGCTGCTATAGAGTTTGAGTTCGACATGTGCGTCTGTGTGCTGCAGGTGCTGATTCTCTGGCTGGAGACAAACTGGGTGCCTTCAATCTGTCTATGCGTGGGCATGCTGATTGCCTGAACTTCATCAAATCCTTTGGGCTACCCATGCTGGTGCTGGGGGGTGGGGGGTACAGGATCAGCAACGTGTCCAGGTGTTGGGCTTATGAGACAGGTGTCATCTTGGGAAAGGGTGAGCTCTCATAGGAGTGTAAAAAAGAAAAGAAAAGAAAAGAAAAGAAAAGGAATGAAAAGACTACACCTTTTGGCGTCAATTTAATGAGAAGCCAAGTATCATACCGGGCTGCCCAGTAGCTGAGTATAAACTTGTTTTGACAGCTATGGCAGCAATACGCTAACTTTGTTGCTTTGCTGCGCATACATTGTCATTATTATTCACGTTGACATGATGGTGATAGGCTATCATGACAAAGCACACATGCAAATAATGATGATAACAGTTTTCAGTTCCTCCCTATTGTTTTCACTACAGCAGCAGGGCTGCAGAGGCAGCTTGTCAAGTTTACACAGTAAATATTATTATTATTCATATGGTAAGTATGACTGATATTGGTTTGTTCATATGTGCTATCATGTGCTGGGCTCAGATGTGATCCCTTGTGCATTGCAGACAACGAAATGGAGGACAAACTCCTCTATGGGATACTTCACCAACAACTAATGTTTGCACTTCAGGCTGCACATCCTGTCATCAGAGGCAGCTCACAGTCAAAGAAAAGTTACAAAAATTAAAAACCCAACCTTGGAAACCCAACCATGGAAATTGACCTCTTGTGCACCGTAGGTAACCAAACGGAAGATGAACTCCCACCTCATGCTTACACCAACAAATGTGGTTTGGACTTCAGGCTGCACATCTTGTCATCACAGGCAATTTAGAGGTTCTAAAACAATACAGATAAACAAACAAACACAGATACATGGAAAGAACGAAAATGACTTCTTGGGAATTGCAGACAAGGAAATGGAGGATGAGCTGCCACCGCATGCATACACCAACAACTATGGTCCAGATTTCCGGCTGCACATTCCAGTTCGCACCGGAAAAGAGAACCTGAACTCCCCTGAGCGCATTGCCAAGCTGAGGAATGAGCTGCTGCAAAATATCAGCAGGTGAGCCTTTCTGTCATTTGAAAAGAAAAGAAAAGACTACGCCTTTTGGCGTCAAGTTGATAAGAAGCCAAGTATTACACTGGGCTGCCCAGCCCTTCTTTCATTTCTCAACTCAGCTCATCTCATCACTCAGGGAGTCATAAACTGCTGAGCTCCAAATTTGAGCCGCTGCAGAACTGCTGTATTTGGTCCGACTGCTGGATTTGGTCCGACTGAAGTCGACTCATCACTCAGGGAGTCATCTGAGTATACTGCTGAGCCCCAAATCTGAGCTGCTGCAGACCACCTGCAAAATCTGGTCTGACTTGGGCCAGATATCATTCAGGAAATCGTTTAGGCGCCCTTGCCAACCTCAGAACTCAGCTGCTGCAGACTTTTCCATCAGGATTTTGGTCAAGATTCAATTGGATACATGAACTAAATCTACAGCAAACACTCAATGAAAAGTGCTGTCAAACCTTGACAGAAGCACCTTTGACCATGCAAGCTCACTCCATCTTTGTGCAAAGCTCAAACACACACGGCCAGGGCAAGTTGGCAAGTACAGATTGCCCTCACACCTACATGTGCAAACGCTGGCACAGGTTTTGAGCTGCACTAGTCTATGCTACCCTGTGCTAACTGTACTAACCTGTGCTGACTTGTCCTAAGCTGTGCTTGTATTGACACAGCTTTGAGCTACACTAACCTGTGCTAACCTTTGCTAGCTTGTCTAACCTGTGCTGACTTGTCCCAACCTGTGCTTGTGCTGGCACAGGCTTTGAGCTACGCTAGCCTATGCTAATCTGTACTATCTTGTACTAGCCTGTGCTTATGCTGGCACAGGTTTTGAGCTACACTAACCTATGCTAACCTGAGCTAATTTGTCCTAACCTGAGCTTGTTCTGGCACAGGTTTTGGTTTAGGCTCTTTGCTGTTGAATGCAGAATGGAGGCTGCTCCAAGTGTAGCGTTCCATGAGAGAGCTCCAGATCTGATGACAGAAGAAGACTTACAGAGTAACCAGCTGGAAGCCGAAGAATCAGTCAACAGGCTTCAGGCCGCCCACTGGCAACTGCCCAGAGACTCAAAAGAGAGCGTTCCTGCTGGAAAGGCAGACAGGGCAGACCTTGCCATTAGGGCTCCTACTGGAAGGGCAGATAGGGCAGGCCCTGCCTATGGGGTCTCACCTGGACAGGCAGAAAGGGCAAACCTTGCCTCTGGGGGCCCTCCTGAAAGGGCAGGGGTGCCTTTCAGGACTTCGGCTGAAAGGGCACAGAAGCGGGAGACCTCCTATGGCTTGCAGGATGCGTCTGCCTATGGTGAGCTGCCATCATCTGATCCCCAACTATGTTTGGGATTCAGGGTTTGTACAGAAACCGTGTGCCTCTGTACAGACAGACTTGAATTCATGTTGCATGGAAGTTGGGGTGTCTGACGTCCCAAAAAAGGCATATTTTGCTGGCCAGGGTTCAGAAACAATCTGCTGGCTAGCGTTAAATTTATTGGCTAGGGTTCTATTTGATGGCTAGGGTCCAGACAATTTGCTGGAACAGGCCTCAACCCTGGACCAATTGCACCACATGTTGTGTCGTTAGTCTAGGCAAAATCTGTGTTTTCCCCGGGAAATTGCTGAGTCAGACTTCCATTCTTGGTGTGCATCAAGCAGCCGTGTGTACTCATAATCCTCTGTCCTAGATCTCTGGTCCTAGATCATCAATCGGGCTTTAGTCAGGCTGCAGCCAGAGCAAAACAACATCAGGTATGGGTGCCTAGGGCCCTAGCTACGCACACACGCACTGTCACATGTTTGCTTTATCTGTCTGATCGTATCTGCCAGCTGATCTGCTTCTGTTCCTGTGCAGCACAAGCTGCAAGGCAAGATTTGGATTCCTCGAGGTCAAATCAGGCTGCAGCTGGGCAAGAAGAGGTACGGGTCCGCAGGGCCCTAGCAAAGGACACATGGGCTGCAACACATGACAGCGTTCAGCCAAGCCTGAACGTCAATCAGCAGAGCCTTCAGCCCTCAGGAGCTTTGGTGAGGACGCTGCATAATACATCATGTCACATGCAGGTCACAAATTTGTTACATGGT
>JAABUK010013246.1_pt1 | contig 10326 bp, 9 predicted proteins | sample 5559141 | NCBI WGS metagenome assembly JAABUK01 (sample SAMN10711869, study PRJNA513367) | rock metagenome | isolation source: Antarctica rocks | place: Antarctica: Victoria Land, Pudding Butte nord | collected 2016-01-03 | reverse complement strand
TCCGCGACGACGGGCTGCTCGTCCGCGAACGGATGAGTGAACGCGACCCCGGGCAGATCACCGGGTACGCCGTCGCGCTACCCGACGCCGCCAACCCGGGCGGGCAGCCCATCTACTACGGCGGCGGCAAGCTCGCCGCCGACCTGACGCTGCCCAAGCTGAGGCGGCGATGGGACGTTGCCACGCCTGACGGCGACTCTCCTCAGGCCTCGAGGGAAACTGGCGGCCGGCGGCGGCCAGCCGGAGCGTCGTCGACATCGCCCGCGGAGGGGCCGGCGGCGGGGAAAGAACGGCACCGCCTGACCTCGGAAGAGCGGACCCGGATCTGGGAGCAGGCCACCGCCGCTGCGGCCCGGGCGAGCGAGCAGGTCCGCGCCGCCGGCGCGGACCCGCGGGCCGCGGCGGATGCCGCCTGGGCCGCCTCAGATTTCCTCGCCGCCGCCGCGCGGGTCGTCGAGGGGCGCCGCGGCGGGCCACTGACCGCCGCCGCCGGCGAGTACGACCGGGCCGCCCGCGAGCTGTGGGGACGGGTACCGGCACCGTCGCAGGCCGGTCAGGGGTTGCGCGCCGCGTCGGTGCTGCTGACCGCGGCCCGGTTCGTCGGCCGTAACGAGAACAAGCAGCTCCTCGCCCTGCTCGCCCAGCTGGCCGCGCTGGCCGACGCCGTCACCCGACTTCGGGAAAACCAGGACCGGTCGGCTCAGGCCGCGGCGGCGCGCCGGGCAGCGGAAGGGCTGCGCCTCACCAGCGCTCAGCAGGTTGGCGTCCAGGCCGGCGCACCAACGGCCACGGCGACCCAGGCCAGGCCCACCGGACTGTCCTTTGACCGCGACCGCGACCGGCCCAGGCCGGGGCCGGCCCCACCTTCGGACAGCACGCGCCGCGGGCCCCGCCGGTAGAGCCGCTCCCGCCTGAGCATCTCGCTCTCCCGCGTGGAGTTCACCCGGCCGTCGGGCTTGATGTAGTGCCCGTCGAGTGTGACTTCAAGCCATCGATGGCCGGGGGCCGCCGCCTGTGGTGATCCCGTGCGCGATCATGACCGGGGCTGGTGATGCCGCCGCAAACGGGCCTACGCTACGCCAGTGGGGGGGTTTCTAAGCTTCATCGGCCTGGTCGGGATGGGCGTGGCCATTGCCGGGCTGATCCGCGGGCGGATCCGCTGGGCTCGGATCGGTAACCGGCGGATCGCAGGCTTCGTCTTCCTCGGCGGCTTCCTCGTCGCTGCCGTCGGCGGGGCGCTCAGCCCAACCCCGGCCCGCACCACCGCCGACAGCAGCCCGACGTCGGAGGCAACGCTCTCGCCGACGCCCTCCGCCCCTGCGCGGGAGATCCTTCCCAGCCCTTCACCGACACCCGCGCCGGTCCCTTCCCCGGCTCCAATCCCGACTCCTAAGCCGGCACCCAAGCCGACTCCCAAGCCGGTCAGCCGGATTCTCTACGTCGGCGGTGTCGCCCTCCCGAACCGGGCGCTGACACCCGGCTCGGTGTTCCCGACGGCCACAACCAGCCGGATCTGCATCACCGGCTACAGCAGCACCGTCCGTTCCGTCAGCGACAACCTCCGTGCCTCCGTCTACGCCCGCTACGGCATCGCCTTCCCGCCGGCCTCCGGCACCTACGAGGCGGATCACCTCATCCCCTTGGAGCTCGGCGGCGACAACAGCATCGCGAATCTGTGGCCTGAACCGCAGCAGGCCGGGGCCGGCTTTCCCCGCAAGGACGTCCTCGAGAACCATCTGCATGCACTCGTCTGCTCCGGTCAGCTCGCGCTGCGGACCGCCCAGCTAGCGGTCGCCACCAACTGGGTCACTGCCTCCCATCGCTACTCGACCGTGCCGGCTGCCGCTGCAGTCGCGCCCGCGCCGCAGCCGGTCGCACCGCCAGCCCCGGCCGGCGCCTACTACGCGAACTGCACCGCCGCCCGGGCCGCCGGTGTGGCGCCGCTGCACACCGGCGATCCGGGATACCGGTCGGGTCTTGACCGGGACGGCGACGGCAGCGCCTGTGAATAGCCCGGCATCGCCGCCGGGCAGAGCAGCCGGGCCACACCCGGTGTGGCCTTCACCATCTGCGAGGGCGGTACCGGACGGCCACGGCGACGGATCCGGACCGCACTCTCTACGAACTGCCGGTGGTGAATTGCCAGCGCATGTATAGGTGGACGCTGCGGTAGACAGCGACCACGGCGACGCCGGCTGCGCCTGCCCAGTGGTGACGCGTAGCCATCACAATGACCAGCAGCCATAGGACGGCAACCGTGGCGACCCGAAGTCGGCCAGCTGCTGCCAGCAGCCGCCGTCCGGTGGCTGGGCGGCCGCTCACCGGTCGAGGCCGAGGACGAGTTGGGGGCGTTCGATGGTGTGGTCGTCACGGTAGGGGCGTACGGCGGTGCCGATGGCCATGAACTCGGTGGTGTGTGCGCCCCAGCTGTGGTTGCGCTGGTGGAGCTGCACACCGACGATCCCTTCGGCGGCCAGGGTCTCGGCTTCGGCCTGCATGCGGGCCATCGCCAGCTCGCGGGCGTCGTAGAGGGCTTGGGTGAACAGGGGGAGCTCGACGTTCTGCCCTAGGTTGCCGAGTGCGTTGCCGAGGGAGCGGTGCGCGACGTGGTAGACGCAGGTGCCCATGGTCAGGCCGAGCGGGGCGTAGCCGGTGCGGATGAGGGTGTAGAAGTCCTGCCCGCTGAGGTCGCTGGTGAACGGCTGGCCTTTGTTGTTGCGCCACAGCGTCCCCGCCGGGTTGTCCGGGTCGGCCTTCACGGCGGTTCCGACGGCGAGGAACTCGGCGATGTCGCTGCCCCATTCCTTGAAGTCGACTTCCAGCCGTACGCCGACGATGCCGTCGGCGCCCAGTACGTCGGCTTCGGCCTCCATCCGGGTCATCGCCAGTTCCCGGGCGTGGTACATGGCCTGGGACAGCACGTCGAGTTCCTGGTTCTTCGACCAGCGGGCGATCTGCAGCCCGACGTGGTAGATCGACGTTCCGAGCACCAGGCCGAGCGGATGGAAGCCGGCTTCCTTGACCAGCAGGAACTCGTTCACCGTCAGGTCGGATGTGAACAGGCCTCCCGGCTTGCCCGGGGTGAGTTCCGCGAGCCGCTTGATGGCGTCTTCGGGGAGGGCGGTTTCGTCGGTCACTGCTGCTCCAGTCCCTGGTCGGTCAGGCGGGCGCCGACCACCCGGTCGTGTGGCTGGTCCAGCCGCAGGATCTGCAGCACCCCGCGGTCCGGCTGCCGGTCGGGCTGCTGGCCGGGCCGGAGGGGGGTCAGTGCGGTGCCGATCATGGTGGCCTCGGCGACATGGTCGCGGTTGCCCTCGTAGATGCGGCACTCCTGCTCGCGGATCTTCAACGTCATGTCGCGAACCGCGAGCGCGGATCCGCCCTGCCGGGTGACGTCGGCGCCGATCTGGTCGCGCACCTCTGCCCGGGTGCGCTGCACCAGGTCGGTGTAGCCGGGGACCTCGCCGTTGCGCCACGACCCGGCCATGCCGACGGTGCGGTAGTCGTCGTGGCGGACTCCCACCGCGACCCCGAACGCGATGCCGCACGGCACCCACCCCGAGCGCAGCAGCCGCGCGAAGTCCTGCCCGGACAGGTCACACAGGAACGGCGCGGTCAGATGGTGACGGCCCCGCGCCCGCACCGCCGTACCCATGACGGTGAACTCCAGCGCGTGAGCCACATCGGGAAACGGACGGATGGACAGGCGCACCCCGACCACACCGTCACCGCAGACTGCCGTACATTCCTGCGCCAACCGGGCGACAGCCCGCCGGCGAGCCGAATACAGCGCCGCTCGAAGGATGCCGTAGCCCACCCACCTCGAGCCAGCGCTACCTGTAGTGGTCCTGGTGGGGTAGCCGTACCTGCGGGCCGCGGCGTACTGCATTGTGCCGCAGGCGCCCCAACCGGAATAGCCGATCTGGTCGACCGTCGAACCCATCACCTGCCCGACCGGGTCGAACCCCACCCCCCGGACGGCCGCGAACTCGCCCACCCCCAGGTCCGAAGTCCACGACGAAGTCCGACGCAGCTGGTCCAGCCGCGCCACCGCCTCCACCGGCAGCTCCCCCCGGCCCAGGGCAGCGGCGCTGTCCGCCGCTCTTCCAGCCGAATCTGAACTGCCGTCACGTCCCGGCATCAACTGACCGGCGGCGCACTTGGGCCTAGCATCCGTTCCACTGCAGCCGAGGCGTCGGCATCGCGGGCGACCAGCTTGGACAGCTCGCCGGCGAGACGCCGGCTCCACGGCACCAGCGGTATCCGCTCCCGGGACAGCACAATCACGCCCACGACATGCCGGAGTTCGGCGACGGCGGTGGCGCCGACCGCCGGCCGCTCCAGCCGGAACATCCACTCCCCAAGCGTCACCGTCACCGCAGTGACGGCCGGCTCGCCGCGCCGCCGGCCGAAGCGCGCCTTCTCACGTTCATAAGTAGGCCGGCGTACAGCGACAGGTCACCGGCCTGCGCCCATAAGGCCGCCGCCAACTGCTCAACCACACCCGGGTCGGCGGCCGCCTCCATCCACCCACGCTATCGGCCACACCGGCCCGGCTTCGGCCCGGACCTGGAAGGAGTCGATCTGGGGCGCGTACGCGGCCGCGGGCTGCCGGAAGCACAATCCGATGCCGCCGCTCGCCGTCGAGGACATTTGGGCAGACGCAACCGCACAGCGGCAGCTTCCCCGATCCGTCCACCGGCCAGCCGCGACGTGGCACCCTCAGCCGTGGGGCGGCCCGACGAAGGGTCGGCGAAATGGGGGGAAGTGCGCGACAGCCGACCGGGCGGAGACGACGCACGCTGGGCGGAGGCACTCAATCTTCTGGCCCACCCCGGAGATCCGGGAGCGAAGCAGCATCTTGCTCGACGGCGGCGAACCAGCCTGTTGGTCGTTGCAGGAGCCTTTCTCGTCCTTGCGCTGGGCACTGCTCTGTTCGGCTCACGACTCGGCCACCCCGGCCGGCCTGCCGCCCACAGGCACTTCCCGCGTCCACCTGTGTGGCGGGGGACCGTCGGTCTCGCCCTGTCCGCCTGCGGTCTGGGCCTACTGACCGTCGGCATGGTCAAGCGTGTGAGGTCCGGGGCGTTCGGTGCTGACTGGTCGGCACCCATTGTGCTGCTGACCCAGCGGCAACGGCGACTACTGATCCGACAAGCGACCGGAAGGGAGCCGGCGGACCGCCACTTGCTGCCGCTGACTCGTGACGTCGCCCGTCGACTTGTCCGTGAGGATGCGACATCCCCTTTCCACGTCAGCGGAGTCGCCGTCGGCCTCATCGGTCAGATGATCCTGTTCGCCCGCCTTACCTTCGCACTCGTGGCGGGCGGGTTCCTGCTGGTGCTCGCAATGGCCGCCGCCCGGGGGCAGCAGAAGATCGCTCGAGCCAAATCGTTCCTTCGTAACCACCCGTCTACGGATGCTGAGCAAGCGGGCGGAATTCCATAGGCGACGGAGCTGGATGTGCCGGCCGCTCAGCCGGAGTCCTACCTCCCGAGAGCGTCGCCCAAGTGTGGCCGAGCCCTCCCGCGTACGGCACGCTTCGCAGATGGACCGCCCGGCAGAGGCTCGAGCCGAGGCTGCCGCCGCTGCGCTGGCCCCGACCCTCGGCCCAGTGGAAGTGCGGCTGACCGAGCGACTGCCCGGCGGCGACCGCGCGGTGGTCTTCCGTGCGCTCGCGGTGGGACCTCAGGGTGAGCAGCACGCTGTTGTGCTTAAGGCACCGACCGGAATGGGTGGCGGAAGCGCCCGCGAAGAGGCAGCGCTGAGGCTGGCCGCCAAGCACCGGCTGAGCGGGATCGTGCGACTACTCGGCTCCTCGATCGACCCACCGCTGCTGGTGCTGGCCGACCTGGGGCGCGGGCCGACCCTCGCCGACCGTCTGCTCGGCGACGACCCGGAAGCGGCGCGCGCAGGCGTGCTGCGCTGGGCGGCCACGGTCGGCAGCGTGCAAGCCGCCACCGCGGCGCTGGGTCCGGCGTTCGCGGCGGAGCTGGCGGCCGTGTCACCGTTGGGTGCGCCGCCGGTCGACACCACCAGGGACACCCTCGCCGAAGCCGCGGTCGCGCTGGCCCGCGACCTGCCGCGGATGGGCGTCGCCGTTCCGGCCGCCGCCCTGGCCGAGCTCCGCGGTGTCGCTGACGCGCTGGATGGGAGCAGGGCCGGGGCGCCGGCTGGGCTGGTTCCTGGTGACACCTGCCCCAGCAACGCCGTGGAGACCGACACTGGCATCGTCCTGCTCGACTTCGAGGCCGCCGAGCACCGGCACGTCGCCTGGGAGGCGGCCTACCTGTGCGTGCCGTGGCCGTCGTGCTGGTGCAGCTGGCGGCTTCCCGAGGAGGTGACCGCGCAGGCGCTGCAAGCCTGGCGGCAGGCCGCCGCCCCCGGCGCACCGGCCGTTCTCACCCCGGACTTCCAAGACGACCTGGCACGCGCGACGATCGCCTGGGTCTTCATCTCCGCCAGCTGGTTCCTCCCGGCCGCCCTCGATGGCGACCCGCCACCTCCCGACCCTGCCCGCCGAGCTATCGTGCCGACCCGCCGCGCACTGCTACAGCACCGGCTGCGGGTAGCCGCCGACCTCGATACCGGCGCCCTGCCGGCGCTACGGGACCTCGCAGACCAAGCGCACCAGGCCACCGTCAGCCAGTGGGGACGGCGACCCCTCCAGCTCGCTGCGGCATTTCACTGAGCGGCGACCGCTGCTGCCGGCGGGTGAGCTACACCGCGAGTAGCGCACCGTCGAGGTAGCCCCCGTCGTACCGCCCGGCCAGGACATGGACCGGGCCTCCGGCGGCCGGCCAACGGCCGATCTGGCGGAAGCCAGGGTCGGGCCAGCCGACTGCGACGGCAAGCCATTGGCCGTCGGCCGTCCAGCACAAGTCGGCGGCCTGTTTGATCCCGGTGGCACGCCAGGAAGTAGCTGACGTTGCGCGGTGACGATGTGGCCGGAGTCTTGGGTGCGCGCGTCGAAGGTGGCAAAGGTGCGTCCCAATCGGTCCAGCACCAGCTCTACGGACATGCCGAACAGGCCGCCGGGGGTCACTCGTGCACCATCGCTGAACTGTCTTCGAGGTTGCGCTCATAGCGAAGGAGTTCCGGGTTGGGCGCGAACGTGCTGCGCGCGCGTTCGCCGGTCGAACGCCAATCCAGCCTCTCGTAAAACGCCCGGCCACGGCCGTTGCCGGTGAAGACCCTCAGCCAGGCCCGAACGACGCCTCGACGGCGCATCCGGTCGATGACCGCGTCGTGGGCCCGTTGGGCGATGCCGCTGCCCCAGTGCTCCATGGCGATCCCGAAGTGGAGCATCTCGTCGTCCCGGATGGCAGCGAAGCCGACCACAGTCTCACCATTCACCACGAGGTGGCAGTCGATTCCCGGCGTGCCGATCTCCTCGAGCCATCGCCCCGCAACGTCATCGCGAGGAAACGGAAACTCCGCCTGCGGGAACACCGACGCGAGGGCCACGATTGAGGCTGGCTCTTGAATGGCGACGACTTGGGGCACGTCAGGATCAGTCATCGCTCGCAGGGTCATGGGGCGTTCAGCGCCGGACACGCTGGAACTCTACGAGGCAGCACCCTCACATATGTCCCATGGCGTGCGAGCCAACCTGTCTCAGCACCGTTCTAGGTTCGGGGATCGCTGCTCCCGTGCCCTACTTGCGACGATCGAGGATTGCGCCGACGTAACGGGCGTAGTCGGTGGCCGACGGCGGTGCGTGGGACTCGATCGTCTCAGAGGACTGCCGAGGGCCTCGGCGACGATGCGACGGGTGCGAGCTTGGTTGGCTTACTGCTACTTGCGCGCCGATAATAGATCTTATGTCAGGTAAGCCTGACGGTCACTCTTGATTCGATAGGATTTCCTGACAGACTAGCAGGCATGGGTTGGCTTACCGGGGACGGCCGACACGAGGGCTACCTGGCGCCGCTGTTCGGCGACGGGCAACGCGGCCACGGCGTCACCGGGAGCTCCGTCCCGGCCGACAGGGTCGTGGTGGGCGACAAGGTGCAGCGTGAGGACGGGTCCTGGATCTGGCCGACCCGGCCGGCCGGCGAGGTCACCGGCTGGGTGGTGTGCTGCGACTGCTACCGCAACACCTCCTTCGGCCCTGCCAGCAGCTGGATCGGCCCGGTCTTCACCCGGGTGCCCTCCAAGGCGCTGGAAACCTTGGCCGCCCGGCGGATCTTCGCCGCCGACGACGACGTCCCCTACGTCTCGGAACGCGAGGAGGTACGGGACGGGGCGGTGAGCCTGTGGCGCTCCGAGCACGCCTTCGGCATCGACGCCCTCGCCGAGGTGGAGGCCGCTGCTGCGGCCGCGTCCCAAGCCAAGCTGCGCCTCGATGCAGCCGTGGCGCTGGCCCGGCACTCGGGAATCAGCTGGGCGAACATCGGCGGCGCGGCCGGGATGACTCGCCAGTCAGCCCAGGAACGCTGGCGCCACGTCGACGGTGCTCCAGCCGACGCCGGAGCATGAACCAGTTCCTGCTCAAACGCACCGACTCGCCGTAGCTACGGAGCGGATCTGGTCCCTTTCACGGTTGCAGTTGTCGGGCCGCCACCGTGCATCTTCGCGGTCGGGGGAAATGCGACTGGTGCGCTTCGAGAACTCGCGGATGGCCCTGTCAAGGTGAACCGGCTCCACCGTGTCAGAGGTATTCGGCCCCACCGGAGCGCGGCGGGTTCGTTGAGCGACGGCAAGCTCAGGGTCGTCGTTACTTTCCAGGCGGGAGGGTGATGGTCCGCAACGGAGTGCCGCCGCTGTCGTAGGCGGTCAGTCGTCCGCCCGTACTGTTGCGGCCGTTGTGGGGCCACCAGGCCGCGAACACGCCGTCGTGGACGGTTGCCTGCGTGGTGTGTCCGTCAGCGGTGACGACGATGCGGGCGGCGCGGGGGGCGGCCCACCCCCAGACGCTGGCGGCATGATCGTTGTGATTTGTCAGATCGATGGCCTGCTCCAGGCTGATCGCGACCGTGTTGTTGAGCACCTGCTCGCGCTGGGTGACCGCGAGCGAGGAGCTGCCGCCTTCACGCCAAAACCCGCCGCGGTGGTAGCGCTCGCAGCTGACCGCGCGGATGCCGTCGGTGAACAGCGTGAAGGCGAAGTCGCCGCGGGCGTCGCTGATCGCTGTCGCCGGCAGTGGCCCGTTGCCGTCCTGGCAGCTCGCTGTGATCGCGGCGGTATCGGCGGGCGTCAGCAGTCGTGGGGTGGCGGTCCAGGCCGCGAAGGCCGGCGGGGTAGAGCTGCCGGGCAGGCCCCCGAGCAGGACGACGCTGGCGGCGACCGCTGTGACACCGACGAGCAGTGGGGCGCGTCGTGCCCGGCGAAGGCGGCGGCCGCGGCGCAGAACGGTGTCGAGGGGGTCGGGTAGATGCACGTCGGCGTAGGCCGCGTGGAGCTGCTCGCGTAGCGCAGGCTCGGTCATGACGCGTTCTCCCTTGTGGGCAGGATCTGACCGCGCAGTGCGGTCATCGCTCGATGCAGATGGGCTGTGACGGTGCCTTCGGCGATTCCGAGCACCTGACCGGTCTGGGCGGTATCGAGATCGAGGAAGATCCGCAGGGCGATGACCTCCCGCTGACGGGGGGGCAATGCGCGGACTGCCGCCATGAGGTCCTGGTGCTCAAGGGTCGCGAGCGCGGGAGCCGCGCCTGCCGGGATCTTCTCGTCAAGTGCGACCTCGCGCCGGGTCCGCCGCCAACGGGAGACGTGGTGGTTGAGCGCGGTGCGGACAACCCAGGCGGCTGGAGCCGGGTGCTTGCTGACCTTGAGCCAACCGGCCCACGCCCGCGCGAACGCCTCCGCGACCGCTTCCTCTGCGGCAGCCCGATCCGTCCCTGTGGCCATGACCGCTCGTAGGCAAGGGTCCTTGGCCGTCCGGTAGAACTCGGCGAACGCCTGCTCGGGCCTCATGTCCTGTTCACGCCTCAGACACGCGATGCACTTACTTGCCGGGCGCGGTTGCTGTCTCGCTGGGCCCGCGCATGGGCTAGCCGGTAGGAGACGGCACCGGTCTCGATGATGTTGCCGCCGAAGGTGAGCCGGTCGACGATGGCGGCGCACAGCCGTGGGTCGGTGAAGGTCTTGGTCCAGCCGCTGAAACTCTCGTTACTGGCGATCGCGACGCTGTTGGTCTCCTCGCGCTCGGTGAGGACCTGGAACAGCAGTTCGGCGCCGCGCCGGTCAAGTCCCATGTAGCCCAGTTTGTCGAGGCAGAGCAGGTCGACCCGGCTGTAGCGGGCGATGGTCTTGGACAGCACTCGTTCGTCGGCGGCCTCGACGAGCTCGTTGACGAGCTTGGCGGCCATGTCGAGCGCTGCG
>JAABUK010013245.1_pt1 | contig 10326 bp, 3 predicted proteins | sample 5559141 | NCBI WGS metagenome assembly JAABUK01 (sample SAMN10711869, study PRJNA513367) | rock metagenome | isolation source: Antarctica rocks | place: Antarctica: Victoria Land, Pudding Butte nord | collected 2016-01-03 | reverse complement strand
GCGCACCGGCTCCTGGCCCGCCGCATCGAGCGAGTAGCGCCCCTCGCGCAGATAGACCGGGATGACGGTGACGCTCGGTGGCCCCTGTCGGGTCGTCGGCATGAAGCGGTCGTCGTCGGCCTGCGGATCGTCGGTGTCATCGTTGCGCCGGGTCGGGTTCGCGTTATCGAGCCAGCCCGCCTCGTCGGCCTCGCCGAAGACGGCGTACGCCGCCGCGCTGCCGCTCGCGTCGTCGCGGTTCGCCAGCAGCGTCTGCGCGTGCCGCAGCGCAGCGAGTAGTTCCGGCGCGAGACCGTCCGGCTCGGACGGCGCATACACCTCCTGCACCAGCCGGTCGATGTCCCCGGGTAGGGCGATCGTCGCGCGCGGGCGCAGCGCCAGCCAGGAGCGCAGCAGGACATAGCGCGCGTAGATCTTCTCGTTGACGCCGAAGTCGGGTACCGCATCCGTGGCCGCCAGCCCGGTGATGTACAGCACCGGCGCGGGATGCCCCCCGCGCGTCGCTGTCGGGCGATCGTGCCGGTGGAGGCGTCCGGCACGCTGGAGGACGAGATCGACCGGGGCGAGATCGGTCACCAGCACATCGAAATCCAGGTCGAGACTCTGCTCCACCACCTGCGTCGCGAGCAGGATCGCGCGGCGTGGTCGCGCCACGGGGTGCTCCTCATCGCCCTCCCCGAAGGTGCGGAGCACCCGTTCCTCGCGCGCCGCGCGCTCGGCGGCGGGGTAGCGCGCATGGAAGAGTTGCACCTCTCCCTCGGCCAGATCGTCGCGGAGCAGCGTGTAGAGTTCTTGTGCGCGCGCCACGGTATTGACGATGCAGGCGACGCAGCCGCCCGCGCCCGCGAGTTCGCGCAACAGCGCGGCCAGGTCCGGCAACGCTTCCGGCGCGGCCTTGATCGTGAGGGTCGGCTGCATCCGACCGGCGAACGTCGCGTTCGTGGCGACGCCACCGGCGACGCGGGTGATACGCGGGTAGGGCGCGGGCGCGACCGCCACCGCGCCGTACGCCGCCAGCAGCGCCTGGCGCTTCTCCGTCGGCAGGGTCGCGCTCATCAGGATCACCGAGGAGCCGAGCGCGTGCAGCCAGCGGACCAGCGACTCGATCAGGGTGCCGGTGTAGGTGTCGTAGGCGTGGACCTCGTCCAGCACGACCACCCGATTCGCCAGACCCCAGAGGCGCACGAACTGCCACTTGGTGTTGAGGATCGCCATGAGCGCCTGATCGACCGTGCCGACGCCGTACTCCGAGAGGAGGCCGCGCTTGCGCTGGGTGAACCATTCGGCGGCGCGCACCCCCTCCTGCGCGGAGTCGGGCGATTCCTCCCCGCCCCGCTCATCGGCGGGGAGGTTCGGGCGCACGATCAGTTCCTGGAACTCGCGGTTGAGCAGCGTCGCACCGTGCAGCAACTGGATGTCGAGCGGCGGGGTCGCCCCGTCGCGCCCGTTCGCCCGCAGCTCGAGGAAGCGGTGGAGGCGGCGGAACATCGCATTGCCGGTCGCCTGGGTCGGCAGGGCGACGTAGAGGCCCCGATGCCCGTTCGCCGCTTGCAGGCGCAGGTGCGCGTAGAAGGCCGCCTCGGTCTTCCCCTCGCCCATCGGCGCCTCGATCAGATAGAGGGCGGGGCCGGACGCGCCGTCATCCAGCAACGCCTCCACCGCCTCTTGTAAGGCCCGCGCCCGGAAGGGTTGCCCTGGTTTCCCGAGATAGGCAAAGGTGTCGGCCAGCGTCGGGCGCTCGGCGGGCGCGAGCAGCGGCGTCCGCTCCCGCCAACCGAGGGCATCCAGGGCGTGTCGCGCCCGCGCCAGCGCGCCCGCATAGTAGGCCCGTGGATCGTCGTCGAGTGACGTATGCGGCAAGCTGGAGCCGATCCAGTCGGCGAAACTCGTCAGCCCGGCGATCCGCTCGAACGCGGCTCCGCCGATCGCGGACGGGGCCGCGCTCGCCACACCGAGGATCGCCAGGACGGTGTCGCAGAGTTCTTGTCGCGCCGCCGCCCACCCCTCGAAGCCCTGTTGCAGCTGTCCCGTCGCGCGCTCGCGTTCGGCCTTCTGTGCGCGGAAGCCGTGGTGCGCGCCGACCGCATCGGCGATCCGCAGCGCCGCGCGTCCCGACCAGCCGCGTTGCCGGAGCAGATCGGGCAGGGTGACATGCGTGATGACGCTATGGGGCACATCCTTCGGCGGCTTGGTCGGTGGCGACCCTGCGGGCCAGGTCAGCCCAGCCGCCCAGACGCGCTCCTGCCCCTCATGCCACTTCTGCTGGAAGGCCGGGCTCGCCTTGCCGAGGTCGTGCAGCCCCGCCAGCGCGCAGACCCACGCCAGCGCCTGTGGCTCGGGAAGCCCCAGATCGGCGGCGTAGAGGGCGCGCGTCGCGGCGGGCTCGCGCTCCAGGATCACCCACGCGCATGCCGCCACATCGAGCAGATGGGCGAGCAGCGGGTGCCACTCCTCGCCGCCCGCCTTGCCGCTCTTCGCCCAGAGCGCGCGCGTCCCCTCCGACACCATCCCTCACCCTTACCGTCATCACTCATCGTCGCAAGGCGCTATGCTGTTCTGTCACCACTGTAGGGCAGCGATGGGAACCCAGCGATTCCCGCACGATGATCGCTGTCCTGGGATCATTCGGTGGGTATCTCTTCGGCGCTAACCGCCGGATCACGGTGTTGGCGTCGCATTTCGATTCGTGCAGAGTGGTGTTGTCGATTCCTTGATACGTATCTGAACCGACGTGAAACCAGCGATGGTCAGCAGGTTCTGCATCGCCCCGGTTCCGTCCTTCGTTGCTCGCTCGGTGATGCCATCCTCGCACGCCGACTGCACGATCTGCTCGAGGCCGCGCCGCCGCGCTGCCGTCTCCAAATTCGGATCGGGATCTTTCGGGAAGACCGCCAGTTGTCGCCCCGAGTCCCGGCTGTAGATCCGCGTCTTTCCTTCATCCAGTCCGGAGGAGAAGATCTCGACGGGTGGTAAGGTGATGACCACGGTCTTACCATCGGACGAGACAGTTACATCGCCGGTGGTCAACTTGGCGAGGTCGAAACCGACGATGACCGTGCCGTGGGCGATCAACAACAACTTCTCACCGCTACTGAAGCGGTTGGTAGGCGTGGTGACCGCTTCGACAACCGTCTCGATCGTATAGCGCGTCGTCTCCAGTCGCTGTACCGCTTGTATCTGCCGGATCACCGTCCCGCTCGTCACAATCTGCGGCGTCGGCGTCGGGATCGGCGTCGCGGTCAGCTTCGCAGTAGGTGCCATCGCCACTGTGGTCGCCGCAGTATTCTCCCCTGACTTCGGCGCGCGCGTGGCATTGTAGAGCGCACCGAAGCTAAAGCACGTCACCGCCAGGACCAAAGCACCGAGGACAAGACCGATCGTGCGTCCCATTTCCCCTCCTTTGAGCAACGGTTACCCTTGTACTCCCGGCAACGTGCCGAGGACGACGACATGGTGTTGCGCCCGCGAGAGGGCGACGTACAGGAGGGCTTCGCGATTGGCGGCGTGCGCCCGCTCGGGCTCGGCCAGGATCACGATCGGGCTCTCCAGTCCCTTGAAGGTGTAGATGGTCCGCACCCGGAGCTGCCCCGGCCCCGCGTCTTGCCAGGTGAGCGTGAGATTTCCCACCCGCGTCCCCTCGACCAGCACGCTGTTCTTCGCACTCCTCGTTGAGAGGACAACGATCTCCTCCGCCAATACCCCTTCCGTCTGCGTCAAATCGTGCAGCACGCGCCGCAACGCCGCTAGCACACCGCCTTCGTCCGTTGCCACCGTGACGAGCGGGCAACCCTCCGGCCCGCGACAGGAAGGCCGCTGGTCGCCACGATGAAAGGCCATCGCCGCATCGTGGATGTGGCGTGTCGTGCGGCAGTTATGCGGCAGGGCGAAATGTGGGCGCGGAATTGGGTAGGCACCGCTCGCCGCCGTGGAGTAATAGATCCGCTGGTTATCATCGTAGAAGATCGCTAGTGGACCGTCCTGCGGATCGGCGAGGAGCGCTTCGAGCGTGATCCACCAGGTATCGGCGAAGTCCTGCCCCTCGTCCACCACGAGCGCGTCGAAGCGGTCGGGCAGCGCGCCCAGCGCTTCCAGCAATTGCTCCGGCAATTCGTCCGCGAAGTAGCGCGAGAGCGCGTCACCGTCGAGCGCGCCGAGGTCCGGCACCGGCAGTCCCGCGCGCCGCACGAGGTCCGCCGCGAGGTCGTGGTAACTCGCCACGGTCACCAGCGCCGCCGCGTCGCCGAGGTCGGCGGCCAGCGCCGCACGCGCCCAGGCCGCCAGCGCCTTGTTGTAGCAGGTGAAGAGGACGCGGAACCCCTGTCGTGCCAGGCGGCGACACTGCTCCAGCGCCAGCAGCGTCTTCCCCGAGCCCGCCGCCCCGTCGATCGCCACCCGTCGGTGCCCGCCGAGGAAGTCGAGCAGGCCATATTGCTGCTCCGTCAGTTGCAGGAACGCCGCCTCGTTGCGCCGCATCTCGCCGAGGAGGCCGGGGCGGGCCAGCGCGACCGGTGGCTTGAGCAGGCGTACCAGCGCCGCGATCCCGTCTGCGCCCGGTCCGGCCCCACCGCCCGGCGCGGTGTCGAATGCCCGCCCGAGGGCGCGCGCCAGGGTGGCGAGGTCGCCACTGTCGATGATCAGCGCGCGCGGCGCGTTCGGCCCGAGGTCGACAGCGCCCACCAGCACATCGGGGAAGGCGACCGCCCGCGCGAGGTGCCAGGGGAAATCGGCGGTCTCCGGCGCATCCTGCAGCTTGGCACGCAGGGCGTACATGCTCCGTTCGGCCTGCTCGAACGGGTCTTTGATCGCGTGCGCGACGCCGCCCCAATCGCGCGACGACCACGCCAGGGTCGCGCCATCGCGGGTGATCGTGCCGCCCTTCGCCTCCAACACGAGAACGCCGTGGCGCGGATGCGCGAGGAGGAAGTCGGCCTCGCCATCGCGCGAGCGCCCGCCCGCCCGCGCGAGCCAGTGGACCGAGTGCAGGACCGTCCAGTCCGGCCCAAGTTGCCGCGCGAACTCTTTGAACAGGATCCGCTCGGCAGCGCTCACGCCCGCCCCACCATCCGGCAACTGCGCCGGGATCATCCGCGCCATTATTTCGCCGCCTCCCCATTCGTCGCAGCCACGTTGTCAGCAGGGCTCATGGTTGAGGGTGCCACGATCGTCACGCAGGCGGCACTGAGCAGCTCGTAGCTATAGCTCGATTCGAGGCGTTTATCGAGTTCCCGATACTGCCGTTCACGCTCTTCCACAAGCGTATGGAGATAGGTTTTGTCGTTGCTGACCGTCCGCTGCCAGAGTGGCACCACGCGATTGTCCTCATCCCTATCGGACCCACTCAGGCGCGCGACAACCGCTTCGTCATGCGCTAATTTGCGTTGCCCCTCGGTCTCACGATAGCTGAAGTACTGTTCCAGCTTACGCCGTTCGATTTCGTGCTGTTCCTGGGCACGGGCTTCTGCGCGCGCCGCATCCTGGCGCAACTCGCGCTCGATCGCATCCTCAGCGCGCTCGTGCAAGTCACGCACGAGCGCGGGCCAATCGACGCCCGCCGCGAGCGACAGCGCGTGTTGCTCATTCTGCCAATCGAAACTATCGAGGAGTAGCGCACGCAGGTCCGGGCGCACACCCCCATCGAGACCAACAACGATGACGATCAGGCGTGGCACCGCGCCCAACTTCGCTAGAAAGTTGAACTGGAGGCCGGTGAACCCCGCGTGTGGCGCACTCACCAGCGTTCGTTGCGCGGTGCGCCCCTCGTGAAATGCGTCGCTGGTAACGTGGTTGAGCAGCGCGTCGAAGAGCGGGTGCCCGAACGAGCCATATTCGATCAGGGTCTCTTCGACTGCCTGGCGATAGTTGAAGGTGACCTGGTAACTATCGCGCACGAGTCCGGGCAGTTCGACACGCATCTCACGGCCCAAACGGATACGGTACGTATCATTGGCGAGCGGCCGGATCTCAGCCCCCAGATATTTGAGCAACGATTTACTCAGCTTATTGGCATGAAGACTCAGACGCTCCTGTTCGCTGTCCTCGAAGAGCGCCTTCGAGCGGCTATCGAAACTGCGGCGATCGATGATTAGGTCGCGTAATGCCGCATCGGCGGCACGCGCCCGTGTGACCTCCGCTTCCAGGTGATCGGCATACGCGCTCAAGCGAGCATTAAACTGCTCGGGTTGGCTTTCGAGCATCAGCCGCTGGACATCGAGTTCCAGCTGGCCGAGAATCGGATCGAGCCCGCCGATCGTCTCTTCGAACGCATTGATCCGCCGATTGAGCACTTCCAAAACTCGTTCTTCGACCGTCCCCAGGAGCGCGAAGTTGACGATATGGACATCGCGCTCCTGCCCGATCCGATCGAGCCGCTGCTCGATCTTCATCGGGTTCCAGGGCAGGTCATAGTTGAACATGATATGGCAGAATTGTAGATTGCGACCTTCGCCGGCAGCCTCGGTGGCGATCAGGATTTGCGCCCCCGCCGGATCGCGGAACCGATCGACGATCGTATCTTTTTCTCCAGAGTCGAGGCCACCATAAAACGTTGCCACGCGGTAGTGCGGCTGGAGCAGTTCCTGGAGAAAGAGGAGCGTCTGCTTGAATTGTGTGAAGATCAGCACCTTCTCAGTTGGCAGGGCCAGGAGGCGGCGCAGCTCGGTTAGCAACCGGTCGGCCTTCGCATCGATCGTGATCTCGTTCAGCAAATGGCAGAGCCCGCGCAGGTGTTCCACCTTGGTAGCGAGGCCCGCCGGGCTGACATCGTATACGGCGGCGACGGTCAGGCGATCGAGGGCAGCATCGAGCTCCTCTTCCTCGATCTCATCGAGCGCCTCACCAGCGCTACGACGGGCCAGCAGTGTATGCGCGTTTCGCAACGCCAAGAGCCGCGTGATCCGGCGCTCGAACGATTGGCGCAGGGCATAGCTGCTACTTGTGAGGATTTTGCGGTACGTCGTCATCACGAAACCGAGCGCCTCATTGCCGGTGGCGCGGGCCGAATTGAAGGCCTCCTCGATGTATGCGGTCACCGCGTCATACGCGGCACGCTCGGCCTGGCTGAAACCCACCGCGAGGACACGCGCCTGGCGTGGTTGCAGCTCGTCGAAGACCAACCGTTTGCGGTTACGCAGCATCACTGCGGTGAGCCGATGGGCGTCACCGAGCGCCTCCATGTAACGCGCGCGCGCCGCCTCGCCGCTCCCTAGCTCGACGTGGATCGCTGCCGGGGTGTCTGCCGCATTATTCCGGGCTTCGAGCAGAACGGTGGCGATCTGCTCAGCCAAGGTCGCGCGCTCGGCCGAGGACAACGTCTCGTAGCGATGCAAGCGTTGCACCAGGGCATTGAGCGTCGGTATCTGTCGACGATAACGCTCGAACTCGGCGAACGAGGGAAAGAGCGTCGGATCGAGCAATTCGATCAGGGAATAGAGCTCGTAGGCGTGTAACTGCAATGGCGTCGCGGTGAGCAATAGGGTGGTGGTTGCACTCGCTATCAACCGCTCCGCCAGGCGGTACGCGCCGGTCGTACTCCGCCCTTCCTCACGCGACCCATCGTTGAGATAGCGCCGCAGATGATGGGCCTCATCGAACACAATCACGTCCCAGTGCTGTCGTGCCAAGGCTTCGACATGGGCATCGTTCGAGCGGAGCAGGTGGAGCGACGTCACAACATTGTCGTGCGCCTCCCAGACCGCTTCCGCCCCGTACATGGCGACATGCGCGCTGAATGTCGCGCTATCGAGCCGCATGAAACGCTCATTGAACTTTTTCTGAAGCTCGTCCACCCATTGCGGGACCAAACCAGCCGGGGCAACGATCAGCACACGCTTCGCCGCACCCCGCGCCCGCAATTCCTTGATGACGAGACCCGCCTCGATCGTCTTCCCCAACCCGACTTCATCTGCCAGGAGGAAACTGCGAGGATAGGCGGTCAGGATGCGATGCGCGACGAACACCTGATGCGGCAGGAGTTCGATCCGTGCGTTCGAGAGGCTAACCAACTCCTCATAGCTATAGGCATACTGCAAGCGGCGCGCTTGAATGGCGAGACTGAAGGCCACAGTGTCTTGCAACTCTCCGTCGCGCAGGAGTTCGAACGGATCGCTGGCTGGCGGCACGGGGAGGACATCCGCTTCGGGAATACGCTTGCGGTGCGTACCAATCTGCACATGGTAGGTCGCGAGACCATCGGTTTCGCGCATGTTGAGAACGATGCCATACGCATTCTCCGTTCGAGAAAAAAGCATGGTATTGATGGCGTAGCGAAAACGGCGCAGCGTGTGGAGCGCACATGTTTCGACCGTGCCGTCGCCCGTACCGCTGAAGTACCGGACCTCGGCTTGCGTACCAAGCACGCGCTCCACTCGCCCGATGCGTGGATTGTTCGACCCTTGTTCTGCTACCAGATTCCCCGCGATCACCGCGCCAATGGGTCGGCCTTCCAGCAAGTCGGGGCCATCCTGCACGCTGTTCAATTTCGCCACCTCCGTTCACATACGCTCAACGCTCGCTGTGTTTGGTCTCGTCGACTCAACCGCGCCAAGCCTGTGCGGTGCGGTCCTCATCGTCTCGCTGTCCGTCGGCACGTTGCCCCAGACGGTCACGCGGTGTCCCTCGCGCTCGCCGGTCCAGAGCGGGACGGTGCAGGTGTGGCGCAGCAGGTTCTTCCAGAGCTGCGCGTGCGCGAACGTCTCTTCGTCGGCGCTGAAGACCTCGAAGACCGCGCGCGACGCCACCAGGATCAGCTTCTCCTTCGCCCGGCTCAGCGCCACGGTCAGGCGACGCGGGTCGAGTAAGAAGTCGCCGGTGGTCAGCAGATACTCGCGATCGCTCTCGGTCGCGCTGACCAGGATCGCGGACCGCTCGTCCCCCTGGAAACGCTCTACTGTGTCGACCGCCGAGCGCGCGACCGCGCCGGTCACCGGGTCGAGGATCGCCAGCGCGGGCACCCTTTCGCGCAGTTCGGCGCGCTGCGCGCGGTGCGGCACCACCACGCCGAGGCCGTGTTCCGGGCCGAGCGCGTAGGTCGCGGGGTCGGCCAGCGTCTCGAGGATCGGCGCGATCAGCTCGCGCTCGAACGGGTTACGCTGCTGGCTGCGCGCCTCGTCATGGACGACGACGATCAGCGGGTGCGCGGGCGTGAGGACCGCCGCGACGAACGGATCGTCGTGCGGGAAGGCGGGCAGGGTGCCGTGACGCCGCGAGTGATAGGCGATGCCGTCCTGCGCGTAGATCTCGCGGCGCAGGAATTCGGCCATATCCGCGTGCAGCCGGAAACTCTCCGTGAACTGGATCAGCGGCAGACCGAGCGGCAACAGCGCCAGGAAGAGCGACTCGTACGAGCGGAACTCCTGAAAGGTCCGCCGTCGCTCGCCCGCCCAGTCGTGTTTGACGATCGGCGGCATCTGCCGATGGTCGCCGACGACGATCAGGTGGCCGGCGGCCTTCAGCGGCAGCGCAGCCATGCACGCCTCGGGGAGGTTCAGCTGCGATGCCTCGTCGAGGACCAGGCAATCGCCGAGTTCGTGGCCGAAGAGTGCCTTCGGCCACCTGTCCTTCAGGAACCCGCGAATCCCCGCCGGGGTGGCCGCGACCACGCACGCGGGCGCGGCCAGGAGGCGATCGACGGCCCGCATGGTGCCGGGCGGGCGCGCGTTGTCGCGCGGCAGGGCGATTGCCCCCGCCGGCGCGGCCCCGCGCGGCGCGGCGCGGAAGAGTGGCACCGCCAGTAGCCGCATATCGAAGTAGGCGGCGAACAGGTCGGGCTGCTCCCACCGCACCCGCCGCAGGCGCTCCTGCACCGCGACCACGTTCTGCAAGAGCACATCGGTCGCCGCGTGCGTCTTGCAGGCGAGGAAGACGCGATAGTCGCGCCCCGCCGCCAGCGCGCCCTGGAGGCGCGCGAAGAGGGCGAACGCGGTCGAGTGGCTCTTGCCGGTCCCCGGCGGCCCCTGCACCAGCAGGGTCGGGGCCGCGCCATACCCGCCGATGAAGTCGCGCTTGCTCGCCTCGAAGTCGTGCAGTTCCCCCGCATCGTGGAGCGCGACGAGCCCCGCCAGGAAACGCGCCTGCACCGCCGCCGCATCCGCCGACCAGGCGACCTGCGCTGCAGTCGGATCGATCAGGCGCTGATAGAGGGTGTTCGGCTCGCCGTCCCGCAGCCCCGCCGCGATGTCGGCGCAGAAGCTGCCGTACCAATCGTTCGGGTCGGAGTCGAGGGTATAGCACTCTGTCGGTTGAAAGGGTGCCCCGCGACCGCTGAAGACGAAGCCACGCGCATCACGGGCGAAGAACGCGGTCGGCACGGTGATCGCGGCCCAGGCGTTC
>JAABUK010013244.1_pt1 | contig 10327 bp, 14 predicted proteins | sample 5559141 | NCBI WGS metagenome assembly JAABUK01 (sample SAMN10711869, study PRJNA513367) | rock metagenome | isolation source: Antarctica rocks | place: Antarctica: Victoria Land, Pudding Butte nord | collected 2016-01-03 | reverse complement strand
GCTCCGACTTCATCATGGCGACTCTGTCTGGACATTCCCAGCCTCAGCCGGTACCACAAATTGAAAGAAAAGCTCATGCTGGTGGATTCAATGACCCAGCCGTGAAGAAACTTCTCGAACGGCTCGACGAAGCATTCAAGCTTGACCGCGACGAGAAGGACAAGTACGTCACCGCTAAGTATGCAGCGCCTACTGTAGAAGATGGTGATGACACGGAAATGGATGATGACGGAGAAGCCGACGAAGAAGAGGAGACCGAGGAGGACAGGAAGGAGCAGGAGGAAAGGGATGAGTTCCTACGACAAGGGGCCGAGCGGGCACTCAATTTGCCAGCTAAAGCCATTGTCGAGATGCCAGAGGATGTCGCCAGAATAGCGGAGCAAGCCTGCTGTTCACTTCGCGACGTGTGGAGAGAGGGTGTCCCTAGTGATATGGCAACTTCATTTAAAAAGACAAACCAAGCCATCACAGAGATGAATAAAGTCGCAGGCCGGCCACTAGATGCACACCAGATCCCGTATACCATGCTCACGAGCTTGATCCCGGAGGTTCGCAAGCATGCCGTGCGATGGGGTCTGTCCAAAATCAGAAAGGACCTCAAGACCCAGAATGCGTACAGTAAAGAGACCACAATGACCGTTGCTAACATGCTCGATGGCCTCGCTCCAACTGGCTTGTCATGGAAACTGCTGGTCACCGAGCCAGTAGCATCGATCCTGCTGGAGATCTCGAGGGAAGGAGCACCTCTGTTGAGCAACGGGGTGGCCGAGATGGTGGTCACTTATATCCAGAGGGATTGGGAGCTCGCATCTGCTGCCCAGCACAAGATTGCCCAGCAGGCGGAGAAGCCTTTGCGCAATCTGTTCAAGTGCCTCGATCAGAAGAAACTCAGTGACGCCAAAGAGGAGTGGAAAGCTGTCGATCGCATAAACAGTGACTTGGTGCAATACAACAGGTCGCTCGGACTGGGCGAGACTGCCAAGAACACATTGCTGCCCGTCAACCAATTGAAACTTTGCCTTGGTCCGCAGAATAGCCTTGCATTGACGGACAAAAGACAGACGATCGCCAAACAGCTCAGCACTTTTGGCTATGCAGCACTTGCACAAGCAGCAGCCCCAGAAGGTGTAGTCGTGGAAGAGATTGTCTTGACTCCGGCGGCGCAGAAAAACTTGGAGATGATCACCCCACGTCTACTTGAGTACCGGGACCGCGAACCCGGAGAGTCAGCCGAGCCGGCGCCCACGAGCGGTGAGTCATCATCGTCGGGTTCTTCGGCCGGATCGACGAGCGAGGAACCCTTATTCTGCGACAGCGACACAACTCAAGACGGCACACTTCCTGATGCACCGCCTCACGCTACGCATGCTGGACGACCTCAAAGTCCAGGAAAGACGTCCCAATCTGTGCAGACCACAAGCAAAGATTACACCGTCCCTGGACGCCCGAATCGCGCTGATCCTCAGGCTGGAGAGAAGCCATTCGAACCGGCTTGGACGGGACTGCGGACTTCTGCTGTACCTGGACCTGTCTTTCACAACGACATCACCGTCCTGGGTAAGATCACGGAAGTGTAGGCGACCGGGAGGGATGGCTACCGAGCCATCGTCAACATCGGGACGGACAACATACCCGTGTACAGAATCCTGCCTGGAGCCTCGTTTGGGCGAGGAACGTGCGCAGAGCTGTACAAGACACGTGCTGCCAAAAAGGCAGAGACAGAGGGGACTGCCAAGAAGACAGAGGGGATCAAAACGCGAAAAGCTGTCGAAGTCCGAGCCATGAAAGCGATCGTAGAAGTGGAAAGTAATGGGGAGTCCAGAAGAGAGCCTATCACCAAGTACCTTGTAGCATGGAAGTCCGGTGAAGACGACACGTGGGTCACTCGATCCGACGTAATCGCCATGTGCGGCAAAGATTACGAAAAACGCATACGCATGGGACTACTCAAAGACTGGCTCTACAACCTCGCATACCTGCAGAATATGAGGAAGAAGGGCCGTCATCCGGAGACAGGGGAACCTCTGCGGGAGGACCAAAAGGACATTACTCCATGGTTGTTTGATCATTTCAATGCTGGGACGTCGGCAGAGAAGCCGGGGAAGAAGTCGGGCAGTCGGCAGCACCCCCCAACTGCGGAGCCGCCTGTTGAATCGCAAAGGTTTGACCAAGCTATGACGACTGGCCCTGAAGTGTACATCAAGAAGGAACCTTACGAAGAACTCTAATTGTTTGTTGCCGGCGCTGGCGCGGGTCGCCTATGCGCGGAGTCTGTAGGAGTGCGAATTGCTTACTTCACGTTCGTTGAGAAAGGGCCGCGGACGTTTGAGAAGGAACATTTGGTTGTCTTAGTCGTTTTTGTGCATTCAGTAATGTCTAATAGCTATATGTATACATTGCCCTCGCGTTGTATTGCACCTCTGTCAATTGGATGCTCCCGAGGTTATCAGTCATGCGCACGCATAGCTGTGCAGCTTTACACGTGCACATCTGCGGCTGTGGGGCTTGGCGTACGACAGACATTGCGACTAGACCACACCTCTACGATGGTATAGGGATCCACGCCGATAACAACCTCCTCGAAATGTCGAAGGGAGAGAACTGGTTCATTATCCGTCACGCCGTTACGCGAGCACTCTGCGAAACGGCAGCACGAGAGATCTTAGGCGCGACACCTGAAGTACGGAAGATCGGGTACAACACTTATAAGCCGACACCGACGTGTATCAAGATCGCGGACTATGTGCGCGAGGTAGGCTAAAGTATCGATATCTATGGAATATCTCTAACGCGCTCACAGAACTATAACGACCCAATCACCTCCCTCAAACCTGGCGTACGACCTGCCTCCCTTAGTATCTGCGAGTTTACGAGGCTAGAAAAGCCGGCGATAAGGATGTCGGGAACAGAAGGCGATATATACATCTTTGTTGCTATTACTAGGCTATCCGACTCGACTGGGATGTTCGCACTATTCGGTCGCCATGAAGAAGATCAGTCCGAAGATCAGTCTAAAGAAACGGAACGTATTCTCAATCTTGAAGTTGGGGACGCCGTAGTATGGACTGCAAATACACAAGGCCGGAACAGCTCAGGAGAGGGAGGCCTTAGTATAATAATGGTGTACCGGTAGCGGTGACTGGGGGGTCATCGAAAGCGAAGGACAAGGGGACGTCGCGCCAATCGAAGTTGGTCATCTCAAATGAGCAACTGTCGATGTGCGCAGTGTCCGCGCAGAAATCGAAGTTGTTCACCTCAAATGGCCAGTCGATCCGCGCTTCTCCTTGTTGGACTGTAAGAGGATCCGATGCCGGTACGCCGCTAGCGATTTCGCCGGTACCAGATCTCACACATTGGACTTGAGACTCTGCGACACCCTGCATGCTTGACTGAATGGCCCATGTATTGGAGGAATTTTGTACAGCTTGTGTTCCGCTGAGCGATGCAGGATAGGTGGCTTGCGAGGCGGGAAAGGGGCAAGACGCAGGGCTGAGCCTGGTGGAACGCTCGCTCGGCACGACTGGTTGTGTCCCTTGGTGAACTGGATATCTCTTCCTTAGGTTTTTCTCCAGCCATGCCTGACTTCTTTCAAGTCAGTAACGAGCACATTACGACTGAAGCTATACACTTACGTCTTTTCCTTGTTGAGCAGTACCTTGAACGGATCTAACGCAACCTGGGATGGTAGCTGATTCCATTCGGCACACTGCACCAGTCGCTTCGAAATATTGCCTCCGACCGTCGAAATGTCGTTCCACTTCAAAAAACGCATCTGGCTGTGTGCCAATGAATCGTCCAACACTGCCTGACGTGTTAGCACAAGTTCTTGCTAATTGCACCCTGACTACATACCAGAGAGCGCCGTAATTACATGAAAAGCTCTGTCCCCGATATCTTTGGACAGAAGGCTGACAAGTGCGAGGATAAATCCGACAAACTTGCTTTGCCATATTCTCTTGTCTCTTAAATCACTCGTTCGTACCCCATTCATTTCTGCATTACACACGGCAAGGAACTCTGAAAGCCATCCCCTATGATGAAGGACTTGGGCATAGTCTACGAAGGCCCCAGGATGTTGATATGCATCCAAGGTTGGTTTCGATTGTTCGATGTTGGCCTCCCACGGTCTCCACACTACCGTTTCTTCGAGGACAGTACGAAGGCCAGCTAGTATAAGCTGAATCACCTTATCCTCCAAGGCGTCTAATCGAGCACGTTTAGGGCTTCGAGCATCCGCGCCCTCGGTCTCATCTGCGTGTCGCTTAGCTGAAGCTGGTGAGTCTAGTGGAGCCGATGACGTTGTGACGTCAACTCGAACGACGTCGGTAGTGCCGTCTAGCTGTACTGGTAGCGGTGACTGAGTCGGTGGTGTTGGCGGTGTTGGCGGTGCTGTCGATGGTCCTGGCGGTACAGGCGGTGACTGAGTCGGTGGTTCTGGCGGTGTTGGCGGTGCTGTCGATGGTCCTGGCGGTGCAGGCGGTGACTGAGTCGGTGGTGTTGGCGGTGTTGGCGGTGCTGTCGATGGTCCTGGCGGTGCAGGCGGTGCTGGTGGTGCAGGCGGTGCAGGCAGTGCCAGTCGTGATGGGGGATCTGGCAATGCCAGATCCGTTATTCCGGATGGTTTACGGCTAGTGATTGACCCGGATGGAAGCTGGATGGCCTTGACATCTGTGCAGCTCACATCAGACCACAACGATCCCAAGATCTGAGTACTGTAATGTGCAACGCGTCGATGTACGGCGGCCTCCAGTTCTCCGAAGTTGCAACCTTCTTTTCTTTCACTTGTACGAATGTGGTAAGTGAGGACAACCTCAACATCTGTAAGGCACGGATCCTGTGAGCTTTCCAAAGGGGTATTGACGCAAGCTACAGCGGACTGAGTCGTATCATGGCAGGCGGTGGCTCTCGTTTCCCAGTGCATTGCATCCATTCCATGGGTGGTGCGAACCACGAAGGCAACTTCCTCAGTCGAGAGTCTGCCCGTCCAAGGGCGACATTCAGCACGGTTCGGAAAGTTGACCTCAGGCCCGAACTCGCCCACCCGTGGGGCTTAGAGCACGGTTCGCAAAGTCGACCTGAGGTCGACTTTGCGAACCGTGCCCCGTGGCGTGACGCTTCATCGCGGACCAATCACTACCTACTGGCTGCACACCAGAAGCTCATCACATCTGGTCACCCCCGGAAGGCGCTCAGCAATCTGGTCGCCCCTGTCAGGCGTACAGCAAGACGGCAACGCGTCATATTTGCTGTGCCCAAGTCGAAAGCTCCGTCTTTGAAAGCTGGAAGCGAGGCACTTTAAGCCTAGACAGAGTCTGTGAAGTAACGATTGACTGCAAACGCGGAGGAGATGGACACACGTCGTCAACTAGTGGGTGATTGATCGCCTCGAGACGGATAACGTTCCAGCTTCCAAATGAGTCCGAACAACAGGCTTCAATAACGTCGAAGGACAGCGTTGGTATCATGGCTCTCAGATCGATATAAGGTAGTAGTCTGGCTCGAGAGTCGAAGGTCATGATATCGTCCCTCGCTCCCCGCAGATGCCTGACAGGAGTTCTTTCGATCGCTTGCTACAGTCGCAAGGGTCGAACCGAGTAGGTCCAAGAACTCCCTTGCTTTAACCTTGGACAAACGCTCATACAAGCAGAGTTTGAGCACATCAAAGCAGCAGCAACTGCTCGAAAGTATTCATCACTCGATCTGCTCTCGAGCGTCACAGGAACGAAGAACACAAGATCAGCAAGTACACTCTTGCCTGCAGCAACGGTGCGCGCCTTAAGCAACGAGTCGAAGCATCGTCATCTCAAGATGCATGGAACGATCTCTTGAATCTTCCCCTCCAAGATTTCGACGCCGGGATACCACCGCCGCACGGCTCAGAGGACCCAAACTATGGCGGACCTCTTCGAATTGTTGGCTTCGTTAAGGTCGGCCACTCAAAGCTCAATATCGACGTCTTAGTCTCGCATGGTGGACAACGCAGGCTTGATCAGATGATGCACGGCAAATATGGCCAGTACCTGCTGGCAGACTTCTTCGGCGTTGACGTGCCCGGTTTGCGAAGCTTGGTGCAGAAAAGCGCGGGCGAACGCGCTTTGGCACCATCTATAGACCTGTGGTTGATGGTCGAAGCTCACGGGTTCTGCATCACCGGCTGTACGGCTGACATCGTTATCGGTGTAAAAGACCTTGGGGAGAATGACACGGGTCAACAACTGCTGAGAGATAACTGGGCCGTCCTGAAAAGGGATGCGAGCATGAGCGACTACGTTGCGATGAGGGAAGTTGCTCAAGCCTGGGCCGAGACAGACCTCGGTATCGGACGTGACAATTGGTCGAGAGGTTGCTTGGGTTGGCTTCGAAACTCCTGGGCAGGACTATTGGAACGCATCACTGCCTTTCTCGAACGCTTCTCTAACGCTTCGCGCGGCGTGGGGGAACTTCCAGAGACTGCTGCCGGGCGACAGCTGGTCGCAGACAACAAAGATGACTCTCAAGCTTCGCGCGGTCGCTTCGGTGGGATCCTGAGTTGGCTGGGAGTCACGTGGAAGACTCCTCTTACAAGTGTGATCGGATTCTCAACGAAGCGATATGCTTCCGAGCTTGTCTAATATGACCACCATTGTTCTAAAAGCACTAGTTCAACTCCGCGTCACTCTGATTGGCTGCGCTGCATTTCGTTCAACATCTTCTGTTTATGGAGCATAAGACTCGACGTCTCGTGTTGCATAGATGACCCAAGATGACCCAAGCTACTGACAGTCAGGATGGTATATAAAGGGTGCCTTGAGCTCTTTACCCTCTGCTGTTGCTGCTTCTTCAGTCTTCATAATCACCTGGTCCGATAATGTGCAAGATCGTTCATCTGTGGTTCGTCTATTGCGGCTGCGAGGTAGAGATTCAAGGTCATTGTGAGGTCTCCCCTACTATCTCAACTAATGGTATCTGATACTATCATGTCAAGGTCCGCATCAGTTGCGCTGCGAACGTTACAAGGACACGGATCTCAGGTCGCTCTCCGATAGTAGAGAAAGTCTGGTCTGTGGTACGTGAGTGCCTGCATTTAGAGATCTTCGTTAACTTCTGTGGCAGTCGATCGTATCAAACACGAGTCCAAACCCTTCCAGAACGGATTGTTTAGGATCAAGGTCCACAAAGCTTGCCAGGCTTCGGTGGGTTGGATCCACACAATGCTCCCGAACATATCGTTCAATGAACCCCCATCATATCCTGGCACGAGCTACATGCCAATCTCCCTGGGACTTTGCATCATAACTTGCAGTAGCCAACCCGACGGAGTAGTGGGTCACAATTGGGAGCCAGATCCTCGATTCAAGTCGGAGGGGATATCTGACGCGGAATGGGAGGAGATGTGCAAGGAGAGGCGCGTCAATCACGGGAAACAATCGCAACCATAGTTTCTCTTCGCTCTGCAGGGGCCATTCCAGCTGAGAGGCATGGCGCAAGTGTTCATCAATGCAGAAACGGCCGGCGTGCGTGCGATCAGGGGGTCCCTGTGATCAATTCAGGGCCTTCTGCCTTATATATGGTACTCATTCACCCTTCCATTGCCATCGTTGCTTCTTGTATGACTATCGTCTGACCTCTCAAGTTCTCTCGCAAACGTGCTCAACAATGCCTACTGTTTGCTTTGAACATGTTTTTGTTCCATCCATGGCCGCATGCCTACTACGTCTTGATGCCTCCAACTCCGACGATCGGTGCACATGGAAGTCGCTCTGGGTAGGCCTTATTGCCTTCAATGATCTACCGCTGTTGACAAGTCTCAAGATTCTGGCTAGCAACGCGATAGACCAAGCTCTTTGCCCTAAACTCAAAGAGCATTCACAAAGACTACGCGCACAGCAGCTCGACCCTGAATACCATCACGACTCGATGAGATGCTTGATTGAATACATGCTAGCGAATTCGAACCCATCATTACGGCGATACCTGGACGCAGGTGCCCACCACGGAGAAAGAGACAATTGCTTCATTAAATTTCTCGTCCGTACTGTTTATGAGGTCAGAGGGTTTCCACACCTGGCTGACTGGTGAGTAATGGATTCACCAAGTCCACTTTGCGTATCTATTAATTGGCCCTAGCATCTACATTACAACCTACAGGAACATCCAAAATGCCTCCTACAACGATGGCTTACACGGTATGTTTATCGTATATTCTCTTACGAGTCCATAATTACAGCTTTACTGTAAGCCGAGATCAGTGCTATCTGATCTGTGAAGGCGAAACAGTTTGTCGACATCGTGTGAAGAGTCCAGCTTAATACTCTTGCCCTTGCAGTTATCGGGTTGCGTATGCTAATGCTGTCATCGTTGTCAGTGCTGGAAGACCTACCTTTAGAGTGAGTGTTTGTTTGTCGACTGAGTCACAAAGATCAGGCGGGCATACTGGTCCCAATTGGATGAAGGAGAGGATAGAGTCATGGATTGATGGAAGTTTCCCATGTATGCATGCGCTCATATATACGCTTCTTCCTCACTCCCAAGTCCGTATCCCCCGACTGTTATTGTTGTCAGGTTTGAGAAGCAACGGCGTGTTCTCGACCTTATTGGACCGGTTTACATCCACTCGTATGTGGTTACTCGCTCGCGCATATGACTCTCCCGCGCTCTCCAGTCTTCGGTGCCGTCGTCTTCGGAAGGGAGGAGATCCCAATGCAGTTTTAGACGGCTAGTGACTTTTGTAGACCCATCGATTAGGCCTTCACCCCAAGCATACGTTTGCTCGATCCATCCAGATGCCCTTCCGTGGTCACGATTCAAGACCCACTGACCATTGGGAGCTTCTGGAATGGAGAACAGAATCATCTCATCTGGCATAATCGAGCATTCGGTCAACTGAATGTCCATGTAGTGCCATTCCTCTCTGTTGTCCGGTCGTACCCAGCGAGCCCATAGTCTCGTGCTTGCGGTCATCTGCGTGACGTCTTGACCCCCAGATCACAACCTCGGGTGTCGTTGGGGCGCGTTGTACACGGCGGAGACGCAGAAGGGCGTTGCTCCGCTCGACTGATAGTTTGTTCGCCGTGCCGGCGGTAATCCGAGCGTAAGCAACCCGACGTCGAGTTTGTCCAAGGGCCCGGCAGTTGCATCAAGGTAATCGCTCGGGTAGAAAATGTAAGTGCTGCGATGATGCAGGATATGTTTTGGCTTCTTCCTTTTGATATGACCGACTAGTCGTTGTACTGTCTTCATGATCGCGTCGTTCGTCCGCTCGAGGTAGTTCCAATGTGCAACAACGATTGCCCGCGGAGCAAGGACTACCAACAAGAGACTATTGAGTTCCGCGCGGGCAAAGACAGTACCGCAAAGCGGGCCATCGACATCGGTGCTAAACACGACCTGATCGGGTTGTACATCCTGAATGTGAAGCGAAGCCTCGAGTTGGATGCGAAATACGGCTGCCATATCGAAAACTTGATTTGAGTGTTCCCTTTTGATAGAAGACTTGGGCGTAGGGTAGAGCCAGCATGAACAGTCTGCGTCTACCAGATGCTGGGAAGATCGAAGCGACCTCAGACCCGGCGCCCTTCGAGCGATGGTCGATGCTCACGTGGCGTTGCCATCTGGCCTGCTTAGAGATTGTCACCCTCCCGTATCGACAAATTCGGATTTCCCGCTTCCCCGGGAGACGCTTCCCCGTGAGACGCTTCCCCATTAGACATGGCGCTGCATATGCATAGTTCACCATGCGTAGTGCCTTCACCAAAGTGTCCGGCGGCGCTCTCGTGGCGTTCGTTTCCCCCGAATCCTTTGCCGTTGGCCAAGATGATTGGGGTTTCCAACCTGCAACGATTGGATAGTGTGCAAGTCATTAGTGCTTGGAAAGCCAAAGTCATGGGCCGATGACTTGGTAGAAGTTTCGGCCACGCTTGACTGCCTTTCCATTTGCTTTGGCAGCAACCTTTTCCGCACGCTTCGCTCGTGCGCGTAAGAACGCTGAGCCAGAGGCAGACCCTTCACACAAGATGACACGGGTCGATGAGGTGGTAGAACAGGCAACGCCTTCCGAGTTGGCATTCGGTGCACAGGACAAGTTTGAACCAGAACCTTAAAGAGCCCCAGTTGCACGGATGTGGTGATATTAAATATCGCGGACGATAAGACTGTCGCGGGATTCATTTGGCTTTGAAGCAAATTTGTACAGTACACGCGCCATCTGCTCGCCAGGACCTGCTACTGCCGCAAAATGACTCGAAACGGACCTTCTGTATATACGGATCAGATCAACAGCGCAGCCGACCTGGAAATCACCGGCATCCTAGACGAATCCAACGAAGGACCCGCTCGAACTCGGCTGGAA
>JAABUK010013243.1_pt1 | contig 10327 bp, 21 predicted proteins | sample 5559141 | NCBI WGS metagenome assembly JAABUK01 (sample SAMN10711869, study PRJNA513367) | rock metagenome | isolation source: Antarctica rocks | place: Antarctica: Victoria Land, Pudding Butte nord | collected 2016-01-03 | reverse complement strand
GCGTACAGCAGCAGCCGCCAGTAGCAATCCGGCGGCCAGCACTCAATAGAAGACCTTGATGCATGAAAAGCAAGCTCTCACAAACCGCACCTTGAGGTCGCCGAGCGGCTTCTGCATGCGCGCAACGGCGCCGTCCACGTTGACCAGCTGCGTGCTGAGGCTCACGAAGTCTGCATAGTCCTCGTTGATGACCTCCACCAGCTGCGGCGCATGGAGACATTTCTAGCCTTGTTTCGGGTTCTCCATTTATGAGCGGCTTGCGATACTATGTATGGATGTTTACAATTGCGAGCTTGCGCTTGTTGGGTGGCCGTGTCAATGCTAGGACGGCATGCAGCAGAAAGCTGCCTGCACTCACAGCGCAAAAGCTTTACTGCCATGTCACCTTGTGCTTCAGCGTGGTCAGGTGGTTGTCCAGCTCGCTGCTAAGCGTCTCCAACGGCACCTGCCGTGTCACACAGATTCAGTTGCGCATGGCGCTTTTGAAGGACTTGGTGGTTCATATGTACCTGCACCTGCAAAGCAGCGGCTGCGCAGGCGTTGTGCAGTGCAATCCCAGGCAACAGCAGAGCTCACGTAGCGGCGCAGGTCGGCGATGAAGGTGTCGGCGTCAAAGTCGGGCTCCAGGAAGGCCTCTTCGCGGAACCAGTGCGGCGTATTCCCCGCGCCATTCGCGCGCGGCGACAGCACCTCCACCTGCACCGCAGACATCTTCACGTTGTTCTGCTCAAACTTGTCGCGCACGACAACGATGCGAACTTTTCCAGCCACGACAACGGTGCAGTTGCTGCTGTTGCGGCTGCCACCACCACCAGAACCGCATCGCGCAGCCCTTGCGATTTGTGTTCTTCGGGCTCGCAACTGTGATGCGGGTGCACGCGACGTCGTCACCTGCGCGTCGGCGAGCGGTCCGGAGCGTGGCACCTCGCCGGCCACGGCGGCGGCAGCCATGATCGGCAAAAGCTTGCGCACGGAACTGTACTCAGACAGCAGTAGCTGCTGCCGAGGGGCGCCTGCCCTCAAGGAAGATGCGCCATGATCTGTCTCTCCATCGGCCGCTTTGCAGAACCGCTGTGCCTAAATGGGGCAGCAAGAACTGCGTGAATGCGCTCCTGCGTTGGCAGCGCTGCGCTGCGCTGCCGAAGTGTAAACCTTCGCTGTTGGGCCTGCTAGCGATCAAAGGCAAGGTGTGCTGTGACAATTTTTCGCGATGTTGTTGTCGATCGCAAAAACGAAGGTGCTAGGGAGAGCGCAACCAGTATCGAAGCACCGAAGATGTGTGATCTGGGTGCAATTCAGAAAGTTCGCTAGCGGCCTGAGCGTGCCAGACACGAGTTTCACCAAGTCAGTGTATCGCTTGGGTAGTCTGTGGCAACACGACAGAGGGACCAGCACCGACTAGCAGCATGAATCTCATCTCGCAAAAGGGTCAACGGGGGAATGGCTGCTGTTAAATCACCCTGGTTGTGAGCGGATTTCCCGCGCTATGAAAACGTAAGAAAAGTGCGGGAGATCACAAACTTCGTAAGCAGGTCACGTGTGCCATGCAGTTTGTCGCGATGCGGATGCACAGCGTTCCTCACTCTACACACTCGCCAACAACCAGCGTCGTTTACATCGTCGCGTAGTTTCATGCAGTGCTGCGGCCTCGGGTGCGGCACGCGTCCATCTGCTTGTGTCCTCCGAAACCTATGTTGGCCGATTCGCTGTCATTCAAAGCATTCGATCGACGTGTGTGCATAGCCTGTGCTCTCCCGGCGTCTTATGATTTTTTGAACGGCCTGTAGTGAGGCCGTCGTGCTGGCGACGTGCATGATCGGAAAGCTAGCCCAGATCAATGTCTGCTGCACCACCGATCTTCTTCTGACAGCCTCTGCAGTGCCTCTGCCATTAGGCTGTCACGCTGGTCTCAAACGGATATATTTCAAGCGTCGGCCGTTGCTTCCGCGCCTGCCACACCCGTGTCGCCAGTCCTTCACCGCAGGACAGGGCTTCCTTCAAAACGTTGCATCCTGCCTCAAGCAACGCTGACTCCTGTTGCATGAAAACGCAGGTCCAAGAAAAACAAAGTCTCTGACGGTCAGACAGCCTCCAAGGTACCGTCCGGCAGGAAGGCTACCGCTGCCACAACCCCCGCTGCTTCTGCCGCAACCCCTGCTCCTGCTCCCATCGCGACCGCTCCGGCAGCCACCAAGCCAACCATCATGGCTCCCACCAAGATCGCCGTGATCTACTACAGCACCTACGGCCACGTCGCCCAGGTGGGAGCATGTTGATGCTGCCCTTCTCCACTGCAATAAAACTGCGGATGTGGCGCATGAGGGAGCGTCTTGCTGAATACGATATGCCAAAGGAGTACAGCTGCTGAAAATGCGCGTGTCTGTCCTTCTGCAGCTGGCCAAGCAGGAGCTGGAGGGCGCCAACTCCGTGGAGGGCGTCGAGGCGACGCTGCTGCGGGTGAGTTGCCTGCTGTTTGTCATGCATGCCGAGGGCGCGCCAGGCGTTGCCAGACCCACTGAGTCTGATCTAGCACTCCGCAGCTGCAGCCAGCCGCATGAGGCCAACATGAGGCCAAGACACTGCTGCTTGTCCGTCTCTGCCCGATACCTCGAGTGCACTGTCACATTTGCTGCCTCTGTGAAGACCAGTCATGTCCTCTGATTATGGTCGCGTACTGTCTCGCAGATCCCGGAGACGCTGTCCAAGGAGATCCTGGAGAAGATGCACGCGCCGGGGCCCGATGAGTCGGTGCCGGAGATCACGACGCACGCGCTGACCGAGTATGACGGCTACCTGATCGGCGTGCCGACGCGGTGAGTGCAGCGCTTGTGCGAGAGCACCAACATCTGCCAAAGTCTGGACGACCTGCTGTCGGATTCAGGTCAGGGAATTTATTTGGCGCGCAGTTCAAGACCTTCTGGGACGCCACCGGCGGCCTGTGGACCAAGGGCGCCCTGGCTGGCAAGGCCGCCAGCATGTTCTTCTCCACTGCGTCCCAGGGCGGCGGCCAGGAGACCACCGCACTCACCGGTGCGTCATCACATCCTGGCATCTGGCGTATGTCTACCAGAGTCTTGCAGAACAGAGATTGTGTTGGCTTGAATGTTACCCTGCAGTCGTTTTGTTGCTCTGGCATGCTTGCTCTGTTGTTGTATAGATGAAGCAAGCATATAGCAAGGGGTGTTGCGTTCTTACTGCCAGCCATGGGCAAAGCCACGAGCCATACCATGACCACGCTGATGCTTTCACGTCTCTGGTGCGCAGCCATGACTCAGTTCACCCACCACGGCATCATCCACGTGCCGCTGGGCTACACCGCGCCCGACGGCCTGCAATTCGGCCTGGACGAAGTGACGGTGCGTTGCGGACCACCCATCTGCTTTTCCCGTGACAAACTCTCTGCTGAGGGTCGCTTCTTGCCCAACCGCATCAGCAGTTGACGCGGCCCAGCCCAGCGTACCACAAAAGAGTGGCGCCTGTCTTGAATTCGAGCTCGCTGGCGAGCCGCTGCTCGATCGATTGCAATGGTCCATCAGCAAGTGCCGATCGTTCCTCCTGCAGGGCGGCTCCGCATGGGGCGCCGGCACTTTCGCCGGATCGACGGGCGCCCGCCAGCCAACCGAGAAGGGTGAGCTCCTTTGGCCGCTTGCCACCTCTTCTGCCAGATGCTGTGTTTTGTTGTCCAGCATGGGGTACGGCCCTGGTGATGATGTTGCGGCCTTGTGTGCGCAGCCACACTCGGTTTGCATGCACTGAGTGCGCATGACCGATTGCGCATGATATCTTCGTAAACAGCGTTCCGTTCGCGCCGCTGCAGAGCTGGCCATCGCCAGGCACCAGGGCTCGTACTTCGCTGCAATCGTCAAGAAGCTGGCGGGCAATGCCTGAGCCGCCGCTGCGAATTTCAACAAATTCGATTGATGGCACCGCTGATGCACTGATGTATCTGAATGTGTGCATTCAACGATAGCAACGATAGTCAACTATGCGAATCGCCGACGAGCATCGTGCTCTCTTGTGTCTGCCTTCTGGAGCCAACGTGCGTCAACAATTCCAGCCTGAACCTCCTGCCGCACCTGTGCGCTCGCCAACAATTGCAACTTTACGGAGCAGTAAACGGTGGAAATTGTGTTTGCCACGGTTTTGTGATTGATCGGGATCAAATCCCAGTGTTTCAGCATGTGCACGGAGTTGACTGTCATTGGGGCTGTGAAAATCGCTGCGAGGCTGGTGACCAGCGGCGATGGTGCAGCTGTGGAACAGTCTACAGGCATCGTTTCCATGTGGCCGTCTGATAATTGAAAGGGCGATGATTTATTCACGCTGCAGTCGAGCAAGCGCGCCAACTGGTATGTTAGCAACGCGAAATTGCTGGCACCGCCGCCATCACCGATGCGATCTAGCCTGCCCAGCGCGTTGTGATTGGCATCATTGTACCCTCGGTCACGGGCATGAGTCGCGGATTTTCTCTCATGCCATTTGATTGAGTCACTCGGGGTCACTTGCGGATCGAAAAAATCAGTTCCAAAAGCGGTCGCGAGGCCGCCGCCGCATTTACCGCCTGAGGCTATTTTAGAGAGCGCACGACATCGGAAACGTTGCAAGCGATCGATTGCACACCATTCGCACGCTTTGGGGAAATATCGGCGAAAGTTTGGGTCGAGTTTTGCTTTTTTGAGTGCATTTTCCTGGAAACTCGAATATGCTGGCCTACTCGCGCTGCTCGCGGACTCGCCCGTAACGTTTGCAAAACAACTCGCAGACAGCTAAAATCTTCAATTATCCGCGACTCATGCCTGTGACTACGGTATGTATGCGGCTGAAAGTGTGCGGTCCTCAGATCGAGGCCTTGTGGCGGCGTGCCCGGGACCACAAAGGGGAGGCACCAACTCTCACATTGGCCAGCCCTTGCCAAAGCGCAAGGCGCATCGGCACAGCACATGTGTCGACGGACACACCGGGAGCGCACTGCACATAATGCAGTGAGCAGGACCGATCTTTTTGATTGAAGCAAGTGCAGACTTCCACCAGAAAAGACGGCCACAGGCCGATTTATTTGATTGATCGGCGGCATTACCTGCCAGGCTCAGCATGTGCAATGAGGACTGATAGGGGGTTGTCGGAATCGCTGTACGCGAAGCCTGGCGGTCAGCGACGGTGCCGCTGTAGCGGCCCCAGGCCCCACGAGCAAAGGTTCTAGCTGGCCGCAAGCGCTGTGAGTAATGACGCTGACAATGAGCAGGAGCCTGCAAGTAAAGGCGTCAAGGGCAGCTGCTCGGCGGGATCTGCGGCTGTTTGCGGAGCTATCAGCGCCGCCGCCGCCGCGAGGCGGCGAAGCGCGTGACCAGTGACTGCGGCATAGTCAAGTATACGTGAGTGAGGGGGTGTGTGGTCCCTTGAAACCCTTGAACGGCCGCTGGCCCATCTAAAAGCCGCCGCTAAATGCAACCGTTTGCAGCTGCGGGTGGCAACGGGACTCTTGGAACAGTCGAACCCCAACTTCGACCCAACTGCCGCACCCCGAAACTGCAGAGCGCGAGCGACGTAAGCTTTCTCTTATGTCGACCTACCAGACTTCAGCACACTCTGATCACAAATTCGAGATTCCACTCTCCGACGAACACGCTTTGAGACGTCACTTACATTGCATCATCGCTTGCTGAAGCAAGATGCCGCCCCCAACGGATGTGAGTGTGGCTCGTGTTTTCGATGCATCATGAGAAGGCATATCATACTGCCTTCGATCTGCGTATGGCGTTGGCGAAGTTGCATGCGCTGCGCACAACCGCATGCGCACATGGTCTGTTGGCCAACATGCATATGTTGCAGGGTAATTTGCTACACCAGCTCCTTATACGTGCGACCTTGTCATATGCAGGTGAGCGATCAGACGCACCAGGGTCTGGGCAAGGTCACGCTCAAGTCCAAGCACGATGAGAACAGGAAGATGCTCGGCGCCGAGTGGACCGGCAAGCAGTCTGTGACAGTCAACCCCGATCGGCTGGTGCCAATGATTACTGATGCCCAAGATGCGATCATAAAGGTGACGTCGACGGCCATCTGCGGCAGCGACCTGCACATGTACGTGGGCGCGATGCCGGGCATGACTAAGGGCGACCTCATGGGCCACGAGGTAAGTGCTGACCACACTTGCAACAGATCTTGCAGCCCCAATCGACACGCACTTTGCACGCAAAACTTCTGGCAGCATATTCCTGTGCATGCAAAGGTTTTGTGTGTGAGGCTCCAGTGCATGCTGCACCCTGTGCATTCTGGCTTTGCCGCACAGCTGATGTCAATGTTTGATGCCATCATCTCATGATGCGCAGTTTATGGGCGTCATAGAGTCGGTGGGCCCGGAGGTGAAGAACTTCAAGGTCTGCGACCGCGTCGTGGCTTGCTTCGACCTGGGCTGCGGCTCATGCATGTGCGGGCTCTGGAGCTTGTTCTTGTGTCGAAGTAGTTGAATCTGCGTTTGAGCATGTGACTGGACCTGAGCTGCTCACACTGACACTTGCTGCCAGGGGTGGACCGGACATGCATGTACAGGGTGACATGCCAGCCAGCCGGTAATCAAGAGCACCATTGACATGCGGGGTTGCACACGTGCACCGAGCTGCTGTACATGTGATGTCCCAGGTACTGCAACATGAACCTGCACTCGGAGTGCGACGTGACCAACCCCTCCAAGCAGCAGGAGTACCTGTACGGGCACCGCACCGGCGGCATCCATGGTGCGCTGGCTGAGCCCTCGCTGACAAGGAGCAGCAGCACTCTGCGCCTAGCCGCCGCTAGGCGCATGTGCTGCTGGGTCCCCCTTGCAGCCTTCTGCCCTTTGCAATGAGACCTTTCCAGCGGAACATGGTGGATCCTGCAGCAGCTTGGGCCTCAAAGATGTCTGGTGCACTTCCGCAGGCTACTCGCAGCTGACGGGCGGCTGGGAGGGCGGCCAGGCAGACTATGCCCGTGTCGTCTTTGGTGAGCGCAATTTCCACCGGTTCAAATTCAACCGATGGATTTGCATTTCCCAGCACGATCGAGAGCTCAATATTGCACATGACAATTGATCAGCATGTCCTCCACGTCGCTGTTCAATCGCCTAGCATCATCTGATGTCCGTCGCGTCACAGTCCCTCCCCATTGCCTTGCCGCCACATTCGAGAGTGGCCTTACTGGTGCCGACTGTTCATTTGTCTGCACTATGCAGCCGATGTCAACTTGATCAAGGTGCCGAAGGAGAACCCCGACGAGAAGTACCTGTTCTTGTCCGACATCCTGCCCACCGCCTGGCACGCAAATGTGCTGGCGGAGACAGGCAAAGGCGACGTCGTCGCTGTCTGGGGCGCCGGACCCGGTGAGAAGCATATCAAACTAGCATCTGCTGAACCTCTTTGCCTGCAGAAGCCTTCATTCCGACAGCTGGAACCAAGTGATGCATGCGCGGGCATGTTCACCTGACATGCTGGAACATCTACATGCCACGGCGCGGTAGACAGCAGCGATTCCAGCCCGAGGCGACGGGTCTTAACAAGTGCTCTGTGCTGGGTGCGCAGTGGGCATGCTGGCGGCGCAATGCGCATTTGCTCGAGGCGCCAAGCGCGTTATCAGCATCGACAGCGTCGCCTACCGCCTCGAGCGCGTCAAGGAGGTGCGCCATTGATATCTGGGAAGGCTACATTTCGGATAGATATACTATCGTTTCACCTGCTTACAGTTTCCACCTGAAGCCATGCGCCACTGCGCCGTCGCTCATGCTCAAGACGACGAGATTGTGCGCCGCAACGATGCATGCTGCCCAGGGGCGCAGCTGCTGCGCTGTTTGGCTGAGCGCTCAACACCGTCTTTCATTTCAACACTCCCCGCTGTGGCTGGTCCGTCTTGTCTCATGTATTCGCGCCACGTGACAGGTGGCGCCGGGCGTGGAGACCATCAACTTCAGTGAGCGCAAGACGATGGAGGCGCTGCACGAGATGGTGCCCAACGGGCCAGACTGCGTCATCGAGGCCGTCGGCTTCCACTACTCCTCCAGTTTGCTCGACAAGGTGGGCGCCTCTCAACTCCATGATTCTCGCACATCTGGTTCACACCTTGAAGAACAAAAGGGTAAACCGGTGCCCAGGCTTCTCCCACGCTGCTGGTTGTGGAGGTCGCACGGCGTGTTTCGTCGCCGACACCGATGTAGGGCTAGCAATCCTCAATGGAACAGGTTCAACAATCGTATTGCAGATCGAGATGGCGCTGATGATGGAGACGGACCCCTCGGCGATCATCAACGAGCTCATTTACGCCGTGCGCAAGGGCGGCCACATCGGCGTTGTCGGCGTGTATGCCGGCTTCTGCAACCACTTCAACATCGGTGGGTGTTTCGGGACCCCTGTTTGCACCTCCAGTGCTCATCTGTAAGCCAGTGCTCATCTGTAACGGCAGATGTGTCGGCTGCTGTCCAGTGCTGGGTATGCAGTACTGCCTGAAATGCGCACCTCGGGTCGGGCTGCCCTGTCACTCCGGCGTTGCTGCCGCGGCAGGCCATCCACGAGCGCCATATGGATGTGTTGACAGCCTGAATGTCCATTCGAGTGTCAGAATCCTCTACCCTGGCACTAGATGCGACGCTTGTCAACTGGCGCCTGTTAGATAAAACATGAACGATGCTTGCAGGCGCACTGATGGAGAAGGGTCTGCGCATGGGACTTGGGCAGACGCCTTGCCAGGCGTACTGGCACGACCTGCTGGACATGATCGAGGTCAGTGACGGCAATAAGGGCCCACGTATGCACGCTTGTAACAATTCGTAAACGTGTGTCCTACCTGCCTGAGGAATTTCTGTGGACATGCTGAACTGACGCAAATCGTCTATGCTTGCGCATAGAGCGGCAAGCTCAAGCCGGAGACGGTTGTGAGGTAAGCATGCCAGCTATGTACAGGCAGTTATGTGGCGACCCCAAGCTGACGGAACAAGTAGATTTTCAACTCTGAATCTCAACGTTCTACTTTGATTGCCTCTTGCAGCCACATCATGCCGCTGAAGGAGGCGGCGCGCGGCTACAAGATCTTCAATGCAAAGAGTGAGCTGCCGCGCAAACTCACCCAGTTGGAGACACGTCCCTGACATGCATACACACATGGATTGCTGTCGTCACATCTGGGATTGTCTTGCTGATGTGGTCTGCCGTCGCTACATGCAGGCGAGGAGGAGAAGTGCACCAAGGTGCGTGCCGTATGCCCTGTATGTGATCTGCAGGACAGCCTATCCAATGCCGAAGCCCTTCACATGCTATACTTGTGCTTCTTCCCTGACCATTGTGGCATTGACTGTGCTGTGCACAACGTCAGTGCCTCCTTTCAGAAGCCAACCATCCAACTGCATCGTCATCTTTGTTTTCGCACAGTGATTGTGCACATTCGCGAACTTTCCAGTTTCGTAGAAATCTCTCTAGAATTCCTTTATTGACACAATTGAATTCAATTAAATCTCAGGTGATTCTCAAGCCGGGCGGCACAGAGGAGACAGTTATCAGCAGCGTAGCCGAGAGCCTGCGCAAGCTGACCGCTTGAAAGAAAGCACAATGCGGACTGAGGGAAGCACAAGTTGCAACCAATTGGGGATGCCATCGCTGAGTGAACAGTGACCCGTGGAAGGACAAATTTGATTGCAGCATTGGTGGCGCACTACATGTGATGTTGTGTGATGATGACGGGTTGCTCTGCTGATCATCGTTGTGCACTCGTTGAAGACTGGTCATGATTCTGGCCCTGTATAGTTGAAGTTGTTGGTGAATCGACACACGTTCTGACTCCCTTTCCGAGGTATTGCGCCGCCTGCTGGCAGCTTGCAATATCAGTACTAATAGGCTATTGAATGCGGTGTCGCAGCATTTGGCCTAATTGTCCAGGTTCACACCTCTCAATACCTTCGTACGCGACGAAGAAACCGGTCAGTGACATGAAAGTTGCGGAAGAGAGATGGACAAACGCATGACATCCAGTGCTGCATCCTCTGCCGAAAGTGCCGCCGCACAGCGACAATGACAACAGCAAACGCTACGTGTTGTGGAGTGCAAAGAAGCAGTGACTAATGCATGGTGGTGGTGGTGCAGTGCGAGAAACTGTCAAATGATCATGCGCCGTGCAGCAGGTTTGCAGCCGTGATGCGACGTTTCAGCACAAACCTGCCTGCTCTTACAGCCCAAAACGCCCTATGAAATTGGTTTCAACGATCCACCAATTGGATCGTTGGATTGCACAGCTTGCAAGCTGTGCAACTTTCACACCTCCAACGTGAATTTCAACAATGAGACACCTCTGCCGTCATCTGCGTCTTTTTTTG
>JAABUK010013238.1_pt1 | contig 10329 bp, 15 predicted proteins | sample 5559141 | NCBI WGS metagenome assembly JAABUK01 (sample SAMN10711869, study PRJNA513367) | rock metagenome | isolation source: Antarctica rocks | place: Antarctica: Victoria Land, Pudding Butte nord | collected 2016-01-03 | reverse complement strand
CGAGATATATATATATATATATATATATATATATATGAAAATAAATAGGTCATACTGTAGAGGCCATACCCAACAGATCCCACACAATGTTGCTGCGCTGATAGCAGCACAGACACAACATGTGCGGTCATGCACATCTAGCAGTCACGCAAAATCGTCAAGCTAATGCCATGCTCACAAACTACAAAAGTGTGCAAGGTGCAGCACTGACATGTACCTGGGTTCAACTTGCTTGCCAGCTGCTGTCAAGGCCGTGTGGAAGTCAAGCAGCGCAGTATCAGGGGACCTGTGCTTGAATATGACAGCAAGCCGCTCTCCCTCCACATCCCGCATTGTCTGTGTAACCACAGAACAGTGAAGGTTTGCCTTGATTGTGTCCTTCTTATCTCCAATCAATTATAGACAATCACACAACACAACAATTGTTGACAGCATGCAGCAGAACGCATGTACTTTCAAACAAAAAGCTGGAGGTTTTGACTGACCACTCGGTGTGCAGCTGCTTTGTAGATGCCACAAGTTGCTCGCTGTAGAGTGTAGCCAGGAAGGACCAGGATGTATCCCTCTGGCACAAGAACATCCTCAAACAGGCCACTCTCAGTGTTGACAACCTGCAGTGCATTTTAAAAAAATCAATGCTTGCAGAACAGCAGCAGGGATCTGGCTTGCATGCAGTCACAGGCACTTGCAGCAGGCGCTCAGTCGTATTTGGCGATGAACAGGTGTTTGTTGCCACATGTTTGTAAGGCGGAAAGAGCATCATGATTTTCACCTGCAGCCCTTCTACAGTATCAGACCATATCAGTGTCAGCAGGCCCCTGTCATGATGCAATGCACACCCTCCCTCTGGCTTCAATGATGAGATAGTCTTGGCCACTGCCAGATACTGTATGACATCCAGGGAAGAGGATGACAGTGTCTGACTGGGTGTGTCAACTATTCCTCTGAAGGCGCCTGCTGTGAGCCCAAGGTGTGTGGACATTGCAATTGCGTCAAGTAAATCTACAGATGCACCCTCCAGCAGGCCAACAACCTGTGGCCAGCAAACTCTGTATGCACGCTGAGTGGTGGTTTCCCTTGCCAGGACAGTGCAGTCATGCTGACCTCGAACCAAGCTGATTGCAGTGAGACTGACAGAAAACCTTGATGCTCTTCAGGATTGAAGTGGCGCACAATTCGCTCAGGAAACTGCTGCAAACCTTGCCTTTCCAGAACAGGTTCATCGCTGCTCAGAATGTCTTTGATGACCGCAAATTGTTGCAGCTCATAAGGAGGGAGCTTCAAGAAGGCGTACTGACGATAGTACAGTGAGTCTGCCGCCCGATGGATCTGTGGCGAGGCCGCAGGCATGTTTAAGTTTGTCCGCGCGATGTTTAGATCTATTAGGTGTTTCTTCTCTTTGCTCGCTGGCGTAACAGTGCTATCGCAAGCTGAAGCGTTTGACTATGGTTCAGCTGCGCGTCCTTGCATGAAGCACTGGAACTTTGGACTGCTATCAGCCGTGCAGTTCACCAAAGCATTGGTGCTTTGACTGGGCAGGACTGTATAAAAGGAATACTAATACGAACATTCGTGGCTGATCAAATCCAGTCGAAGCATTCTTGCACTCAGTCACTCATCGTGATGTGAAAGCCTGAATGACAAACAAAGCATTCAAAGGGTTGAAATTGATCACAGCTCATGCAATCTATAAGCTACACTAAGCGACCTTTTTTCAGGTGAGCTCATTGGTGTCTCATGCCAGGACACAAGCATGCCAGGACACAAGCACACTTGATTTGTTTTATGGCTGGCTGAATACAACTGACACCATGCTTACGTATACACAGCAGAATAATGAAAGCAAGACTGCAGTCATACACATGATCAGCACATGCATGCACATCACAGTGTCACACAGTGCAGCAAGTAGGATTGTCTGAGTTGAGCCGGGCAAGACACAATCATCATCTTCAGATGTAAGCCATCTCCCAGGAGCCAGTGAATACAACAGCCAGTGCGGCTTCTGCAGGCCCCACCACTTCTGGAAGGGCCTCGCTGCATGAACACATGCTACTGAAGTGAAGATCTGTGAAGCCCATGTGTTGGAGCTGAATGTGCATTAGCACCGCTGTGTTCATGGAGCGAGGCCCTTGACAACCCCAAAACTGGATCCCAAGTCAGGCCCAGCCTGCCCCTAGCTCCTCAAGTCTCAACCCACTAACGGGACCACCTAGCGGTACCGCTAGTGGGTTAAACCTTGAGGAGGCAGGGGCAGGCTGGGCCTGACCTCCACTCAGTGCTGTTGTGCCTGCCTGGCTGCGTCTACCACCTGGTAGACCTTCGTCAGCTAATCTGGCTTGCACCGCCTGCAGTCTTGCTCCTGGTTTTGCTTTGTCACAGTCTTGACATTGTCAGGGACTGTGGCAAAGCCAGACCAGGAACAAGATTGCAGGCAGATTTTATTGTCAGGCTGACAGGCTCTGCTGTGTCAGCATGTGAGACCATGCCGTTGGAAGCTGTTTGAACAGCTGCCTTAAAGCTGTCAAGAGACTCCTGACCGATGCCGTTACTGCTGGCTGTGCCTGCCTGGGCATGAACTTGCAGAACATCAGGGGCCAACAACATCCAGGATGGACCTCTTGCAGGGTCAATGCTGGCTGCCTGCCTAGGGGCGAGTACCTGAATCACAGAGACATCCTTGAGAAGTAAGTCTGACTGGGCAGGCGGCAAAGTGGCCTGCAATCCAGGCCAAGGTGCTGGATGAGTAGGTGCAATTGGCATGCCTGTGACTGCAGGTGAGGGGGTTGCAGGCGGGGTGGGAGTGATGACCAAAAGGAAGCAATTGTGGACTGGAAAAGGACACTTGTTCTGGGCCTCTGCTACTTGTTCGGCTTTCAGCAGGGCTTTTATTGGCGTGAGGCTCACAGAATTATGCAGTACACTGCACAGACTGCTTGTGCGCAAGACCAAGACTCCAGCAAGAATTGGGTAAATGGGTGGGTAGCACAGTACATGTTCTGATCGTGACTGATGTGCTGCACAAACAGTCTAAGCAATGCCTGTGAGCCTCATGCTAAACAAATGCACTGCCTAAAGCCCAGCAAGTAGCAGACGTCAGCCACAGTGCATCAGCTTTGTTGCATGGCCAAGATGAGTGTTATGCATTCATGGCTGCATTATGCATAAGCAGTTGCCTCAGCTGTCTGTCAGGCAAATGTCAAAACTGCCAACCTGCGAGAGGGCTCAACAAGCAAGAAAACACGGAGCTCACCTGGTCATCTTCTGTGGTGCTGCTCTCTTGAGGCACAAGCCCTACAGCGGCACAGGCCACATCATGTCCAAAATCGTTGGCTAACGGCCAGCGTTTTTGCTGACAGCCAAAGCAGCACCAAGATCTGGAGCAGCAGCAGTGGGTACTGCCTGCTCCCCAAAACCAAGTACAAGCTGGCTGACAGGCACTGTCGCAGCTGCAGAGCCTGAGGGAGTGAGAGCAGGCAGGGTCTGTCCCTTGGCATGCAGGCCCCCACCAGCTGGTGACAAGCAACAGACCCTGCCTGCTGAGCAGCTGATGCTGATGCTGAAGCAGGGTCTGGCAGAGCTGGGCTGCCTGCTTGCTTGCTGGCAAAATGACCCAGCTTTGAGTTCCCAGCAAGCGCATCTGGGTTCGTGGGCGTTGCCCCCCTCAGGTCTGCCATGTAGTGCCTGAGACAGTAAAATCAAGTCAGGGCAAGCAAGATCCAGCCAGAGATTGCACAGCAGAACAATCGTTATGACAACCATCTTGGAGGTTGCAAAAGTAACACATGGTGGTGTTGAGCACCCAGAAACAGCTTTGCGCGTGACCAGTTGACACAGTGCTTTTTCCCGCCAAAACCCACGTGTGAAATCTAGGTTTGTGTATGCCAATGTCAGAGTACATAAAATGCGTCCATGCCGCAGTGATCGTTGCACTCAGCCTAAGACAACACATATAGAAGGCTGGACCACTCACAGGGCAGCACAGGTGAGTAATTGGCTCACACACTTTGTGCATTTTACTTGACTCAGCAAAAGCATCATGCTCAGTGCAAGAATCTGCAGTGATTCACATCACAGCTTGATGATGCCAGCAACCAGTCAGAAGAGACGCTGACTGTTCATGCAGTGATTTGGTAGTGAGTCAAGACATGTTCACAGTGCTGCAGCAATCCTAGAATAGAAGCACACAAGTGACTGTGCAGAAGTGCTGCCAGCCTACATGCTGCACAAGGGCTGATGTGCACAATGTGGCAGAGTGGTGCAAAGCAGTACAGTACCTGAAGGCTGCAGCTCTGAGATCCTCAACCCCCCTTGCAGAGCCTGACAGCTTGGCAGATTCACCTGCTGATGACAAATCCTCCTTGCCAACCAGACAATCCTCTGTGTCCTCTAGAGCAGCAGAACAGCAACCGGGTGGGGCACCATGCGAGGGTACATGCCCGTCAAGATCTTGCATGTCAAGATCTTGCACGTCCAGATCTGGGCAACTGTGAAAAGCCTGAAATTGTCTGCCCCGTCAGCAGGCTGCTGTCTGGCATCTGGTGGAGGGTCAGCAGAAGTGGGTGCCGTGTTGATGCCCAGCAGGGCTGCAGCAGCTGATGCCTCCAGCTCCTCAGGTCTGGCCAGTACACATTTGTCATGTGAACCGGGCTGCCTGCAAGACAGTATGGGAAGCTTTAGGCAATACTGCAACATGTCAGGGACAGACTTGCACACCGAGGTGATGTACACCGTCAAACACAACTCAACACTTGGTGCTTTCCCATGACTAACACACCAGCTGAATTCTGACAGATGCCTGACTGGTTGATTCATTGATTGATGGAATCAACTCTTGAGGAACAAGGCCATAGCTGGTGGACACTTTGAACGTCATGTCTCTGTGCATGCGTCATGCAAATGGCTTTTCGGTGATGCTGAAGTGCATGCTCTAGGCACCAGACATCTGAGCAATGTCAAAGCATAACCAGAAGATGTACAACACTACCTGCTGGATGCAGGCGGAGTCTGCTGCCTAGGACAGTTACTGCAAACGTTGCTTGAGCAGGTGCTATGAAGCTGCCTGGAGGCTTCTTACTGCTGCTGTTGCTGCTGTTTGCTGTGCCGGCCTGAGCCTGAGCTTTCATAGCATCGGGGCGCAAAGAAGGTGAGAATGGACCTCCTGCAGCTTCTGTGCTAGCACGTGTAGACGGCTTCTGGCAAGGAGCAGCAGCCTTTTGGTTCATAAACTGTCCAAAAGACATCGTCCAAAAGACCGCAGCTCCTTGCCAGAAGCCGTCTACATGTGCTAGTACAGAACTTGCTGTAGACGGTGCCAGTGTACTGCAATTTCAAAATTCCCCATGCCTATTGGGCACTCACACCTTTCTTCATGTGTCCTGCTGAGCCTGTAGACAACCGGCTGTCATCAGGCTGAGCAGGACACATGCCTGATGGAGGAGCAGCCACAGACCGAATCAGCCTCTTCTGCCTTGTCACCTGTCCTGGCAAGTCAGCAGAGGCCACATGTACTAATGTTGGTTCTAAATGGGTTGCCTGGATGTACATAAGTGATCAGACATGTCAGACAGTCTAGATGCAACAGTGAGCAAGTCTTCAACACTCTGCAGTACTCACGGTCTTGTCAGTTCAGTTTGCTCATGCAATACACAGCTGGTCTTAGTCTATGCTGTACGCTTTGACACATGTATGCATGCCTTTCACAATAGCAGCATAGTAAAGACTCAAGATGGAAACGTGGCTCTTCAGCTCCTGGAGTTTCTCTGAGCTACTGTGTAGCCAAGATGAGAGCTATCTATGTGCATGTAAGCATTGACTTGCGGAATGAGGATGTGAGCATGTACCTGCTCAGTCTTCACAGGGCTGCTTTGGGGTCCTACAGTTGCAGGCTGTCTTGCAGTGTCCCCTTGCTGCCCTGTCAAGCTGTGACACTGCAAGACAGCCTGCAACTGTAGGACCCCACAGCAGCCCTGTGATGACAGCAAGTGGACCCAGTGCTCCATCTGGCAGCTTTGGGTCTGTCTCCCAACAAAACCTTAAACGCTGCAAGACAGTTGTTGGGAGACAAACCCAAAGCTGCCAAATGGAGCGCTGGGTCCCCTTGCTGCCCTGTCATGCTACGATCAGACACTTTCATTGTCAGGCACACAACGAACCATGGTGGCCACAGACACACAGCTCCAAGCGATACCCAGCAAATCCAGTCAGAGACATTTGACAGTGTCCCACTCATGACAGAAGATTGATAAAAGCAACATCTTGCCTTTACAGACATTTGCTGCGGCTGGCATACAATGCTGTCGGGCTGATTGAGCACGAGCCATGCGCAGAATGGGCACAGGGCAAGAAAGCAGTAAGAATTCCTGGGCTATGGGCCCAGCATGTATGGTCAACGCTTGAAGTGCATCATGCAAGGTTTGTTTGATTGATGCTGGCCGATTGATGTGTATACTACCATCAGAAGACGTAATGCTGTGGACAAGCCGTTGCAGTAAAACGCACTGGCAAAGCAGATCAGTACCCGGTGTCTGCAGTCGCAGATGGCAAAGCGGCACCTGCTGCTTATTCTGGACACCATATTGGAGTTGCAAGCCAGCATGTCCAGAATAAGCAGCAGATCCCGCTGCCACTCATAACCAGCCAGATAGCAAAGCGGCATCTGCCATCTTGCTGGTTATGAGTGGCAGCGGCATGTGACCTCCTTGCAGAGACAGGAACTTGTTCAGATGCTGTTGTGCATAGCCAGGGGCTGTACTGGCTTTGGCATCCCTTGTTGGCTGCCAAAGCTCAGGAATACAGCTGTTGTCAGGCAATGGGAGACCTGATTTGGGAGCATCAGCTTGCTGACCTTTGCCTGTGGCATTGCCGGTGCCACATGCAAATCTCAGCTAGCTGATGCTCCCAAATCAGGTCTCCCATTTCCTGACACCAGCTGTATATCTGAGCCTCGGCAGCCAGCCAGGGATCGCGAAGCCAAAGTCAGGTGAGATGAGGCAACTACACATTGTTGTCATCCTCTTCCTAGCCCTCAGACACAGCAAATAGACTTTCATGTGCCAATCGGGACGTGTCTGCTGTTTGGGCTAGAAAGAGCTTGTGTAGCTGCTTCATCTGACCTGACTTGGCGGCAATCAACAGCTGGACTCTTGACAGACCTGGTTGCAGAGGATGCTGCTTTGCAAACAATTGATGCTGAGGCGTACTCTGCATTGCCTCTGCTGATGCTGGAGTGCCCTGAGATGTCGGCTGGGCCCACCGGCAATGCCGAAATCTCGGGCCTCTTCAGCATCAGCAGAGACAATACAGAGTACGCCAGAGCATCAGGTGTCTGCAGAGCAGCATCCTCTGCAAGCAGGTGCCCTGACATGTTGGCTGGGCCCACTGGCATTATTGTTTCTCAGGCACTACATGACAGACTTGAGCATGGCAGCATTGCTGAAGTTTGCCATGCAGTGCCTGAGAAACAATAGAGTCAAGTCAGGGCATGCAGGATCCAGCCAGTGACTGCAAAGCAAAAGAGCTGTTGTGATTGGCAACCATTCTGGATGTTGCAAAGGCAACACATGGTGGTTTTGTGCACACACAAACAGCTGGGTACATGGGATCATGAGTCACTTAGTGGTCATGATCACTTAGTATGCTGTGCACATAAGTGAGGGTGCCTGCAGCAGAAAAGCTTCATCGGCCCAATGTTGCTACGGCTGCTCAGCCATGCTGCCTAGCTGACAACCAGAAAAGAACTATTGGCTATTGCCCACCTGCAGTCAGAGCGCTTGCTGATAGCTGATACATCAAGAAGCTCAGCTGTCAGCAAGGGCTCTGAATGCAGGTGAGCAGTAGCCAGTGACTCTTGTCTGATTACCAGCTGAGCAGGGCCTCATGGCCTTCATCAGCTCAAACAGCTGTGTTTGAGCTGGGTTCTCACATTTGGTATGCACTAAGCACATTCTAAGCAACCTGATGTTTGGAAATGGCTTGCACGACAGTCTCAGTTATGTGCAAGACATCACACGTGGAAGTTTCCAAAGGAGTTTTCCACGTACGAGGTCACTCACATAATTGAGACTGTGGCGCAAGCCAAAACCACCTATATTCAAGCGCAAAACCTCAAGTAGAGTCAGCACCCACCCTAGCACACATTGCAATGCACCATGCCAGTGCTCATGCGCTTTAGTGCACATGTTGTACATTTTGAATAGCCACTCTTGCACAGCAGAGAGCAGACTCTAGCAAGAACAGCTGCCAAACGGTCTCTTTCAGTTCAGCATCTCGACCAGGTGCAGAAGCCGATGTCCACAGTGCTCAAAATTTGTGTATATGAATAAATCTCACCTGTCACCGGCAAAGGTCCTTCTCAAACAAAAGTAGACTTGGCTGCTGGCACAGAAGGTGATGATTGCACAGCCTGCCAGCATCTGCCACAGCATGCAGATGTGCGCCAATCGCAATGCCATTAGCTGCAGCCAGGGCAAATCTCTTGTTCCCTTTAGGCTGCAGCTGCCGGGTAGCTGCAGGGCTGGCGAGGGATGGTAGGGCAAGGCTGCCTGAAGGTGCACAGTGATGTCTGCTAAGCCTGTGGGCATTGCCAGGCTCAGGTGTGCCATGCAGCGCCTGAGAAACAGTAGAACCAAATCAATTCTTGCAAGATACATCCAGTTAGTGCAAAGCAAAACAGTCAGTAAAACAAGCGTGCAAAGGCAACATATAGTGGTATTTTGAACCGCACCCATAGGGGAAGACACTGACAGCTCATGCAGTGATTTGCTGGTGAGTCAAAACCTGTTCAAAATGCTGCAGCAGTCCTAGATTAGAAGCACACAAGTGACGGTGCAAGAGTGCTGCCAGCCTACATGCTGCACAAGGGCTGATGTGCACAATATGGCAGAGTGGCGCAAAGCAGTGCAGTACCTGAAGCCTGCAGCTCTGAGATCCTCAGTCCCCCTTGCAGAACCTGACTGCTTGGCAATTTCACCTCCAAATGACAAATCCTCCTTGCAATCCAGACAATCCTCTGTGTCCTCCAGAACAGCAGAACAGCAAATGGGAGGTTGATGTTGATGTACCATCGCATAGTGTGCCCCACCCAGTTGCTGCTCTGCATGAGACAGGGCTTGCAAGCTCCTCAGCAGGCAGTCTGCTCTCTGAATCTGGGGAACCGTGAAAGGCCTGAAGTTATGCCAAGTCAGCAGGCTGCTGTCTGGCATCTGGCGGGGGTCAGCAGAAGTGGGTGCGCTGTTGATAGCCAGCAGCGCAACAGCAGCGGCTCCAGCTTCTCAGGTCTGGCCGTAGAGTCTTTAGGTGAACCATGGTGCCTGCAATGCAAAGATACACATGATATCATATACAGACGTGCACATTGAATTTCTGAACATGGCAGTGTTTAGACACAACTGACACTCGATTTTCATGCAGACAGGGTGGAAACAGTGTCACCACGATGCCGCAGCTGACAACCATTTTGTATCATATATTGTCTTGCATATTGCTCAATGACAAATGTGAGGCTGTAAACTGAGAGGCTTGCACAGAAAGATACATGAGACAGCTTCTGCTGGCAGTATGCTGTGAGGGTGCCTGCAGCACAAAAAGTCCATCAGCCCATTGTTGTCACAGCTGCTCAGAGTTGACAGGCCATGCTGCTCAGCTGCTCAGGGTTGACAGGCCATGCTGCTCAGCTGACAACCACAATACAAATAGTGGCGACTGCTCACCTGCGTCCAGACCGCTTGATGACTGCTGAGCTTCTTGGTGCATTATGGCATTCATCAGCTCAACCAGCTGTGTTTGAGCTTGGTCCTCACACTTAGTATGCACTAAGCACTTTCCAAACGTCACTGTGCCTACGATGACGCAAGCCATTGTCAACATCAAATTGCTTGGAAAGTGCGTAGTGCATTCTAACTGTGAGGACCAAGCTCAAACACAGCGTCACAGTCTCAAATATGTGCAAGACACGAGTATATCGAAAAATCACCAGCTTAAAACAAAATTCTCAAAGTCCTTGCAACAGGGCCTCAGGCATGCTTGTAGATTCTCCTTTCTGTAAGGTCAAGCCGACACGCTGACAGCAGAGTACGTGAAGGCTGCTGCAGTTCTTCGTCATAAGACAGACGCTGTGATCTCACCGGAATGAGATATCTATTGAGCTTTGTGCCTCCTGACATTGCACTCGTATATTGCTTGTGTATGGAGTCAATGCAGATGCCTCCGGCCCTTGCAACACCTGCAGCAGAGCTGCTAGGAAAAGCCTGCCGGCGCCAGCAGGGTCTGGCCTCAGTCTGAACGCGGTTGCATACTCAGCCGCTGCGACGACTCCCATGACAACTTCAA
>JAABUK010013237.1_pt1 | contig 10330 bp, 10 predicted proteins | sample 5559141 | NCBI WGS metagenome assembly JAABUK01 (sample SAMN10711869, study PRJNA513367) | rock metagenome | isolation source: Antarctica rocks | place: Antarctica: Victoria Land, Pudding Butte nord | collected 2016-01-03 | reverse complement strand
CGCAGGGCGTCAGCATCGCCGCAGTCGATGCGGTGGCACGGCACGTCGCGGCCCAGAATGGCCTGGATACCCGCCAGCGCCGATTCTTGCGAGTTGCTGAAATTATCCACAATCACGGGCTCGTAGCCCGCCTGGGCCAGCTCCACCACGGTGTGGGAGCCAATGTAGCCGGCGCCGCCGGTAACCAGAATCTTCATAATCAATGGGTGAATGGGTGAATGAGTGAATGGGTGAATGACCGCGTGAGACAGGGAGCTTTTATTCACCCATTCACTCACCCATTCACCCATTGCCTAAAGGCTCCAGTAGTGCAAGTCCTCCATCGGCTTGGTGCGGTACAGGCCTTTGATATCGACCAGCACGGCATTGTCGGCCGTGATGGACTGGAAGTACGCCTCGTCTTTGTCGAGGTAGGGCTTGTGGCTCACGGCCACAATAACGGCATCGTAGTCGTCGCGAATCTTGTCCGCGTTGGTGAGGCGGAAGCCGTACTCGTGGTGCAGCTCGTCGGAGCTGGCGTGCGGGTCCACGATATCCACGTTCACCGAGAAGTTTTTCAGCTCGTGGATAACGTCGGCCACCTTCGAGTTGCGAATATCTTCCACGTTTTCCTTGAAGGTAGCGCCCATCACCAGCACGCGGCTTTTGGCCACGTCCTTGCCGCGCTTAATCATCATCTGCACCGTTTTGCGGGCGATGTAGGCGCCCATATTGTCGTTGGTAGTGCGGCCCGAGAGGATAACCTTGGCGTCGTAGCCCAGCTCTTTCGCCTTGTAGGTGAGGTAGTACGGGTCCACGCCAATGCAGTGGCCGCCCACCAGGCCGGGCGAAAACCTGAGGAAATTCCACTTGGTGCCGGCAGCTTCCAGCACCTCGTAGGTATTGATGCTCATGCGGTCGAAAATCATCGACAGCTCGTTCATCAGCGCGATGTTGACGTCGCGCTGGGTGTTTTCGATAATCTTGGCGGCCTCGGCCACCCGGATGCTGCTGGCGCGGTGCACGCCGGCATCTACCACCAGCTCATATACCTTGGCGATGGCATCGAGGCTTTCGGCGTCGCAGCCGCTCACCACCTTCACGATGCGGCGCAGGGTGTGCTCCTTGTCGCCGGGGTTGATGCGCTCGGGCGAGTAGCCGACTTTGAAATCTCCGTTGGCGAAGCTCAGGCCCGAGCACTTTTCCATCACCGGGATGCAGTCCTCCTCGGTGCAGCCGGGGTACACGGTGCTCTCAAATACCACGTAGTCACCCTTTTTCAATACCTTGCCCACCGACGACGACGCGCCGAGCAGCGGCTTGAGGTCGGGCTGGGCGTGCTCGTCGATGGGGGTAGGCACGGCCACGATGAAGAAGCGGGCCTCGCGCAGCACTTCCAGTGAGTCGGTGAAGGTGATGTCGCAGCCCTCGAAGGCATCGCTATCCAGCTCACCGCTGGGGTCCTGGTGGTTGCGCATCATCTCCACGCGCCCGGCGTTGATGTCGAAGCCGATAACCGAGAGTTGCTTGGCAAATTCGAGGGCGATGGGCAGGCCCACGTAGCCAAGGCCAATTACGGCCAGCTTGGCTTCTTTGCGGAGGAGTTCGTCGTACACTTCGTTTAATTAGGAATTTAGAATTATGAATTATGAGTTGCTAGCGAGTGATTTATACTATGCTCGTTTCGACATTCATAACCGCTACTGATTTTTTATCGACACTTAACTGATAGACTTCCTGGCTTTCGGGGCAGGTGGCGCGGCCGGCTTCGTCGAACTGAAGCCGGTGGCCGGCGGCGCTCATCCAGCCCCGCGGCCGGGCGGGCGCCCCGTAGACGAGCGCATAGGCCGGCACGTTGCGCGTGACCACGCTGCCCGCGCCCACGAAGGCGTAGCGCCCCAGCCGAATGCCGCATACCAGCGTGGCATTGGCCCCGATGCTGACGCCGCGCTCCAGGCAGGTAGTTTGGTAGTGGTCCGCGCCCCGGCGCGGCACGGCGCTGCGCGGGTTCTTGACGTTGGTAAACACTACCGACGGGCCCAGAAACACGTCGTCCTCGCACACTACCCCTTCGTAGAGGCTCACGTTGTTCTGCACCTTCACGTTGCGGCCCAGCGTCACACCATCAGCCACGAATACGTTTTGGCCCAGCGAGCAGTTTTCGCCCAGCACCGCGCCCGCCGCCAGGTGGCAGAAGTGCCAGATGCGGCTGCCGGCGCCCACGCGGCAACCCGCGTCGAGCACGGCGGTGGGGTGCGCATAAAAGTCAGTAGTGGGTTCGGCCACGGGGCAGGGGTAGGGCTTTGCGCTCGCAAAGGTAACAGGGTAAGCGGGGTTAGGGGGTAGGGCGTACTTTTGAATAAATTGCATTCTTCGCCTTAACCCGCCTGCCTTTATGGGATTGCCTGCTTTCCAACCTCAACCCGACGCGCCCGCCCGCGTGTCGCCCGAAGACTACCTGCGCCTGGAGCGCGATGCCGAGTATAAGCATGAGTACTACGCTGGCGAAATCCGGGCAATGGCCGGGGCCAGCTTCGCTCATAATCTGGTTTGTGCGAATACCCTGGCCACGCTGCGCGGCCTGCTGCGCAGCAAAGGCTGCACGCCGGTAGGCAGCGACCAGCGGGTGCACGTCAAAAACAAGTCCTCTTTTCTCTACCCTGACCTGTCGGTGGTCTGCGGCCGACCCGAGTTTTTAGAGGATAAAAAACCGGATACGCTGCTAAATCCGGTATTCATCGCGGAAGTGCTCTCGGCTTCTACCCAGGACAAGGACCGGGGCGAGAAATTCATGCTCTACCGGCAGATTCCCAGCCTGCGGCACTACTTACTACTCAGCTCCGAATCCGTGCACGCCGAGCTGTACTCGCTCGATGAGCAGGGCCGCTGGGTGCTGACCGAAACCCGCGAGCTGCGCGCCGTGCTCGACCTGGCGGCCCTGGGCTGCCAGCTGCCGCTGGCCGACGTGTACGAGGGTGTAACGCTGGCTCCCGGCGAGCTGGAACTGCCGCTGGCTTAGCGCGGCGGCGGGGGGTAGGGCGTACTTTTGACAAACTGCATTCTTTAGTTTTAATGTGCCTGCTTTTTATGGGACTACCCGCCCTGCAACCCGACTCACCGGCCCACGTATCGCCCGAAGACTACCTGCGCCTGGAGCGCGACGCCGCGCACAAGCACGAGTACTACGCCGGCGAAATCCGGGCGATGGCCGGGGCGCGGGCGGCCCACAACCGGCTTTGCTTTAATTTGACCGGCTTGTTATTTCCGCAGCTCGATGGCAGCCCCTGCGCCGGCTACACCAGCGACCAGCGCGTGCAGGTGCTCAATGCCAGCTCGTATCTCTACCCCGACCTGTCGGTGGTGTGCGGCGAGGCAAAATTTAACGACGCCAAAACCCCCGAGAACCTGCTCAACCCCACGCTTATCGTGGAAGTGCTATCCGAATCGACGGCCGGGGCCGACCGGGGCGAAAAATTCAGGCTGTACCGCCAGCTGCCCAGCCTGCGCCAGTACCTGATGCTCGACTCGCAGGCGGTGCACGCCGAGCTATACACGCGGCAGGATAACGACCACTGGCTTTTTGGCGAAACCCGCGACCCGGCGGCCGTGCTCGACCTCAGCAGCGTAGGCGCTACGCTGCCGCTGGCGCGCCTCTACCAAGGCCTCGGGCTGGGGGGGGGGTAGGGGCAGCGTTAGGGCTGCCACACCTCGGCCGAGTCGGCGGCCAGGGCCGGGCGGGCCAGCAGCACCAGCTGGGCATCTTCGTAGAGCACGCGGTAGCCGGGGCGGGCGCGCAGCGCGGCCAGGGCCTGCCGGGCCTGGGCCTGCGAGAGCGGCCAGGCGTCGTGCTCGTTGGGCTCGCGCGGCAGCGCCACCAGCCGGGCCTTGCGCAACACGGGGAACAGGAGCACGTCGCGCCGGTCGAGCAGGTGCGGTACCAGGTTGGAAGACGTGCTCAGTGCCACGCCGGCCGGCACCCGCGCCAGGGCCGCGTACAGGCCGGCACGGTCGGGGTAGGGACTGCGGTAGTGGCTACCAATGAGGAAGTTGCCGGTGGTCCGGTCGTACCACTGGCTGCGGCGCGTGTAGAGCGTGACTACCGTAAACACGGCCGCGCCCGCCAGCGCCGCCGCCCAGGCCCACCGCCGAAAGCCTGCTTCGGAGGCCCTACCCCCCCGCAGCGCATCAACCACGGCCAGCGTGAGTACGGGCGCAAACTCGATGGAATATTGCCCATTGATGCCCCAAAAGCCGTAGTCACTGGCCAGCAGCTTCTGGGCCAGAATGGGCAGCAGCATGAGCCCGTACCAGGGCCGGCGCCACAAGGCCCAGCCGCCCGACACCAGCACGGCACCCCAGGTTTCCAGCTTAACGTAGTCGTAGCTGGCATCGGGCAGGGTATTTTGAAACATGACCGCCCAGAGCCGCGCCGGGTGCGTGAGCACGTTGGCCACTGCTGCCGGCAGCGAAGGCCCCAGCCAGGCGTAGCGCACCAGTTGCATAAAAGGCCGGTGCGTGGTATCGAGGGCTGGCATCACGTAGCGCGTAATGAGCTGGTAGTAAACCAGTGATGCCACCGCTCCTAGCGTCAGCCAGCCCATCCGCGCCCGGTGCGCGCGATGCTGCCAGGCCAGGCCCAGCAGCACGCACGCCAGCCACAGCGCCAGGTTCTCCTTACTCACCAGGATGAGCAGGCCAGCCAGCGCTGCCCTACCCCCCCGCCCCTGCCCCACCCACAGGGCCAGCCAGGGTAAGGCCATCGCGCCCAGCACATTGTCGTGATAATCATAGCTAAACGCGGAGTACACGCCCCACTGGCAGCCCAGCAGCGCCAGGGCCCAGTTGGCGGCGCGGGGGCTACCGCCCTGGGCGCGGGCGTAGTGCCAGGCACCCAGCAGGCCCAGCAGCACCGCCCCGATTTGCAGCAGCAACAGCGCCCAGGCCCCGCCCACCAGGTAGTAGAGCGGCACGGCCAGCGCGGGCGTCAGGCTGAAATGGTTGGCCAGAAAGTTAGTGGGCGGGGCATCGAGCAGCAGCGTCACGCGCGGCGCGCGCAGGTGGGCAAAGTCGGCCACGGCCTGCGCCTCAATACCCAGGTCGAGAGCGGCGGTGCGAAAATTCCACTGGTTGACCAGCGAAATCAGGCTGTAGACCAAACCGAAGACGAGCAGCAGCACCGTGCGCCCGCGCCGGACCGGCCAAAAAGAGGATATGCGCTGTACTAAGCTATGCACCATGACAAAAGTAGAGTAGCGGCGTGCCTCAAGGCCCGCCAGCGGTGCCGGTCAGCGCTGCTAAAGCGCAATCTATCGGGTTTGCCTCTTTGCTGCGTGCTCAGCGGCCGGCGCTACGGCGCCGGCGGGCCTATCAGCAGCAAGCGGGCGGCGGCGGCTTCCGTTTCGCCGGCCCAGATGGCCCGGATGGTTTCGCTCTGGCCCGCCTCCGTAGCCCAGTACACATCGCCGGGGTAGTGGGGTAGGGTAACACCCCGCGCCCCCGGCATCTGGAAATAGGTGTTGGGGTCGAGCTGCCGCACCCGGCCCTGCGCGTATATCAGCCACTCGTCGCGGTAAGCGGCGGGCTGATGAGCAAACCACGAGATTTCCTCGCGGCCCCACACCAGGGGCCACTGGCCCGGCTTATCAGGCGTGCCGGTGGGGCCGTTGTCAAATTCGGCCTGGGCGGGCAGGTGGCGGCAGAGCCACCCACCGGGGGCTCGCCCACCCGCGCTCAGGCCATAAATCGCCCCGGCCAGATTGCTCGGGTCGCCCAGGTCGAGCGAGGCGCCGTGGGTGCCGGCGCGCACGGTATCCACTTCGTTGGGCCGCAACGGGCAGGAATGAAAATCGAACAGCAGTTGGCGCAGCGAGTCGGGCAGCGGGGCGGTGGGGCGCGGGTCGTAGTACTCGCCGTGGGTGTGCGCATCGCAGAGCACGAAGCCCCGGTTGCGGGTGCGGGCGTAGCGGCGCACCCGCCGCAAGAGGCTCCAGATGGCGCGGTGGCCGGCGTCGCGGTCATCGATGAGGCGAATCTGGCCGAAATGCAGAGCCTCGCAGCCGGCGTCGATTTGGCGCACGGCGCAGTAGTAAAACCAGAGCTGCGCCTCGGAGCGGCTCAGGTCGGGGGTGCCGGGCGCCTGGCCGGGGAGGCGGCTGTCCCAGCGGTAGTGGTTGCTGTCGGCGGCCGAGTAGTAGCCGGGGTACATCATGTCGGCGAAGCGAAAGTGCCGCGCGGCCAGGGCCAGGGTGTCCTCGCCAAACTCGGCCCGCAGGCGGTTGGGCACGGTCAGGCCGTTGACCGACGGCTCCACTATTTCGAAGATGCAGCCCTGGGCCACGATGTCGGGCTGCCGGGCGCGCAGCACCCGGATATTGCGGCGCAGCGTATCGAGAATAGCCTGCGCCACCGGGTCAGACCAGGGGGTAAGCCACCAGCCGCCCAGGCGGCCCGCCAGGCGCATTCCCGCCGCGGGGGCCCAGCGCATCAGCTCGTAGCGCTGGCTCACCACGGCGGCCGAGGGTAGTTGCAGCGACTGCACCGACAGCGAGCGGGCCAGGTAGTGCCGCACCAGCGCCTCCGACACGGGGGCCAGCGTATCGGCCGGCGGCCGGGGCTGGGCGGCCACCGGCCGCCACCCCGGCAGGCAGCAGCCCACCACCAGCCAGACGATTCTCAGCCAGCGGCCGGGCCCTCGCGGCCCCGAGCCGGTAGTAGTTGTACCGGAGCAATAACTACGCATAACCTGCCTTTTTTTCACAACCACCGCCGGGTAAAGCCCGGTTCCCCTACCCCTCCAGCGGCGAAAAGCCGGGGGGCGGCAGGTTGCTTTCCGATACGATGTAGAGGGGCCGCTGCCGCACGTTGGCCCCCAGCCGGGCCAGGTACTCGCCAATAATGCCAATCGACACCAGCTGCACCCCGCCCAAAAATAAGATGCTGACCATCAGCGAAGCCCAACCAGGCTGATAATCATGCGTGATGAAGCGCGAATACAACGTGTAGAGCACGACCAGAAAGGCCACACCCGACACCAGGAAGCCGCCCACCGTGGCCACCTTCAGCGGTACGTCGGAAAACGCCGTGATGCCGTCGAGGGCAAAGCGCAGCATCTTACCGTAGGTGTAGCCGGTGACGCCGCCGGCCCGCTCGGCCCGGTCATACTCCAGGAACGTCTGCCGGTAGCCAATCCAGGAAATCTGGCCGCGCAAAAACTTGTTCTGTTCGGGCATCTGGCGCAGGGCCAGCACCACTTTGCGCGAGATAATGCGAAAGTCACCGGTATCGACCGGAATCTCGACGTGGGTAAGGGCGCGCAAAATTCGGTAAAAAACTTTGGCCGTCAGCTTTTTAGCCGGGCTTTCGCCCTGGCGCGAGCGGCGCCGGGCGTACACCACCTCATAGCCTTCATGCAGCTTGGCGTAGAGCGCCGGAATCAGCTCGGGCGGGTCCTGCAAGTCGGCGTCGATGATGACGACGGCCGCGCCCTCGGCCCGGTCAAGGCCGGCCGTCACGGCAATCTGGTGGCCAAAATTGCGGCTAAAGCTCAGGTAGCGCACGTGCGCCGGGTCGTGCTCGGCCAGCAGCAGCAGCTGGGGCAGCGAGCTATCGCGGGAGCCATCATTCACAAAAATCAGCTCGTAGCCGCCAGGCAGGGCCAGCGGGGCCAATAGCGCGGTGAGCCGCCGGTGCAGCTCCCGAATGTTGGCCTCCTCATTATAAATCGGAATAACGACTGACAGCGCCGGGGGGGGGTAGGGATGCACGGCAACAGAAACGTTAAGCGGGCTTTTGGGCCAGGGCAAACACGCTCACCCCCATCGGCAGGTTGACGTGGCGCAGCACGGCGTTTTCGGCTCGCATCCAGCTCAGCAGCAACTGATTGAGCAGCCCGCCCGAGCAACCAATTTCGAGGATGGCGGCCGTGGTCGGCAGCTTCAGCGGCCGGCTGAGGTCGTCCACCGCGTCGCGGCGGCCGGCAAACCACCGGTGCTGCTCCTCAAGCTGATGGTAGTTGGCTTCGTAAGTCAGGTTCATCCGTGGGCAAAGGTAGGGGTTGCTGGCATAGGCTGTTGGCTAATCAGCACTATCAGGCCTGCTTGCGAGCTCTCCCTATTTACCAGACTGCCTTTTTGCGGCTTCGGCTCCGCAAGTAAGTCCCGAATAGCTGGCTGCTGGCAATGGCTTCTTCACGGCCACCAGGTTAGCTCCCAGCCCGGCGGATTCTTAATTACCGGCCTTGCCCGAACGTCAGCTACTTTTGCTTCCTCCTACTATCTCCTACCCCCTGCATTTGTGATAATCGTGAAGAAACTCGCTCTTTCACTTGGTTTAGCCTTTTTAGCCGCGTGCTCCACGGATAAAGTTGCCGGCCCCGAAATTGACGCCAATACGGTTACGTTCAACGACTTTGAGGGCGGCGGCGGCTGGAGCAGCGACCCCGCCCACAATAACTCCGGTCTGGTGGTGAAGGGTAGGGCCCACTCCGGTCAGTACGCCATTATCGTGGACAAGGACCATGAGTACAGCCTGACATTTGACTTGCCGCTGGGCCAGGTAAGCACCCATAAATTCAAAACGCTGCATTTGGAGGCGTGGGTGTTTCTAGCCAGCCCGCAATCCACTGCCACGCTGGGCCTGCAAGTGCTGGAGCCAGATGCCAGCAAGCAGATTTACGGTGACGACATCAAGTTTCGGGATACCGTGAAAAAGTATAAGGAATGGGTATTCGTGAGCAAAGATTTTACGCTGCCCGATAACATCACGGCCTTGCAGCACCTGCGCATATTTGCCTGGCGGGCCGATGCCACCGACGAGGCCCTCGTCGACGATGTTAAGCTCAGCCTGAAAGAAGACTAACGGGGACGCGCCCATTGCTGCTTTTTTTTGCCCGCGCTCCTATGCACAACCGCTACTTAACGGGCCTGCTGATGCTCTTCGTGAGCCTTGCCCTGGCCTTTGCTTTTTGGCAGAACTACCGCCTGCCGCTCGATGGCGACCTGGTGGCCATCGTGCTGCCCGCCTCGTGGTATACTCCCATACTACACGACCCGTTTGGCTGGAGCGTACTAACTAAAAACGCGGTGTACGGGGCTCCCAATCGCTTTTTCGTGCATATCGTGATGCTGGAGTACTGGCACAACGTGCCCCGGCTGCTTCAGCACCTGGTAGACCCCATCAGCAGCTTATATGCGGCCAGCGCGCTGTTCACGACCTTCACGCTGGCTGGGCTGCTCTTTTTACTGACCAGGTATATCCAGACCGTAAGCGGCGGGACGCGCGGCAATTTCTGGGTAATAGCGGCGCTACTGGTGCCGTTCTTTCAGACGGCGAGCGGCTTTTATGAGCAAATGGGCATAACCGACCGGTCGGTAACGTACACCTTCTTCTACGCCCTGGCCATGCTGCTGACCCTGGTGCTGCTGTGGCCTTTTTACCGGGCCGCCGGGCGGCGGCAGCCGTTGCGGCTGCCCTGGCCGCGGGTGCTGCTCCTCGTGGCCCTGATGGTAGTGGTGGCCTTCAACGGCCCCATTGCCACGGCTACGCTGGCCGTGCTGCTGCTGGGCATGGGGGGGTACTGGGCCTGGGGGCAGGCGCGGCGCGGCCGGCTGAGCCTGGTGCAGCCCGCGCCGGGCCAGGAATGGCTGTCGGGGCAGGCCCTGCTGCTGCTGGGTACGCTGGCAGGCCTGTGCCTCTACTCGCTCTACATTGGCCGCAACAACATCGAAAATACCCACACGTACTCACTCGGGCAGCTTTATAAGTTGCTACCCGTAGGTGTGGCCCGCTACCTGAAGTACCAGCCCGGCGTACCGCTGCTGCTGCTGGCCACCAACGTCCTACTGGTGCGCCGGGGCACGGCCCCCTCCCCCGACCGCCGGCGGGTACTGCTCACGATGGGCTGGGCGGCGCTGTTCATCGGCGTTTACGTGCTGCTGCTGCCGCTGGGCGGCTACCGCTCGTACCGGCCTTCGCTGCTGCGCAACGATACGGCCCTACCCTTGCTGCTGGCACTGCTGTTCAGCTACGGTTTGTCTACCTACTTCCTGCTGGCGCAGCTGCGAGGGTACTGGCGGAGTAGCTACGTGGCGGCGGTTTGCCTGTTCGCGGGTTTCTTTCTGTATGCTAACGTTGAGTTGAACCCCGGCCTTACCAACGGTTGCGAGCGCTGGAGCCTCGACCAGCTGGCGCGCGCCAAGGAGCCGGTGGTGGAGCTGACCGACGCTTGCTATACTCGTCACGAAGTGAGTTGCGAAAGTAGACGCTAAAAAGTGCTAAACTTGTGGCATGAAGGTCAGCCTGACAGCGGTAGAACGGCGCGCATTGCGGCAGTTGCAAAAGCAACGGCGTGACG